>Ga0307971_1000252_pt1 | contig 30649 bp, 26 predicted proteins | sample OrgLakmetagen714_FD_201820 | JGI IMG/M metagenome (GOLD analysis project Ga0307971, IMG submission 201820) | Saline water microbial communities from Organic Lake, Antarctica - #714 | ecosystem: Environmental > Aquatic > Non-marine Saline and Alkaline > Saline | place: Antarctica: Organic Lake... | reverse complement strand
GGAATTTCAGCAGCGTAGCAACCACCCTTGCGGCGGTGTCGTAATGAAACCGACCGTTATTGACAAGCGAAACCGCGATCGCCGGAAGTCCCAGATGGCGGCCTTCGGTGGCTGCCGCAACGGTGCCAGAATAAATAATGTCATCGCCCAGATTGGCGTGTGTGTTAATGCCCGACACGACCCGGTCAAAGGGTTGGTCGAACAAACCGTTGACCGCAAGATGGACACAGTCCGTTGGCGTGCCATCTACCGAGTAAAAGCCATTTGGATGCTCTTCCACCGTCAACGGGCGCTTCAGGGTCAGCGAATTACTGGCGCCGCTGTGGTCTCGATCAGGGGCCACCACATGCAGCTCACCCAGGCCTTGCAAACCTTCGTAAAGGGCAATTAGCCCCGGCGAGTGCACGCCGTCATCATTGGATAACAGTATTCGCACCTTGTGCTCCATAGATTTGTTATTCGTTAAGCCGACTCAGGGCAAGATCCTGCAACGCAAAAACGTCTGCCAGCAGCGTTGTTGCATACTGGCCAGCGCCCAACGTAAATTCGATTGCCAGTGTGGCGCTGTCTTGCCATTCCCAATTCAGGTTTTGCGGCACCAGCTGCAGGGGTCGGCGCTCCGGCTGCATGCGCGTGCTGCCAAAGAGCGCGGCTATCTGCGGGTTGGCTGCCACCGCCGAGCGCTCAAGCTGCTCCTGTTCGCCGGTCGCGCGGGTACCACCATCGCCCCACAGCGGGCCTGTGATCCTCTGCTCATCCGGCTCGCCAGCCATGGACTGACACCAGCTACCATTGTTGACGCGCGCGGCCAACACTTCATTAAACAGCCACGAGCGGGCAGCGGAAAAATACAATACATTTTTCGAATCCTGACTGCTACGGCCACCACGACCCCGGCCTTTGCCACGACCCTTGGCGGGGCGATTCAACGAGCGCGGATTCAACAACAACGCGTTGTCCAGATTGGCGCCGTTATGGCCAAAGCGCTGGGGACCAAAATAATTGGGCGCGCCGGACTGTGCCAAACGCTCCAGTGCCTGATCAATAGCGGCTTTCTCGCCAGCCACATTGCGCAGAATAATACGAAAGCCATTACCGCTGTGATCACCGCGGCGCAACTTGCTCGCGCTGCGACAACTGTCTGTTACTGGCCAGTATTCGCTGACGCTGGCGATAAAATCTGCATCGCTGTCATTCTGGCCAGGGCGATAAAGGCTGAACCACTGCCATGTCACGGCATGGCGATCTTTGAGGCCGCAAAAGCTCACGTCAAAGGGGCGTAAATCGGCCATCGCTGCCAGCTCACGGGCGACATATTCGGTATTATCGCCGGTTTTTTGCAACCGCAAGCATAAGTGTTCGCCGGCGTTGCCGCTGCCGTTTTCGCCCTGAATGCTGGCCTTGTCCAGAACTTCACTAACCTGGAAGTCGTCTGCACCGTGTTTAAAATCGGCACTGGCCACGCACTTGCCGGTGGATGATGGCCATTGCAGACGCCAGTTATGGCCTTGCGCCGGATCTGGAGTGTCGTTTTTAGTGTCGTTTTGAGTATCGTTCATGAGTCTTGACCTTGCAGCAGGCAAATCGCCTGGCAGGCAATGCCCTCCCCGCGGCCGGTGAAGCCCAGCTGTTCGCTGGTGGTGGCTTTCACACTGACCTGACTGGCGATAATGTTCAGGTCCTGTGCAATATTCACGCGCATGGCGTTGACGTGAGGCGCCATTTTGGGCGCCTGGGCGATGATGGTGACATCCACATTCACCACGCTGTAATTCAGTTCCTGAACCCGCTGCATGACGCGACGCAGCAGATCACGACTATCCGCACCGGCCCAGTCGGCGCTGGTGTCTGGGAACAGGTGGCCAACATCACCCAGCGCAAGAGCGCCAAGCAGCGCATCCGCCAACGCGTGCAGCAGCACGTCGCCGTCAGAATGAGCCTTCAAACCACGACTATAGGGAATACTGACACCCCCCAGAATAATCCTGTCGCCTTCACAAAAAGCGTGAACATCAAAGCCCTGACCAATTCGCATACTAATTCCGTTCAGATGACCACATTACAACTGGCCAAGAATGAAGCCGGCCAACGCCAAATCCGCAGGCACGGTGATTTTGATATTATCCGGCCGCCCTTCCACCAACAGCGGCCTATGGCCGGCCTGTTCCATCGCCGAGGCCTCGTCGGTCATTGCAAAACCCTGATTTAACGCCCTTTGTAAGGCGTCACGCAACAGACCGTAGCGGAACACTTGCGGGGTTAGCGCGCGCCACAGATGGCGGCGGTCAACGGTTGATGTAACCGTGTCCGGCGCTTGGGGGCTTGCCATTTTGAGGGTGTCAGTGACCGGTGAAGCTAGCAGGCCACCCACACTGTGGGCACCCACTTTTTCTAACAGTCGCTTAAGATCGTCAGACGCCACACAGGGGCGAGCCGCGTCATGTACCAACACCCAGTCGTCATTTTTGGCCTTTGGCGCCAATGCCTGCAACGCATTCAGTACCGAATTGGCACGCTCGTTACCGCCGGCGCAAGTTGCAATTCGGCTGTCAGAGTTTGCGTTCGTGCCGGCCCACCAAATGTCGGTGGAGCTTAACGGCACTATACACCCTGCCGTCGGCAACGCAGCCAGCAAACGCCGCAGGGTTATATCCAATATGTATTCACTATCAACACGCAGATACTGTTTTGGGCACTCAGCCGCCATGCGCTGACCAACACCTGCAGCAGGAACAATCAGCCAAAGAGAAACTTCAGACATGGGCCGGGGCGCCGTGGTTGTGGAGCACAAAGCGGAGGTTATTGGTCGACCACCAAAAAGAAGGTTTCATCATTACGAATCAATCCCAGGTTGATACGCGCACGTTCCTCCACCGCACCCTGTTCATTGCGCAGGTTACGTACTTCGGCGTACAACCGCTCGTTGCGGGTCGCCAGCGTGTCATTGCCCTGTTGCTGCTCTGCGATGGCCTGTTCCAGCGCCCACACTTGGGCAAAACTGCCCTCACCGATCCACAAGCGTACCTGCAGTAGCAAAACCAGCACAATAATGAAGGCCCAGATAAGTTTGATGGGCGAAAAAAAAGCGCTTGGAGACGGCTCGGCCATAACAGTTTCCGGGTTGCCAGTGAGCGTTGATTGTACGGTTGGCGTCCAGTGCTTATAAAACACCCAGCAGCAATAGTATAGACCTTTATAAAGCGGAATAACAAATGCCGCTAACTAACTGTTAAAAAAGGTCATAGTGCCTGGCTTTTCAGCTTGGCACCATGACCATTGCATTTCCACAACCAGCAAAAGAGCCGACCTGAACGATTTAGCCCTGGCCTTTGATCTCACGCAAACCGTTGTAGGCCACCTTTCCACCCAGCGCTTCTTCAATGCGCAGCAACTGATTGTACTTGGCTACACGGTCAGAACGGCACAAAGAGCCGGTCTTGATCTGGCCGGCGCAGGTGGCAACCGCCAGATCCGCGATGGTGGTGTCTTCAGTTTCACCCGAACGGTGCGAGATCACCGCAGTAAATCCTGCGTCCTGGGCCATCTTGATGGCGTCCAGCGTTTCGCTCAGACTGCCAATCTGATTGAACTTGATCAGAATGGAGTTGGCCACACCGGTGTCGATACCGCGCTTAAGGATTTTAGTGTTGGTGACAAACAAGTCATCGCCCACCAGCTGTACCTTGTCGCCAATTTTGTCGGTCAGTATTTTCCAGCCGTCCCAGTCGCTTTCGTCCATGCCGTCTTCAATCGACACTATCGGGTAGCGCTCAGCCAAGCCCGCCAGGTAATCGGCAAAGCCGGCAGAGTCAAAGCTCTTGCCTTCGCCAGCCAGCACATACTGGCCGTTTTTGTAGAATTCGGAGGCAGCGCAGTCCAGAGCCAGGGTAATGTCGGTGCCCAGCTTGTAACCGGCTTTTTCTACCGCTTCCTGAATCATTGCCAGTGCAGCTTCGTTAGACGGCAGGTTGGGGGCAAACCCACCCTCGTCACCCACTGCGGTGTTCAGGCCCTGGGCCTGTAGCACTTTTTTCAGGCTGTGAAAAATCTCGGCGCCAATGCGCAGAGCGTCGGCGAAACTCTTGGCGGCCACAGGCTGCACCATGAATTCCTGTATGTCGACGTTATTGTCAGCGTGCTCGCCGCCATTAAGAATGTTCATCATTGGCACCGGCATGCTGTACTTGCCGGAGGTTCCGTTGATATCGGCAATGTGCTCGTACAGCGGTTTGCCCAATGATGCCGCGGCAGCTTTGGCAGCGGCCAGTGACACCGCAAGAATGGCATTGGCGCCCAGATTGGCTTTGTTCTCGGTACCGTCCAGTTCCAGCATGGTGTTATCCAGACCACGCTGGTCGGCAGCGTCTTTGCCCATCAGCGCATCGCGGATTTTGCCGTTGATGGCAGCAACGGCCTTGAGCACGCCCTTACCCAGGTAACGAGATGCATCGCCGTCACGCAGTTCCAATGCTTCGCGGGAGCCTGTGGAGGCGCCAGACGGAGCACAAGCACGGCCAAGAGTGCCATCTTTAAGAATAACGTCTGCTTCTACAGTGGGGTTGCCGCGGGAATCCAGAACTTCACGGGCTTTGATGTTGGCAATGGTGGTCATTCTTTGGGGTCTCCGAGATTGTCGTCTTCATTGGGTGCAAGAGAGAGTGGCAGAACCCAAGCGTCACATGGATGTGCCGCAAGGAGCGTGTTTTGGAAAGCCATCCCCCACCTGCTCCTACTCCCTAATAAAAAAACACCACCAATCAGGCAGTGTCGATAGGCTTGAAGCTTTTTACCAGGTCGTCGACGGCTTTTACCCTTTCCAGGAATGGCTCCAGCTGACTCAGTCGCAGCGAACAAGGGCCGTCGCACATCGCTTCGTCCGGATTTGGATGGGCTTCCAGGAAAAGACCGGCCAGGCCCTGAGACATACCCGCCAGCGCCAGTTCAGTCACTTGCGCACGACGGCCACCGGCGGAATCAGCGCGTCCACCTGGCATTTGTAGCGAATGGGTTACGTCAAACATCACTGGTACGTTCATGGACTTCATGATGCCGAAGCCAAGCATGTCCACCACCAGGTTGTTGTAACCAAAGCTGCTGCCGCGCTCGCACAGAATTATTCGGTCGTTGCCGGCTTCCTCGAACTTGGCGATGATGTGCCTCATCTCTTGCGGTGCCAGGAACTGGGCTTTCTTGATATTGATGACCGCGCCGGTTTTTGCCATGGCCACCACCAGATCGGTCTGGCGGCTCAAGAACGCCGGCAACTGAATAATGTCGCACACCTCTGCTGCAGGCGCGGCCTGGGCGGCTTCGTGCACATCGGAAATAATCGGCACACCGAACCTGGCTTTGATATCCGCCAGTATCTGCAGGCCTTTGTCTAGCCCCGGCCCGCGGAACGAGTTTATCGAAGAGCGGTTGGCCTTATCGAAAGAGGCCTTGAACACGTAGGGTATGCCCAGTTTACGGCACACCTCTACGTAGGTTTCAGCAACCTCGAACGCCAACTCACGGGACTCCAGCACGTTCATACCAGCAAACAGCACGAACGGCTTGTGATTAGCAATGTCGATATCAGCAACGGTAACGGTGCTTTGTCCCATGAATCAGTGCTCCTTGCGATGTGCCAGGGCGGCTTCCACAAAACCCTTGAACAACGGATGGCCATCGCGGGGTGTAGAAGTGAATTCCGGGTGAAACTGACACGCCACAAACCAGGGATGGTCTTCCACTTCTATCACTTCCACCAGTTTGCCATCGGTAGAACGACCAGACACTTTCAGGCCGGCTTCTTCCAGGCGCGGCAAAAAGTGGTTGTTCACTTCGTAGCGGTGACGGTGACGCTCGCGAATGGTTTTGCGTCCGTAGCAGTTAGCAATATTGGAACCCTCGACCAACACGCAATCCTGGCCCCCCAGACGCATGGTGCCGCCAAGGTCAGAGTTATCGGTACGTTCTTCGCGCTCACCGCTGGCATCCAGCCATTCAGTGATCAGACCAACGACCGGTTCGGGACTGTGGGGACGGAACTCGGTGCTGTGAGCGTCTGTCAAACCGGCCATGTTGCGGGCGTACTCAATCACCGCTACCTGCATGCCCAGGCAGATACCCAGGTATGGCACCTTATTCTCGCGGGCGTACTGCACGGTGCGGATTTTGCCTTCCACGCCGCGTTCGCCAAAACCGCCAGGCACCAAAATAGCATCAACATTTTCCAGCACGCCGGTGCCGTCGCGTTCAATGTCTTCCGAGTCGATGTAGTTAATATTAACCTTGGTGCGGGTTTTGATTCCGGCGTGTAGCAGGGATTCAATCAGCGATTTGTAGGCTTCCAGCAGCTCCATGTATTTGCCAACCATGGCAATGGTCACTTCGTGCTGCGGGTTCATCAGGGATTCGACCACCTTATCCCATTCGCTGAGGTCGGCTTCGCGCGCATCCAGGTTGAAACGCTCGATGACCAGCTGGTCCAGACCATGGTCGTGCAGCATACGCGGGATGACATAAATCGATTTGGCATCGCGCAGAGGAATAACCGCACGCTCTTCGACGTTGGTAAACAGAGCAATTTTGCGTCGCGAACTGGCATCCACTTCGTGATCGGAGCGGCACAGCAGAATGTCTGGCTGCAGGCCGATGGAGCGCATTTCCTTCACCGAGTGTTGGGTCGGTTTGGTTTTGATTTCGCCGGCCGTGGCAATGTAGGGCACCAGGGTAAGGTGCATAAACAAAGCGCGGCTGGAACCTACTTCCACTTTCAGTTGCCGACAGGCTTCCAAAAACGGCAAGGATTCAATGTCGCCTACGGTGCCGCCCACTTCAACCAGAGCCACGTCTACGCCTGCGGCGCCTTCAATGACACGGCGTTTGATTTCATCGGTAATGTGGGGAATAACCTGCACGGTACCGCCGAGATAATCGCCGCGCCGTTCTTTACGAATCACTTCTTCGTAAACACGGCCGGCAGTGAAATTGTTCCGGCGGGTCATCGGGGTGCGAATAAAGCGCTCGTAGTGGCCCAGGTCGAGGTCGGTTTCGGCGCCGTCGTCGGTGACAAACACTTCACCGTGCTGGAACGGACTCATTGTTCCCGGGTCTACGTTAATGTACGGGTCCAGCTTGAGGATGGTTACCTTCAGGCCGCGCGCCTCAAGGATCGCGGCCAGTGAGGCCGATGCGATTCCTTTCCCAAGTGAGGACACAACACCGCCGGTGACGAAAATATAACGCGTCATGCAGATTCCATGATTGTCAGGTTCTGTGGAGGGGGAGATTGTCATCTCAAGATGGGAGATCAGACTACCAGAAAGCCCCAACCTGCTCAATCACAATCCCGCCCCACAATCAGCCGCCAGCCACTTGAAGGAGCGCTTCCACTGTATTTTTCCGAACACCATAAAGAGCCCACCGCAATTAACTCCTCGGCAGCGCCGCAGCCCGCAAAAACCAAGGGCAAACGGGCTCTTTCCCAAGGTGGCACGGCCTGCTCCTGCAGCCATTTTTTCACGACTTTTGCCGGTCCTTCAGGGTAAAGGCGGATGCGTTCGCCGCCCTGCCTCGTAGATACCCGTATTGGCGGCGGCCTGACTTGCTGTTCGTTGCCTTGATTATGGTCGTTACTTTGCCAGGCCAACGCCAATGTCCACTCGCCCCAGCGCAGCGTCTGCTGCGGTAACACCGACTGCGAGTCTGCCGGCAAGGGGTTTTGCGCTGCCACCAGATACAGTCTGTGCTGAAAGCGTCGAACGCTATAGCCCTGCCCCAACAGTTCCGGCTCACGATCTGCAGCGGCTTCCATTAACCCTGCCAGAGTCCGCTGCCAATCTGCGGACACAGGCGCAGGTAAGCCGCAAGACTGGCACCACCAGCGCAGTAGGTTGCCCTGTTCCAGGGGCGACAGTTCAGCAAACGCAAGCTGGTCCAGCGAATATGGCTGGCCGTGCTGATAGACCCCATCGCAGGCATGCCACTGAAGCTGCGCCAGCTTTTGGTTTAACGTATGGCTGTCGGCACAGCCGCGGGCTGATGCCTCTACACGCTGTATGAACGATGGCCAGCGGGTTTTTAGCGGTGGAATCACACTGTTGCGCAGGTAATTGCGATCAAAACGTTGGTCGCTGTTGCTGGGGTCTTCTATCCACTGCAGCCCGGCGCTCTCGGCCCAGGCTTCCAGCTGCGCGCGGGAAAACTCAAGCAGCGGTCGCGCCAGAGCACCTGCACCCAGGGCACGGGTGAATGGCATCCCTGCGAGACCCGCCACGCCACTGCCGCGAAAAAGACGGAACAAAACGGTTTCCAGTTGATCGTCGCCGTGGTGGGCCAGCAATAACAGCTCACCGGCACGCAGTTGTTGTTCAAACACACCATAGCGGGCTGCGCGCGCAGCCTGTTCCAGGCCTCCGGCGCCCTCTGTTTTGACGGGCACCGTTACCGCAACAACCCGCAGGGGCACGCTCAAGCGCGCGCAGACATCGCGGCAAAAGGCCTCCACGTCTGCAGCGTTTGGCTGTAACTGGTGATTGATGTGGAGCGCAGATAAGGCAATGGAGGCCGGCGTAATCGCCGCAAACAGATGCAACAGTAAAGAAGAATCCATACCGCCACTAAAGGCAATGCACAGGCGGTCGTGCTGGGGAAGCTGCCTGGCCAGATCGCGCAGCGGCGATGGCCAGGCCGGGGCGCTGTGGCTAGCGTCCGCTGTCATAGTGGGTCAGGCGCTCATAGCGCCTTGCAACCAGTTCGTCCAGAGGCAAGCGGGTCAACTCGGCTAGACCTTCCGTTAGCGTCGCCTTAAGCGAATTTGCCATATCTTGAGGCTTACGGTGAGCACCACCTAGGGGTTCTTTGATCACGTTATCCGCCAGGCCCAGATCTTTCAGGCGATCTGCCGTTACGCCCATGGCTGCGGCGGCTTCCGATGCGTAGTCTGCGCTTTTCCACAAAATGGACGCACAACCTTCCGGGGAAATAACCGCGTAGGTGGAATACTGCAGCATATTCAGCTGATCGCACACACCGATAGCCAGTGCACCGCCTGAACCGCCCTCGCCGATAATGGTGGAGATTATTGGCGTTTTCAAACGCGACATAACCGCCAGGTTGAACGCAATGGCTTCACTCTGCCCGCGCTCTTCCGCATCGATACCAGGATAGGCGCCCGGGGTATCGATAAAGGTCAGAATCGGCATTTTGAAACGCTCGGCCATTTCCATCAGCCGCAAGGCTTTACGGTAACCTTCCGGGCGCGGCATGCCAAAGTTACGCTTCACTTTTTCGCGCACTTCACGGCCTTTCTGGTGGCCAAGCACCATGACCGGCCTATCATTAATACGGGCTGTGCCACCCACCATTGAATAGTCGTCGGCGTAATGCCGGTCACCGTGCAACTCATCGAAATCGTCAAACATCATCTCGATGTAATCGAGCGTGTAAGGCCTGCGCGGATGCCGCGCCAAACGCGTAACATCCCACGGCTCAAGGTCAGAGAAAATACTCTCCGTAAGGCTAACGCTCTTTTTCTTGAGCCGGGCGATTTCATCGGTGATGTTGATGTCGGTGTCGTTGCCCACCATCCGCAGCTCTTCGATTTTGGCTTCCAGATCGGCAATGGGCTGTTCGAAATCGAGATAATTAGGGTTCATGATGTTCCATCATTTGAATTCGTGGCAGCCAAAGCCACCAGGCCAGAATTTGTGTCCAAGATAACAGCGCAGTCGCCGAGCCTAAAGCGGACATTGGTCTGACTGCACCTACCTGACAAAATGGTAATCTTTCCGATGCCACGCCCGCCTCGGCCAGCGCAGCAAACAAATAAGTATTGCCTTTAATCATAGACCAGTTCCACGCTGCGGTCGCCCACCAGGTATTTCAGCTCCAGCAGCAGGCTGTCGTTGGGCTCTACCCGCCAGGATGAACCCAACTCAATACGAGTGCTGGCGGCCGGACTGGTGTACTCAATCCACACCGGGCTGCCTTCGCAGCGATGCGGTGCCAGCAATTGTTCCAGTGAATCCAGCAGGCCATTGCCAAGCTGGTTTTCATTCAGCTTCAGCTGCAAACCGCGGCTGAATTGCTGGCGGGCGCTGGCTACGTCCATCACCGAATTGACCCGCATCTTCATCTGCCCAGAGTAGTCATCGTGGCTGACCTGGCCTTCCACTACAATGACCTGATCTGACTGCAACAGCTCGCGGTTTTCAAAAAACGCTTCGGAAAAAAGCGTCGCTTCGATGCGCCCACTGCGATCGTCCAGGGTAATAAAGCACATGGTGGAACCGGTGCGCGTTTTCATGGTGCGCTGCGCCACCACCAGCCCGGCTACCCGTTGTGGCGATTTATTGGGTTTCAGGTCGGCGATGGAGGAGCGCACGAAGCGCCGAACCTCGCGCTCGTATTCGTCAAACGGATGCCCGGTCAGATATAGCCCAAGCGTGTCTTTTTCACCCTTAAGACGTTGCTTTTCCGGCCACTCACGAATATCGGCGACATCGGTGTAGGCATCTACGTCAGCGGCGGTTTCCAGCATATCGCCAAACATGTCCACCATGCCGGCGGCTTCATTACGCGACTGCTGGCCCGCTTGCAGTATGGCTTTTTCGATACTGGCCATCAGCTGGGCGCGGCCGGCGCCTAACTTGTCCATAGCGCCAGCGCGAATCATCGCTTCCAGCGCGCGTTTATTGACCTTTTTCAGATCAACCCGACGGCAAAAGTCGAACAGGTCGGTGAACGGCCCATTTTCTTTGCGCGCCGTAACAATGCTGTCAATGGGGCCTTCGCCAAGGCCTTTGATTGCACCCAGGCCATACACCACCTGGCCATCGTCGTTGGCGGTGAAGGCGTATTCCGAGGTACTTACATCCGGCAGCACCAACTCCAGCTTCAAGCTACGGCACTCTTCCACCAGCGTAACCACCTTGTCGGTGTTCTGCATATCGGCGGTGAGCACGGCAGCCATAAACTCGGCGGTGTAGTGAGCCTTTAACCAAAGGGTTTGGTAAGACACCAGTGCATAAGCGGCGGAGTGGGATTTATTGAAGCCGTAACCGGCAAACTTTTCCACCAGATCGAAGATGTTTTCCGCCAAGGTCTTATCAATATTATTGCCAGCACAGCCATCCAGAAAAAATTGCTTCTGCTTGGCCATTTCTTCGGGTTTTTTCTTACCCATTGCGCGGCGTAACATGTCCGCGTTACCCAGACTGTAACCCCCCATCACTTGGGCGATCTGCATAACCTGTTCCTGGTACAGGATAACGCCGTAGGTGGGCTCCAATACCGGCTTCAGGCCTTCATACTGATAATCCGGGTGCGGGAAAGACATCGGCTGCTTGCCATGCTTTCGGTCAATAAAGTCGTCTACCATGCCCGACTGCAAGGGGCCGGGGCGGAACAGCGCCACCAGGGCGATCATGTCTTCCAGGGAATCCGGTTGCAGGCGCCGGATCAGGTCTTTCATACCGCGGGATTCCAGCTGGAACACGGCGGTGGTTTCGGCCTTTTTCAGCATCACGAACGAAGCCGGGTCGTCCAGCGGAATTTCGCTGATGTCCAACGGCCTTAACCCGCGCTTTTCCCGCCGCGGATTGATCATTTTCAGCGCCCAATCGATGATGGTCAGCGTGCGCAGGCCGAGAAAGTCGAACTTCACCAGGCCGGCGTCTTCCACATCGTTTTTGTCGAACTGGGTTACCAGGCTGCCGCCGTCGTCGTCGCAATACAACGGCGAAAAGTCGGTGATCTTGGTTGGCGCAATCACCACACCGCCGGCGTGTTTGCCAGCGTTACGGCACACGCCTTCAAGCTTGATCGCCATTTCCCAGATTTCCTGGGCCTCTTCATCCTGCGCCAGAAACTCTTTGAGTGACGGTTCCTGCTCTACGGCCTTGGCCAGGGTCATACCCACTTCAAACGGGATCATTTTGGACAGTTTGTCCGCCAGCCCGTAAGACTTGCCCTGCACCCTTGCTACGTCACGCACCACGGCTTTGGCGGCCATGGTACCGAACGTTATTATCTGCGATACCGCTTCGCGACCGTATTTTTCGGCCACATAGGCGATTACCCGATCGCGGCCTTCCATACAGAAGTCGACGTCGAAGTCGGGCATGGAGACCCGTTCGGGGTTCAAAAAGCGCTCGAACAACAGATCGTATTGCAGCGGGTCCAGGTCCGTAATCAACTGAGCGTAAGCCACCAGGGAACCGGCACCGGAACCACGGCCCGGTCCTACCGGCACGCCGTTGTTCTTTGCCCACTTGATAAAGTCCATCACGATCAGAAAGTAGCCGGGAAAACCCATCTGGATGATGATATCCAGTTCAAATTTCAGCCGGTCGTAATAGGCCTGACGCTTGCTGTCATAATCCGGATCGTCTTTGGGCAGGGTTTTGGCCAGACGATCTTCCAACCCTTCTTCCGACACCTGGCGAAAGTAATCGTCCATGGTCATGCCTTCAGGCACGGGGTAGTTGGGCAGAAAGTATTCGCCCATGCGCACGGTTACCGAGCAGCGGCGGGCGATGGCCAGGGTGTTTTCCACGGCTTCTGGAATGTCGGCAAACAGCTCGATCATTTCTTTAGAACTGCGCAGGTGCTGTTGGTCACTAAAGCGGCGGTCGCGGCGAGGATCGTCCAGAGTGCGGCTTTCGCCAATGCATACCCGCGCTTCGTGGGCCTCGAAGTCTTCCGCATAAATAAAGTGGACATCGTTGGTGGCCACCACCGGCAAGCCTAATTCAGCCGCCAGCGCCACATTCAGGTGCAAGCAATCTTCATCACCTGCACGGCCAGTACGCTGAAGCTCCAGATAAAAACTGCCGGGATACAGGTCACGCCAATAGCAGGCCCGTTCGCGGGCGAGCTTGGGTTTGTCTGACAGCATGGCCTTGGCGACATCGCCCATTTTGCCACCCGAGAGCATAATCAGGCCCTGGCTGCGGGCTTCCAGCCATTCGCGCTTAATGATGGGCTTGCCAAAACGCTGGCCTTCGGTATAGCCCAGCGAAACAATTTCGGTCAGGTTCAGGTAACCGTCGTTATTACTGGCCAGCAGGGTTGTGCGAAACGGGCTCTCTGGCTCGTCCGGATTTTCGAGCCACAAATCAGCACCAATAATAGGCTTCACCCCGGCGCCAAGCGCGGCTTTGTAAAATCGCACCAGCGAAAACATGTTGGACTGTTCTGTGAGCCCAACGGCAGGCATGCCCAGCTCCACCACCCGTTTGATCAACGGCTTTACTCGTACCAGGCCATCCACCAAGGAGTGTTCAGAGTGAATGCGAAGATGTACAAAGGTCTGGGCAGTCATTGCAGATAATCCTGATTAAAACAAAAATACGAATAACACAAATACAGCCGGCCGCTATCAGCGGCCATTCAAAGGCCGATAGCGGCGCGAATACTGGCCTGAGTCTGTTCGCCAAACAGCACCTGCTGTAACTCGCCCTGCGGGTTTATAACCAGCGTAGCCGGCAACGCAATCGGCGTTTGCCAGCCAAACTGCGGGCCCGGGTCCTGGTTCAGCAGATCAAAGCCAATAGCCATGCGCTTACCTAGCTGGCGCAGTTCGGCACCGCTGATACCATCAAAGTTAACGCCTAGCACCGTAATAGCCGGGTTCTGGCTCAAGGCATTCAGCTCGGGAATTTCCTTCAGGCAGGGCTTACACCACTCGGCCCAGTAATTCACCAATACCCATTGCCCGCGCAGATCGCTCCACACAAGTGGTGCGCCTTCATTGCGCTCCAGCTCAATCTTGCTACAACCCGCCAGCGCAACCATCGCGGCAAACAAACATCCAATAGCCGCCAGGCGGCTGGTATTAAGGGCAAAACCGGTCACAGGGTATTGCAAGCAAAGTCCTCCTGTTAAACTCCACATCCGCGAATTCACATTCGCACGCCACGCATCTACTATTACGCACCTACAATCAGGCAAGAAGATGACAGAACCCACCCGGATTTTCCACAATCCCCGCTGTTCAAAATCCCGCCAGGCTCTGGAGCTACTAACGGGCCGAGGCATCAAGCCTGACATTATACGTTATCTGGATACGCCGCCGACAGCGCCAGAGTTGGACATTATTTTGCAACAGCTTGCGCTGGAACCACGGCAATTGATGCGCCGTAAAGAACCAGAATACAAACAGCTGGCACTGGACAGCGCCGACCTTAGCCGGCAGCAGCTGATTGCGGCAATGGTGGCAAACCCGCGCCTGATTGAACGCCCTATTGTGCAGGCAAATGGCAAAGCGGTCATCGGCCGGCCTCCGGAAAACGTACTGGCTATTCTGTAAATAAATTTTACCAAGCTAACATTTTGAGGATTTTTGCCATGACCGCACCGGCTCCCTACGTGCTGATTCTGTATTACAGCCGCACCGGCCAAACCGCCGACATGGCCAATCGCATTGCCCGCGGTGTTGCCCGGGTGACCGGTATGCAGGCGCGAATTCGCAGCGTGCCGCCGGTGGCACCAGAAACCACCAGCGCATTGCCGCCGGTGCCCGATGAAGGCGCACCCTATGTCAGTAAAGACGATTTGGCTGCCTGCTCTGGGTTGGCCATTGGCAGCCCTACCCGCTTTGGCAATATGGCCGCGCCGCTAAAGCACTTCCTGGATACTACCGGCGATTTGTGGCTCGCCGGCGCCTTGGCTGGCAAGCCCGCCGGAGCCTTTACGTCAACCGGCAGCCTCCATGGCGGCCAGGAGACCACATTGCTGTCGATGATGCTGCCATTGCTCCACCATGGCATGGTGCTGTGCGGCCTGCCCTACAGCGAACCAGCGCTGGGTGCTACTACGACCGGCGGCACACCCTATGGTCCTAGCCATTTCGCCGGCACCGGCGAACAGCTGCCACTGAGCGAACACGAACAGATCCTTTGTCAGGCGTTTGGCGAGCGCCTGGCTCGTCTGGCGATGAAGCTGGCCGACTAGTCCGCTGTCGCGGAATCATCTTAATCAATTGCGGATTTCTGACATGTTGCGTAACCCGAAAGCACTCATAACGGCACGTATTACTCTGGCACTCTATCTGGCCACTATTATTACCCTGGTGGTGACCACTTTTTTCCCGGGGCCGGAGGAAGGCGTCTCCATCAGCATGGTACTGGCAGTAAAACTGTTACCTCTGGTAGGTTTTATTGTGCCGGTGTATCGCGGCAACAGTCGCGCTTATATCTGGCTGTCCTTTGTTATCATTTTCTATTTCACCCAAGGCGTGGTGTCCGCCTGGCTCAGTGAAGGCGCTATCGGGCCGGTTATAACAACAGTGCTAACTTTCCTACTGTTTACTGTGGCGATGATTCATCTTAAGGTAAATCGGCCCGAAACGGCCTGAGTGTTACTGACACAACACGTTTTTCCCTTCCGATGACTGCAACGGACGCCCAGCTTATGGCTTCAGTGCCTCCCCGTGACAAACGCCCGCCGGCCAGAGTACCGCAAGCCAAGGTACCGCAGGCGCCGGCGAGAGCGACGCTGACCCTGCGGGATATTTGCACGGCATTGGTCAGCAGCGGTGACATTCTACAAACCGACGCCGAACGTGTGTTGTCGGCCGATCTTGGCAGCGCCGGAGGCGATACAGCACCGCGCCACCCACTGGAACTGGTCGCCATTGCCGCTTTGGTCAGCCAGCGTTCCGGACAAACTCTGAATCTGGAGCGGCTAACTCAATGGCTAGCTGACTGGGCCGGGCAGGATTACTACCATATTGACCCGTTGAAAATTGACACCGCGGCCATCGCGCGGGTGATGTCCTTTGCCTTCGCCCAGCGCCACGGTATTTTGGCAGTAGAAATTCATAATGACGACGTGTTGATTGCCAGCGCCGAACCCTTTCGTTCAGAGTGGGAGTACAACCTGCGTCAGGCCGTGCACAAAGAGTTAAAACGGGTGGTCGTCAATCCCGAGGACTTACGCCGTTATACCCAGGAATTCTATCAGCTTGCCAGTTCAGTAGATAAAGCCAGCGGTGGCCAGGCTAAAGGGCCACTGGCGGGCCACCAGAACTTCGAGCAGTTGCTGGATCTGGGAGCCAGCGACAAGCCCGAAGCCAATGATCAACACGTGGTGAAAATTGTCGACTGGCTGTTGCAATACGCCTTTGACCAGCGCGCGTCTGATATTCACATTGAGCCGCGCCGCAGCCTTACCCGGGTGCGCTTTCGCATTGATGGCGTGTTGCATTCGGTGTACGAATTTCCTGGCCACGTAGGCACAGCCGTTACCAGTCGCCTGAAGATACTGGGCAGGCTGAACGTGGCCGAAAAACGCCGACCCCAGGACGGGCGCATAAAAACCCGCAAGCCGGACAATCAAGAAGTAGAGCTGCGCCTGGCCACACTGCCCACCGCCTTTGGCGAAAAAATGGTGCTGCGGATTTTTGACCCGGACGTACTGCTGAAATCCTACGAACAGCTGGGTTTCAGCCGTGAAGACCGTGAACGCTGGAACGGCATCACCGGCCGACCCCACGGTATTGTGTTAGTCACCGGCCCTACTGGCTCGGGTAAAACCACCACCCTGTATTCCACACTCAAACAGCTTGCCACACCAGAGCTGAACGTATGCACCATTGAAGACCCCATTGAAATGGTGGAGCCGGCGTTTAACCAAATGCAAGTGCAGACCAACATCGACCTGACCTTCGCCGCAGGCGTTCGGGCACTGCTGCGGCAAGACCCTGACATCATCATGATTGGCGAAATTCGCGATCTGGAAACCGCAGAAATGGCGGTACAAGCAGCCCTGACGGGCCACCTGGTCCTTAGCACCCTACACACCAACGATGCCCCCAGCGCCATCACCCGACTGATGGAGCTGGGCATCCCCCCATACCTGATTCGGGCGACGGTGCTTGGCATTATGGCTCAACGCCTGACCCGGAACCTCTGCCCGCACTGCAAAGTGGCCTGCGAGCCCGATGAACATGCCTGGAAAACCCTGACCCAGCCCTGGCGTGCGCCTCTGCCAAAAGAATTCTATCAGCCGGCAGGGTGCCTGGAGTGCCGTCAGACCGGCTACATTGGCCGCTCGGGCGTCTATGAGATACTGGAGTTGTCCAGCGCCATGGTGCGACAAATCACCGATGGCTGTGAACTGGAGCAGCTGCGCGCCGACGCTTACAAAAGCGGCATGAAGTCATTGCGCCTGAGTGGCGCGCAAAAGGTGGCCGCCGGGCTGACCAGCGTTGAAGAAATTTTGCGGGTAACGCCTGAAAGCCAGCGTTAGGCGCTGTTTGTTAAGCGCATTCTGCTAAGTACTGTTTGTTAAGTACTGTTCGTTAATCAACACGCGCTACGCACCCGGGCGCAAGCCGCACTGTTCCAAAAGCTGCTGCCAGCCGCGGGTGTGGTCGGCCACAGCCTTATCCAGATCACCCCACACGTTTACACTCTCAACATTAGCATTCTCAGCATTAACACTCTCAACACCGGCGTCGGCGGGCAAGACGCGCGCCTGCCAGCGCTGAAAACTCTGCGGCATCACGGCGGTTTGAATCCGCCCCAGCTGCGCCAGCGGCTCCAGCAGGTCGATGCGGGCGCGGCGCAGGTCCGCCAGATACGGCTGCACCTTGCCAATGTAAATACTGAAAAACATACTCTGCACGATGGTGGACTGACTGTTGGACTTGCCATTCAAGCACAGGGGGCGCTGCGCCAACCGGCGTTCAATCACCTCCGTGCCGTCATTCAGTCGCGCCGCCACCAACAGGGCACTGTTGATTAACTGGCCGGCGTGATGCTCGGCCTGCCAACGCTGTTGCACGGCCCCGGCAAAGTCCAGATTCAGCTCCAATTCGCCATTAAGAAGACTCCGCGCCGCGCGCTCTAACTGGGTGGCTTCACGGGCAAGGTCCGACAGCGGACTCTCGGCAATCACCGGATAAAATCCCTTACTGGTGGTAAAGAGGTTCTCGACTTCCTCGACACCCCAAGTTGCGTTCCAAAGCGCAATAGGCAGGTTCTCACGTTTACTACTTATGGCTTGCTGTAACGTGTCCTGCAGCTCTTCATCCCCATCATCAATGCTGCTTTGCAGGCATTTTTTAGCGCTGGCGATGAAACGCAGTTCGTACCGCAAACGGTTCAGCGGCTGCATAACCTTGCCCATGATGGAATTTTTCTCACCGACCACAAATTGCAGATCACAGCCGTAGAGCGACAGAAAGTCCAACATTCCGAGTTCCAGCTCGGGCATGTCCAGAACCCGTTCACGGCGGCGCGGCAAAATAGGGGCTGGGGCCAGCTCGCTGAACTGAGGGTCGGTCTCCAACACACGGCCCAGGCGCTCAACGTATTCGTCCATCATGGGTCGCGCTTCATCAAACGGATTGCAGGCAGCGAGAAAGATGGCTGCGAGCACCGTTAGAGAAGCCCTGATCGAGCTTTTGCCCGCTATTCCAAAGGCCCGGGGTATTTTCATTACTTCACGACTTTTTCGCCGTCTTTATTAACCCAAATCGGGCGATCGCCATTGCCCATTTTGCCATTGGTGTCCCAGATTTCCCGATTTTCGGTGGTTTTTTCTATAGCGCCATTATCTTCCCAGATTACGCGATCTTTGCAGCCCGCCAAGGCGATCAGCGCAACGATGATCAAAGCGGTCTTTTTTGTCAGCAGATAGGCCATACACTTCTCCGATTTGTGGTTGAGGTTGCCATCGGCGACGCTTAGTCGCGCCGGTCGTGAGCTTCCCTGTTATTCTGTTTTTCGCGATCGCTCTTGCGGATCATAACGTAAATGGCGCCGGTACTGCCGTGGTGCTTTTGCGTTGTATGAAACGCCAGCACCGGCTCCAATTCCGGTAACCACTTGGCAAGGTAACTTTTAAGCCAAGCAATACCGTCGCGGTTGCGTTCGCCTTTACCGTGCAGAATCGTTACCGTGCGCAAGTCATAGCGCATGCAGTCATTAACAAAGCCAAACACCTGGCGCCGGGCTTCGTCTACCGTCAGCCCGTGCAAGTCCAGCTTGGCTTCGCTGGGGTAGTAACCCAGACGCAGTTTGCGAAACACGCCGCTCTGAACACCGGGGCGTTTCCAGCTAAGAATGTCCTGAGCAGTCAAAGGCTCAACCATGTCCGCCGTGAGCGGATTGGTGTCTTTCAGCGGCAACGCGATAGCCGCCCGCTGGCGCTCCAGGTGGCCCGGGGTCAGCTCGCGAGGCACAACAACATCGGCTTTGTTTGGCCGTTTTATACGTTTCACATCGCCCATTTCAGCGAGAAAACGCAGTCGATCTTCTTTGATAGTCATGACAGTATTATCAATGGTTCCTAATGCGGCGAACTTTACCACTGGCCTGCGATGCCATAAAGCAATCCGGCGACGCCTGCACTAGACTGTAAGCACATCCACCCGTTGTCGACAGAGTGAAACCGACTATGGCAGCAGCCTCTCAAGACCAGAATCGCCCACAAAATACCCGGGCCGTTATGGCTTTTCTGCAAAATCATCCGCCTTTCTCCAATATGGAAGAAGACCACCTAGCGCACTTTGCGGAGCATTCTACGCTACGTTTTTACGCTAATGACGAGGTGATTTTGTCCGCGGACGACGGCGTTGTTAACCAATTTTACGTTGTAAAGCAGGGTCGGATTCGTGGCGAGAGACTGAATAGCAGGGACGATCGCACCGAAACCACTTTCGAGATTGGCCTGGGGGACTGTTTTCCACTGGCCGCACTTGTGGGTGAGCGGCCTACCCGCACGCTGCACCGGTCGGTGGGCGACACATTCTGCCTAAGCATTGAACATGAAGATTTTGTCACCCTGTTTACCCAAAGCGATATGTTCCGCGATTTTTGCCTGCGCGGCGTTAGCAGCCTTCTCGATCAGGTGAATCAACGCATACAGTCCGGCGCCATGGCGTCGATTGGTTCGAATTTTACTTTAGACTCGCCGCTGGAACGCTTCGCCCTGCGCAATCCCATTGTGTGCACACCCGACTTGCCGGTGCGCAAGGCTGTGGCGCGCATGCACGAAAACAGCGTGGGCAGTATTGTAATCACCGACGACAACCGACATCCGGTGGGCATTTTCACATTGCGCGACTTGCGCACACTGATTGCCGAAGAAAAGGCCCCCCTGAGCGCTCCGATTCGGCAAGTTATGACACCGAACCCCTGCTCATTGTTGGCAAAAGAAGATGCCTTTGCAGCCGCAATGCTGATGGCGGAGCATCACTTTGCACACATTTGTGTGGTGGACGACGAGAACAAATTGATTGGCGTTGTGTCAGAACGGGATCTGTTTGCACTACAGCGGGTAGACCTGGTCAACCTGGCCCGCACCATCGGCACCGCAACTCACCTGCGCACCCTGGTTAGCCTGCGCGCGGATGTCTCGCGCCTGGTTGATTCGATGTTGGCCCACGGCGCCGATTCCGGCCAGATCGTAAAAATCATTACGACCCTGAACGACGTCACCGTGCGCCGTGTATTAGAACTGAACATCGCCAAAAACGATCCCGGCATACCGTTCACCTGGCTGACGTTCGGCAGCGAGGGTCGCCAGGAGCAGACTCTGTTAACCGATCAGGACAACGGCATATTGTTCACCACGCCGGAAGGTATGACGGAAGATCAAGTGCGAGAGAGACTGCTGCCGTTCGCGCGCATCGTGAACGACGAGTTGGCGGAATGTGGGTTCACCCTGTGTAAGGGCAACATTATGGCCAGCAACCCGAAACTGTGTTTGAGCGGCGCCGAATGGGACGACTGGTTCGTGCGCTTTATCGATGCTTCGACACCGCAGAACCTGGTGTATTCGTCTATATTCCTCGACATGCGCTCAGTGTTTGGTCCCAGCGAACCGTTGCACGAGCTATTTCAGACGGTTCTGAAACGCATCGGCAACAACGCGCTATTTCAGAAAATGCTGGCAGGCAACGCCTTTACCCGTAAGCCACCACTGACCATGTTCCGCAGCTTTCGCTATGTAAGCGATGGTAAAAAACACGCGCTGGATCTGAAGCGTCAGGGTCTGGCACCCTTCGTTGAAGCCGTGCGGGTATTCGCCCTGGCTAACGGTGTAGGGGCTGCGAATACCCTGGAGCGGATGGATGAACTGGCTCGCAAAGGCGTGTTCGACGCAAAAGATGCCAACGCCTGGAAAGAAGCCTACAGCCTGATACAGGCCATCCGTATGCGGGCACACAATGAAATGCTGGAAAACAAAGAACCGCTAACCAACTACATTGATCCAGATGACCTGAACCCGCTGGACCGCCGAATACTCCGCGAGTCTTTCCGCCAGGCCCAGCGCCTGCAACAGAAGCTGGAACTGGCGTACCAGCTCTAGCCCCGGGGCCTGATTATGATCGACTTTCTGAAGCAGTGGCTGGAGCGCAAAAAGCGTGGCGGTATAGACACCGCCAACCTGCCGAACCCCAAAACGATTGGCAAACAGCCATTGATGACTTCGCGATTAATCGTGCTCGACCTGGAAACCACAGGGCTGAACCCGGCCAAAGATCAAATGATCGCCATAGGCGCCGTGGCCATCAATAACAATGGCATACCGCTAGGCGACCAGTTTGACCTGATACTGCGCCGGCCAGAACTGGATATCCGTAAAACCGTGCTGATTCACGGTATTGGCCCCGAAGCTCTGACCGACGGCCATGAAACCGAAGACGCTCTGTTGCACCTTCTGGACTGGATGAATGGCGACCCCATTCTGGCCTATCACTCGGCGTTTGATCAGAAGTTTCTGGAGAAAACCCTGCGCGCGGAACTCGGCTACGGCGAAAATCACATCTGGCTCGATGTTGCAGAGCTAATGCCCACCTTTTTTCCAAGCGCCAATAAGCAGGGCAAGGGCCTGGACAACTGGGCTGACACCTTCGGTTTGCACGCCAGTGCCCGCCATCATGCGGCAGCTGACGCCATGGTCACCGCAGAGCTCACGTTAATTGCTCTTAACAAGGCAGCACAACAGGGCATTCACACCCTGGCCCAACTCAGCGACAGATTGCGTTACCAGCGCCGCCTGAGAAATATGCAACGGTTTTAGCAGCGCCATTTGCAAAGCCATGGCCCATATCGAGTTGAAGCGTCTGCGCCAGCTCTCAACTTTCAACCGTAAACCCGTCAAAATCCAGAGTTTTAGACCTTTTGCCAATATCACTGAGGCTCGCATTGCAGCAAAGTCAATAAGGTAATCCCGCAAACTCCACAATAATAACAGGAGTACTCTATGTCAGGTCATAGCGACAACGCTGAGCAGTACTGGAAGGCGAACCTCCGCCTGATTTACGGAAGCCTTATTATATGGGCTTTGGTTTCATACGGTTTTGGCATTCTGCTTCGCCCCATGCTATCTGGCATCGCGGTTGGCGGAACCGATCTTGGCTTCTGGTTTGCCCAACAAGGATCCATTCTCACCTTTATCGTTTTGATCTTTTTCTATGCCTGGCGCATGAACAAGATTGACGAAAAATTCGGCGTAGGCGAGGAATAATAACAATGAGCCAATTTGCGATTAACCTGCTTTTCGTAGGGGGTTCCTTCCTCCTCTACATCGGCATTGCTATCTGGGCGAGAGCCGGTAGCACAAGTGACTTCTACGTTGCCGGTGGCGGCATTCACCCGATCACCAATGGTATGGCAATCGGTGCAGACTGGATGTCGGCGGCGTCTTTCATCTCCATGGCGGGCCTGATTGCCGCGGGTGGTTACGCCAACTCCACCTTCCTGATGGGCTGGACCGGCGGCTATGTGCTGCTTGCCATGCTGCTCGCTCCTTACCTGAGGAAGTTTGGCAAGTTCACCGTGCCCGAGTTCATCGGTGATCGCTTCTACAGTAATAAAGCGCGCCTGGTCGCCGTTATCTGCCTGATCGTGGCCTCTCTGACCTATGTTATCGGCCAGATGGCCGGTGCTGGCGTGGCCTTTTCCCGCTTCCTCGAAGTAGATTCTACAACCGGTCTGATGATCGCAGCAGTGGTTATTTTCATCTACTCCGTTATGGGCGGCATGAAGGGCATCACCTACACTCAGGTGGCTCAGTACTGCGTTCTGATTATGGCTTACACCATCCCCGCGGTGTTTATCTCGCTGGAGCTGACCGGTAACCCTATACCAGCGCTGGGCCTGTTCTCCACCCACATTGACTCGGGGCTGCCGATTCTCACCAAGCTGAATCAGGTCATCACCGACCTTGGCTTCAACGAGTACACGGCGGACGTGGACAACAAGCTGAACATGGTTCTGTTTACCCTGACACTGATGATCGGTACGGCCGGCCTGCCACACGTCATCATCCGCTTCTTTACGGTTCCGAAGGTTGCCGATGCGCGCTGGTCTGCTGGCTGGGCACTGGTGTTCATTGCCCTGCTCTACCTGACTGCACCGGCCGTAGCCTCCATGGCCCGACTGAACCTGATGACCACCATCTACCCTGATGGTACAGCGGCTGCTCCTATCGAGTACGATAACCGTCCGCAATGGGTCAGGGCATGGGAAGTGACCGGTCTGATCACTTATGAAGACAAAAACGAAGACGGCCGTATTCAACTTTATAATGATGTGCCGTCCTTCGAGCAGGAAGCGGATGCCCGTGGCTGGAATGGCAATGAAATGGTGGTGAACCGGGACATTCTGGTTTTGGCCAACCCGGAGATCGCCAACCTGCCCGGCTGGGTTATCGGCCTGATTGCCGCGGGTGGTCTGGCAGCAGCACTGTCAACGGCGGCGGGGCTGTTGCTGGCGATATCCTCGGCAGTCAGTCACGACCTGATAAAGGGCTCAATCAACCCCGGCATTACGGATAAGGGAGAATTGCTGGCCGCGAGGATATCCATGGCGGTTGCCATAGTGGTGGCCACCTACCTGGGAGCCAACCCTCCCGGGTTCGCCGCTCAGGTCGTGGCACTGGCCTTCGGTATCGCAGCTGCGTCACTCTTTCCGGCTCTGATGATGGGGATCTTCTCCAAGCGAGTGAACAACAAAGGCGCGATTGCCGGTATGCTAGCCGGTCTGGCCTTCACCCTGACGTACATCTTTGTGTACAAAGGATGGTTGTTCATCCCGGGCACCAACAACCTGGCCGATATCCCGGAAAACTGGGTATTCGGGATCTCCCCACTGTCGATCGGTGCGATTGGTGCCGTCGTCAACTTTACGGTAGCCTTCGGTTTGTCCCACGCGACTGAAGAGCCACCCATCGAGATCCAGGAACTGGTAGAAAGTGTTCGTTACCCACGCGGTGCGGGCGAAGCTCAAGGCCACTAACACAAGCTTTTGCTAAATCAGTGGTAACATTGAGCAATTGAAACCAAACGGGCTTCCTTGAAAAAGGAGCCCGTTTCTTTTTTTAAGGAAAACCATATGTTCTGGACACTTGTTGCGACCGTTGTCTGCGGCCTGGGTGCTGCGGGGATCGCATTAGCGCTACGCTCCCTAACCCGCCAACGCCTGCCAAAGTGGATTATTCCGGCCTTTGCCGGTGCTGGCATGATGGCTTATCTGATTCAGGGCGATTACACCTGGTACGACTTTAAACAGGCGCAGCTGCCTTCGGAAGCGGTCGTGGTCAACACTGAAAGCCAAGCCGTGCTCTGGCGTCCCTGGAGCTTTGCTTTTCCGTATGTCACTGCGTTCTCGACGGTGGATATCAACAGCGTGCAGCGCAACGCCAATGACGACAATGTTGTTCTTTTCATCCTGTACCGCTTCGAGCAAAAACTGACTGATTCGGTCTCTCACCGGGTACATCTACTCAATTGCACCAATCGTGAGCTGGTGCCACTGGCCTCAGATGGCCGCCCCAGCCTTGATAACATGAAGATACTGACACCGGACGACCGCTTACTGATTACCGTATGCCGCTGATGAACAGAGGGCACGTCACGCTGGCGCCTATGTCGGCCTGCAAGCGCCCCATTGCCCTGGAATAGCGAACGTTATGATAAGCGCCTGGCTGCTGGTTCTGATTTCCATCACCTACATTTCACTGCTGTTTTTTGTGGCTTGGGCAGGCGACCGCCACCCGGGGCTATACCGGCATCGCCTGGCCAGGACTCACATCTACGCGCTGTCTCTGGCAGTGTATTTTTCCTCCTGGACCTTTTATGGCGCCGTTGGTCGCGCCACCCAGGAAGGTCTTGGATTTTTACCCATCTATCTTGGGCCGTTACTGGTGTTCGTGTTCGCCGCACCGCTGTTGCGCCGCATCATTCACATCAGCAAGCGCAACAGCAGCACCTCCATAGCCGATTTTATCGCTTCCCGCTACGGAAAATCCCAGTTGCTAGCAGCGATGATAGCCGCCTTTGCGTTAATCGGCAGCGTGCCCTACATCGCCTTGCAGTTAAAAGCCATCGCCATGGGCTTTGCGGTGCTGTCCAGCCCCCAGGGCGGCGTACAGGAACTCAGTAACGCCGCCTGGATCGATTCAGCCTGGTACATCACGTTGGCTCTGGCCCTGTTTACCATTTTATTTGGTACCCGCCATCTGGAATCAACAGAACATCACCGCGGCATGATTCAAGCCGTTGCGTTTGAATCTGTGATCAAACTGGTGGCGTTTTCAGCGGTTGGGTTGTTTGTGCTGTTTGGTTTTTTCAATGGTTTTGGCGATCTCACACAGCGGGTGGCCGCGGCCGATCTCATCGGAGTGCTGACAACCCAAAACCTGAATCTGACCGCGTTTATTACCCAAACCCTGGTCGCCGGAGTGGCCATTGTCTGCCTGCCGCGGCAGTTCCACGTTATGGTGGTTGAAAACAGCGATCCCCGCGATTTCGAGACCGCGCGCTGGGCTATGCCTATCTATCTGATCATCGCCAGCGCTTTTGTACTGCCAATTGCCGCTGCCAGCTTGCTCGTACCGGATAGCGCCAACTACAACCCTGACATTATGACGCTTCAGTTGCCCATACTGGCCGGCAATACCTGGCTTGCAGTACTGGCGTTTCTGGGGGGCGGCTCCGCAGCGGCGGCGATGGTGATTGTGTGCTCGGTGGCGGTCGCCACCATGGTCAGCAACGAAATCATCATGCCAGCTTTGTTGAAATTCTTTCGCCCCAGAATGAATCGCAAGGCGGACCTGAGCTACCTGCTACTTAGCATCCGCCGCATCGCAATCTGCGCTGTTTTACTAACAGCGTATGGCTTTTATCGGATGGCAGGCGAAGACACCAGTTTAACGGCCTTCGGGTTACTGTCGTTCGCTGCTGCGGCGCAACTTGGACCGGCGTTGGTGGGCGGAATCGTCTGGCGCGGTGGTAACCACAACGGGGCGGTATGGGGTCTGTTCATAGGCTTTATACTATGGCTCTACACGCTGCTTCTGCCTGCACTGGCATCTACCGGCTGGATCAACGAAACACTTGTTCAGCAAGGTCTCTGGGGCATGAGCTGGACCCGCCCCACGGCACTGTTTGGTGCTGAGCTGGACCAGGTTAGCCACGGCATAATCTGGAGTCTGGGAGCCAACACCGCGATTTATATTGTGCTGTCTTTACTGACCCGCCAACGAGTGCGTGAAAAAATACAGATTGCCACTTATTTTCAAGACGCTCACGGCCGCGGCGAAACCCCGCACCAGCAAACCTGGCAGGGTGAGATTCTGACCTCCGACCTGCAGGCTCTGGCTGATCGCTTCATGGGCGACGAGCGCGCAGAAACGGTGTTTCGCAATTACGAGCGCCGCAATGCCATCCGCCTTTACCCACAGCGGCCTGCAACAACACATTTGATGAAGTACATAGAGCGCCAGCTGGCATCGATTATCGGCGGTTCAACCGCGCGTGTGGTTTTGGAATCGACCCTGACCGGTCGCGACATGCAGATTGAAGACGTCGTCAGCATTGTGGATGAGGCCTCACAGGCGATGACGTTTAGCCGGGAGCTACTGCATTCGGCCATTGAAAACCTCAGCCTTGGCGTGTCGGTGGTGAACCATCAGCAGGAGCTGGTGGTGTGGAATCACCTATACATTGAACTGTTCAATTACCCCAAGAGTTTTGTACGTCTGGGACGACCGGCGGCTGACCTGATTCGCTACACGCTGACTAACGCAAACCTGTCGGCCCGCAAAATTGATGAAATTGTTGCCGAACGCATTGTCAGCATGACCCAAGGCCAGCGTGTTTCCTATGAGCGCCAGCGGCCCGATGGCACGTTTATCCGCATTGAAGGCGCGCCAATTCCCGGCGGCGGCTATGTCACGACATTTCAGGATATAACACCCATGCGCCGCACTGAACAGGCGCTGAAAGAAACCAATATCTATCTGGAACAACGGGTCAAAGAGCGAACCCAGGAACTGCAGGTGATCAACGAGCAGATGCTCACGGCCAAGTCTGTGGCCGAGCAAGCCAATCACGGTAAAACACGCTTTCTCGCGTCAGCCAGCCACGACCTGCTTCAACCTTTAAATGCCGCACGCCTGTTTACCTCTGCCCTACAAGGTAAAGCCCAAAGTGCCGAGTGCGAGCAATTGGTCGAACACATCGACAGCTCCCTGGGTGCGGCCGAAGAAATTATCAGTACTCTGCTGGATATCTCCAAACTGGATGCCGGTGCTCTGGAGCCGGACATCAGCGTGTTTCCGGTTAGCGATATCATCCGCCGGCTGGCAAACGATTTTTCTGCCATCGCCAAAGACCAGGACCTTGAACTGGATGTGGTGCCCAGCTCCGCCTGGATCCGCTCAGATGCCAAGCTTCTGCGCCGGGTGATCCAGAATTTTCTGTCCAATGCCATACGCTATACACCCGAAGGCCGCATCCTGCTGGGCTGTCGTCGCCTGGATGGTTACCTGCGCATTGAAGTCTGGGACACAGGGCCAGGCATTCCGGAGGATCAGCTGACCCAGATTTTTGAAGAGTTCCGCCGTTTCCAGCATGGGCGCGACAAGAAAGGTCTGGGCCTTGGCCTTGCCATCGTCGACCGCATCAGCGGTATGCTCAATCATCCGGTGACGGTTCAGTCGCGGCAGAGTCGTGGCAGCGTTTTCAGTATTACGGTGCCCAGAGTGGACGCCGAGGAACTAACCCCCCTACCTGTACAGGCTCATGGCCCGGCTCGGCGGGTATCCAGCCTGAAGGGCCGCCATCTGCTGTGTATTGATAACGATGCCGCCATTCTTCAGGGTATGGTGGCGCTGCTGAGCAACTGGCAATGCCAGATAACAGCCGCGGAAAGCCTGGACGACGCCATGACAAAACTGGGCGCGGACATTCCCGAAATTTTGCTTGCAGACTATCAGCTAGACGACGATAGAAACGGTCTGGACGCCATGGACACGCTGCGCGTAGCTCTGGACAAACGCCTGCCCGGCATCCTGATTACCGGCTATATGGCACAAGAGGTAAGAGATGACGCGACAGACCGCGGCTATCATGTGCTTTATAAGCCCGTAAAACCGGCTGCTCTGCGCGCTATGGTGAATAAACTTTTAAAATAGGTCCGTAAATGGCAACCACTCTACGCCCCGCTGCCTTCGGTAAACTGCGCTATTTGGTCGTGGATGACTTCGATAGCTTCCGCCTGTCGATGCGTACCATGCTCAGCAGCTGCGGTGCTGAAAATATCGAACTGGCGTCTGGCGCCAAGCAGGCCATCGATTACTGCTCTTATAACAAGGTTGATATATTGCTGTGCGATTACAACCTGGGTGATGGTCGTAATGGCCAGCAGATTCTGGAAGAGTTGCGGTTTCGCAAGCTACTGTCCCACACCGCCGTATTTATGATGATTACTGCTGAAACATCGCGCCACATGGTATTAGCAGCAAGGGATTACCAGCCAGATGCCTACCTCGCCAAGCCCATTAATCGCGCGGTTTTGCACACTCGGCTGAGCAGTCTGTTGCAACAGCGGGAAGCGTTGCTACCAATAAACCGCGAGCTTGACCGAGATAATTATGAGAAAGCCGTGGCCTTGTGCCTGCAAGCGCAGCAAATACTGGAAGCTGCCGTCCAGCACTCACCCAATGGTCTGCTGCGACAAAAACAACTGGCTCTGCAGGCGGAAATGAACGCAGACATGGAGTCAGCGGTAAAAGCATGGCGACGAACAGTGAGTCTGAGCCAACATTCCATTCATGACAGCCCCGACCACTACCTTGCCTTGTCCAGCGCTTACGCTGATCTTAGCGAGTCCGCCGATAGCAATTTGGACAAGAGTTCTAGCTCGCAGGTTACTGCCGCGCAGATCAAAGAAGCCAATACAACGCTGGCGACCATGGAAAAACGCTTTACCAACAACGCCGAACTGTCTACCCGCAGCCGGATTCTGCAATGCCGACTGCTTGCGGCCGAAGGATCTCTGGCAGATTCTCAGGCACTGTTAGACAAGGTACGGCAAGAACTGACGCCGGTCCCGCCCACTATTTCGGCGGACACCGAAATAGAATACGCAAAAGCCCTGTTTTTACTCAACAGCAAAGAAGAAGCCAAAAACCGCCTGGCGCAGCTGGCACACCGGTATCGTTCAGATGCCGATATTCAGCGTAAAGTGGAAAGCCTGCTCGATGAGCCAGTGGGATTCCGCCAAAAACTACAGGCTCGTAGTTTGAATCACGACGCAATAGACGATTTTCAAAGCAATCGAATTGACGAAGCTATTGAAGGCTTTGCAGCGGCTCTGGAAATTGTACCTGACCAAATTGCCCTGAACCTGAGTCTAATACAGGTCATTCTGAAACGTCATAAATCCCTGGAGCAGGAACCCGAGATGGCCACTCTATGCCGGTCGTCACTGGAGCGTTTGTCGAGTTTGCCGGAAAACCACAGTCAATTCGAGCGCTATAGCGCCCTAAAGAAGCGCGTGGAGGCGCTATTACCGTGACAATGCCAAGCGCAGACTTCTCCCTGATTCTTGCGGCATCAATCCATGACATGAAAAATTCACTCGGGGTATTGTTGTCGTCTTTAGAAGACCTGCGCGATGAACAGCAAGCCTGTGGTTCATCCAGCGCAAACCTCGATATCTTACAATACCAAGCCGAACGTATTCACAACGACCTGGTGCGCCTGCTGGGGTCTTATCGCCTGCAGCAGAATATGCTTAGCGCTCACACCGAAGAACATTTTGTACGCGACCTGTTAGACGATGCTATTGCTCGCTATGCCTCAGTAATCAATGGCCAGGATATTAACTGTCAAAACAACGCCCAAGACATCAGTGGGTATTTTGATCATCAGTTAATCGCCAGTGTGCTGGACAACAGTGTAAGTAACGCGGTTCGCTACGCTAAACATCAGATGTGCCTGAATGCAGCCTATTGCGAGGGTTATCTGGTGATTAGCGTACACGACGATGGGCCGGGCTTTGCAGAATCCATGCTGCGCCAGGAGACGGGCCACAGTATCGACTTTGGCGGGGGTAATACGCACACTTAGGGCTTTACTTCGCCAATGCCATAGCAGCTCTTCATAGCGCAGGTGAGCGCAAAGGTTTTATAAAGCTGTTGAATGGCGGGCAGTTTGGTGGCGGTGTGTTCGAAATCTGGTTGCCATAGCCAAAAAAAAGCCCCGACGGCTTGCGCTATCGGGGCATTTATCAATAAGAGTCTGACGATGACCTACTCTCACATGGGCGAACCACACTACCATCGGCGCAGGCCTGTTTCACTTCTGAGTTCGAGATGGGATCAGGTGGTACCAGGCCGCTATGGTCGTCAGACAAAA
>Ga0307971_1000234_pt1 | contig 31518 bp, 17 predicted proteins | sample OrgLakmetagen714_FD_201820 | JGI IMG/M metagenome (GOLD analysis project Ga0307971, IMG submission 201820) | Saline water microbial communities from Organic Lake, Antarctica - #714 | ecosystem: Environmental > Aquatic > Non-marine Saline and Alkaline > Saline | place: Antarctica: Organic Lake... | reverse complement strand
AGGTCGGCCAGGTTTCACCGCTGTTCGTTGGGTTCTGGGTATGACCTGTTTGGTGTTTGGCAGTCGATGTGGAACAATGCATTCATAAACGACGGCTGATTTGGCCGCAAAGCTAGCTTCTGTGCATTTGGCGGGACAGTAGTCAGAGGGCGGCGGTCAGCAACATTCATTGATTCGTAAGTGGTGCGAATCCGGACAGGGGAGGGTACTGGCGATAATGATCGATTCCGATGGCTACCGCCCCAATGTGGGCATAATACTGACCAATGATCAGGGCCGAGTGCTCTGGGCGCGTCGTATTGGCCAGGATGCCTGGCAATTCCCCCAGGGTGGGATTCGCGCCCGCGAAACGCCAACGGATGCGCTGTACCGTGAGTTGCAGGAAGAAATCGGTCTGCATCCGGATAACGTGAACATACTGGCTTGTACCCGCGGCTGGCTGCGCTATCGATTGCCCAAGCGGATGATTCGCTACAATGCACTGCCTATCTGCATTGGCCAGAAACAAAAGTGGTTTTTGTTGCGCATGACCGGGCAGGATCGTCAGATCATACTCAATGACTGTGAAGACCCCGAGTTTGACGGCTGGGAGTGGGTTTCCTACTGGTACCCGCTAGCCCGGGTGGTGTCGTTCAAACGGGATGTCTATCGCCAGGCTCTGGCAGAGCTCGCCCCCAGGGTAAACAAGGAGCTTAGGCGACGTGATTGATATGTTGCATTTACTCCGCCAGGTGGTGGAGGCAGTAAACAGCACCCGGGACCTGCAAGCTTCCCTAAGGACGGTCGTAGGCCGTATTCGTGAGGGCATGAACGTTCAAGTGTGCTCGGTGTTCTTGTGGGACCCACACGTCAACCGCTATGTTTTGATGGCAACGGAAGGGTTAAGTGCCGAGGCCGTCGGCAAAGTCACCCTGACTCAGAATGAGGGGCTGATCGCTCTGGTCGGCAAGCGCGAAGAACCGATTAATCTCAGTGACGCAACGCAACACCCGAATTATCATTTTATCCCTGGGCTGGGCGAGGAACCGTTCAAGAGTTTGCTGGCGGTACCCATTATCCATCACCGAAAGGTGCTGGGAGTAATGACCATTCAACGCGCCGAAGCAGGTCGGTTTGGTGATCCTGAAGAAGCACTGATGGTGACCCTCTCGGCGCAGTTGGCCGGAGTGATCGCCCATGCCGAGGCAACCGGTGCGCTGTCGGGCCTGAACCTGCTGGGCGGCGAGCAACTGGATGTTCGTTTTGCCGGTGTCGCCGGATCGCAAGGGGTTGCCATTGGCAAAGCGCATGTCCTGGTCCCGCCATCTGATCTCGATTCCGTGCGCTACCGGGTAGCACAGGACATAGAAGCCGAAGTCATATTGTTTGAAGGTGCACTGTCAGCGGTTCGTTCCGAGCTGTCTGCGACGCGCGAACGATTGCGCAGTGAATTGCGCCCGGAAGAGTTGGCCTTGTTTAATGTCTATCTGGGTATTCTTGAAGATCAGGCGCTGGGCAACAGTGTTGTCGAGCGGATCAGGAAAGGCGAGTGGGCACAAAGCGCACTGGCCAGTGTGATGCGCGGTTACATCGATCACTTTGAAAGTATCAAAGACGATTACCTGCGTGAACGTGCGGCTGACATGCGCGATCTTGGCCGCCGAGTATTGTCTCATTTGCAGGCATTGGTGCCTGAAGTAGCGATTCCCGATCATGCCATTCTCGTTGGAGAGGAAATATCTCCAACGGTTTTTGGTGATCTCACCACTGGGCGGATAGCGGCCATTGTCTGCACCACCGGGTCAGAAAACTCGCACGTAGCCATTCTGGCCCGCGCGCTGGCCATCCCGACCATCATGGGCGTGCAAGAATTGCCCTGGCAGGCGTTGCAGGGCGAAGAGCTGGTGGTCGATGGTTACCGCGGTCATGTTTATTACCGGTTGTCGCCGGAAAAACGGCAGTATTTTGAAACGATCTGCAAAGAAGAAGCCGAGCGCGAAGCTGATCTGGAAAGTCTGACCGACGAGGTCAGTGAAACCAGTGACGGAGTGGCTATCAGTTTGATGGTCAATACGGGCCTGCAAACGGACGTGGTCCGGTCGCAAAACAAAGGGGCCGACGGTGTTGGCCTGTTTCGCACCGAAGTGCCTTTCATGATGCGTGATCGTTTTCCATCCGAGGAAGAGCAGGCCCGAATTTACCGGGCGCAATTGGAAGCCTTTGCACCGTTGCCGGTTACCATGCGTATGCTGGATATTGGCGGTGACAAAAGCCTCGATTACTTCCCGATCGTTGAAGACAATCCTTTTCTGGGCTGGCGTGGCATCCGGGTGATGCTGGATCACCCGGAACTGTTCATGGTCCAGATTCGGGCCATGTTACGAGCCAGCCTGGGTCTGGAAAACCTTAAAGTAATGTTGCCGATGGTCACCAGTGTCAGTGAAGTTGAAGAGGCGCTGGCCATCATTCACCGCGCCGTACTGGAATTAAACGATGAAGGCGTTGCAGTGATTCTGCCTGAAGTGGGTGTCATGGTTGAAGTCCCCTCGGCGGTTTACCTGGTGCGTGAATTTGCCACCCTGGTCGATTTTATTTCAGTCGGTTCCAATGACCTGACCCAGTATTTGCTTGCGGTCGACCGGAACAACCCGCGTGTTGCCAACATCTATGACTCGTTGCACCCGGCCGTGCTGAAAGCCCTTAAAATGGTGGTGGACGCCGCCAATGAAGGGGGTATTCCGGTTAGCCTCTGCGGCGAGATGGCGGGTGATCCGCTGGGCGCGGTGACGCTGGTTGGTCTGGGGTATCGTCACCTGTCGATGAGCAGCTCAAATTTGCTGCGGGTGAAATCCATACTGCGTCAGATTGACAGTGGCTGGGCCCATACGGTTGCTTCCGGATTATTGCATCTGGATGACCCCAAAGTCGTGCGTTCAACCATGCGTCTGGCGTTGCGTAAAGCGGGCATTCCGCTGACCGACATTGGCATACTGCCTTCCTAGAAGGCGGCTCCCTCGCGGCGATTAGGCCGCAAACATCTGGTCAAGGGCTCTTTCCCCTTAAGCTTTTTGGGTCGTGTGGCCAAGTTGGGAAGTCGCGTCACCTCCCCTGTTCTAGCCAGGGGCAGGGTGGGAGGGGAGTGACGCTATTGCTGACAAGCCAGGGTTACTTGGGACCGCGACCAGCGCGCTTGCGTTCGTTTTCGGTCAGCAGCTTTTTGCGCATGCGGATCGACAGCGGCGTTACTTCAACCAGTTCATCGTCTTCAATGAACTCCAGCGCCTGCTCAAGGGTTTGCTCAATCGGCGGAGACAGCGTCAGTGCCTCATCAGTACCAGAAGCACGAATGTTGGTCAGCTGTTTGGCTTTGGTTGGATTGACCACCAAGTCATTGTTACGGGAATGAATGCCGACGATCTGGCCTTCATAAATGTCCACGCCGTGGCCCAGGAACAGACGACCGCGACTCTGCAAGGCAAACAGGCTGTAAGCGAGAGTCTTACCCTTGGCCATGCTCACCAGTACGCCAAATGGACGACCGGACATGTCTCCGCCTTTGACCGGACCGTAATGGTCGAAAATGCTGGTCATAATGCCGGAGCCGGAGGTCAGTGTCAGGAACTGGCCGCGAAAGCCGATCAGGCCACGTGAAGGCACCATGAACTCCATTTTCATGCGGCCCTGACCGTCGTTTTCCATGTTGGTCATTTCAGCCTTGCGCAACCCAAGCTCTTCCATCACGCCGCCCTGGTGCTGTTCTTCCAGGTCGATAACGACTTGCTCGTAAGGCTCCTGAATTTCACCTTCAACCAGACGCTGAATGACTTCCGGGCGGGATACAGCCAGTTCAAATCCTTCACGGCGCATGTTTTCGATCAGCACCGACAAGTGCAGTTCACCGCGGCCGGATACCTTGAACTTGTCCGGGGTGTCGCCCTGCTCAACACGCAGCGCCACGTTGTGGATCAGTTCCTGGTCGAGGCGGTCTTTCAGGTTACGCGAGGTAATGTATTTGCCTTCACGACCGGCAAACGGAGAGTTGTTGACCAGAAAGTTCATGCTCACGGTCGGTTCATCGACCGTCAGGGGCGGCAAGGCCTCCGGTTGGTTCGGATCACACAGGGTGTCGGAAATGTTAAGACCTTCAATGCCGGTTACGCAGACGATGTCGCCAGCTTCGGCTTCCGGTACATCGATCCGCTCAAGGCCGTGGTAGCCCATCACCTGCAGAATACGGCCTTTCTTTTTGCTGCCATCTTTGCCGACCACAATCACTTGCTCATTGGTCCTCAGGCGACCGCGCTTGATGCGGCCAACCCCAATAACGCCAACGTAGCTGTTGTAGTCCAGTGCGGAGATCTGCATTTGCAACGGACCGTCACGTTCGACTTCCGGCGGTTGTACCTGGTTAACGATCATTTCGAACAGCGGCGTCATGTCTTCAGCCATGTTCAGTGGGTCGTCACCGGCAACGCCGTTCAGAGCCGAGGCGTAAATAACCGGGAAATCGAGTTGTTTGTCGGTTGCTCCGAGGCGGTCGAACAGGTCAAACACCTGGTCCATCACCCAGTCCGGGCGAGCGCCAGGGCGGTCGACCTTGTTGATCACAACAATAGGGTGCAAACCCTGCTCAAAGGCTTTAGACGTTACAAAGCGTGTCTGTGGCATCGGGCCGTCGACAGCGTCGACCAGCAACAATACGGAATCAACCATCGACAGCACCCGTTCAACCTCGCCGCCAAAGTCGGCGTGTCCCGGGGTATCTACGATGTTGATGTGGTAGTCGTGCCAGTTAATGGCCGTGTTCTTCGCCAAAATTGTAATACCGCGCTCACGCTCCTGGTCATTGGAGTCCATGATGCGTTCTGTACCCAGGTCTTTACGGCTCAGAGTGCCGGATTGTCGAAGCAATTTATCGACCAGTGTGGTTTTACCATGGTCAACGTGGGCAATAATGGCGATATTACGAAGTTTTTCGATCACAAGCAGGGTGTCCGGCTTTAAATTAGGGCGCGCATTATACCTGTTAAAGCTGAATAAAAAAGAGTCAACTCGGTTACAGAGCGTGACCAGCTCAAAAAGTCATCGTTTTACTGAGTTTAAGCCCCAAAACAGTGCAAAATGGCCATTTTTGATGGCTTAAAGGAGCCTTACCATGATCAAGCTCTATTACTGGACAACCCCGAACGGTCACAAAATTACGCTCATGCTGGAAGAATTAGGCCTAGCGTATACAGTTATTCCGGTTAATATTGGCAAAGGCGATCAGTTTGACGCCGAATTCTTGCGCTTTTCGCCCAATAACAAAATCCCGGCCATTATCGATACCAGACTTGCCAATTCAACGGGTAAAGCCAGGCTATTGGATGCCCGGTTGTACAGGTATATTGTGAAACTCACAGAAGTAGATGGATCAGCTGTATTAAAGACTGTGACAGCTCAAATGGGTCTTCTAAAATCGCTTGACGACCAAAGAAACTATAAAAATGAGTTAGTTAAACTGTAGAAATGCAATAACGGAGAAATCAATGATCAGACATATATTGCTCATCAAATTCAGACACTCAACTACGTCGTCTCAAGTAGATGAAACCAGAGCACTGTTTAAGGCGATACCAGACAAAGTAGAAGGCGTAGTCTCAGTGGAGTGGGGAGTAAACAACAGTCCGGAAGACAAGAGCCAGGGTTATACCCATTCAGTGTTAATGACCTTTGCTGATGAACAGGGGCGTCAGAATTATTTGCCGCACCCGGAGCATGATGCACTCAAAGAAGTGTTTGGGCCTTTGCTTGAGGAGCTAGTGGTATTTGATTATCAGGTTTAATGGCTCGAGGCTAGAAAGTTGCAGTCCGTTAACCGCAGTGCGGATCGTTTTAAGTGGCTAAGTTTTGTAGCAATGACCTCGTACTAATTCTTCTCGGTCACGAAGTTTTTGGAGTCAGCACGTGCATATTCATAGTGACTGTAGGGTAATTGTTTCTGGAAAGTCTTCGTTTCTTTACTGACTTCAAAGGCTGTACTTATGCCGATAACAGTAAAAATCACGGTGTTTGCTGTTCGTGTTTGGAAAAGGCAGGAAGCCTTTTTCAGCAACCTGCTAAAGAGGCTGAGCAATTCAGCTAAAAGAGTCTCCCTTACCCATTCGGGGTAGTTCATTTGGGTTATAGCGATTGACGAATTTCTGGTCTATCTTGCTAGTGGGTAATCGTTTCATCTGTGAGTCAGCGCTAACCTATTAAGGATAGCGGACGAGTCAGTTGTTGAGAAACGGTCTGGAGCCAGCGCATAGCAGCACTGAGCTTCGCTTGAATAACAAGAACAGTGCAGGGCTCGCTTGCCAGGGAAGATGACCATGCTCAGACAGTTTAAACCACTCCATTTCTTCATTCCAACGCTGTTGGTCAGCCTGTTGACGGCTTGTGGCGGGGGGGGGGGGGGTGGCGGATCCGCTGAAACGGATACGGATGACCCCTCGACCCCCGTTCAGGTCATGGTCGGGGGCACCGTGCAAAAGGGGCCATTCAGCCGGCTTGAAGTAAAAGCCTACCCTTTAAACACCCAGGGACAGCGTGGCGAGCCGTTTTCGGCGCAGGTAACCGGCGACCGCTATGAGTTTCAGGCAACCAAGGGAAGCGTTTATCAAATCGAGGCAACCGGTGACTTTCAGGACGAGCTGACCGGTGAGACTGTCCAACTGAGTGAGCCGCTGAGCGCGGTTACCCCGGCGGATGAACTGCCACAGAACATCAATATTCTGACCGATCTGGCCGCCGCTCAGTTCAGTGGAAGTATGACAACCACAACACCACTGGCCAAGCAGATCGGTGAGACTGAAAAGAACCTGATGCAGCAGTTCGGGTTTGACGCGTCTACCGATCCGGGCTTGCTCGATCTGACCCGTATCGAAGACGAGGCCGATCTGAATGACCCGAACTTGTCGCTGTTGCTCTTGTCTGGTTCGGTCATGGATATGCCGAGGCGGGCTGGTCGCATGCCGGAAAGTTATGGCGGCATGGTCGAAGGGTTGCGTCAGGGACTGGCTCCCGAAACAGTTCTGCCGGCGTTTGCCGGACTGGACGCCGCTGATTTGTATCGTCGCATTCGGGAAAGCAACGTTATTAATGGTTTGCCTGATCTTGTCCTGGCATCTGGCAACAGCTTTTTGTGTAACCCCGATTGCGGCTGGATATTTGAAACCGAACCCCGCCTGTCGGTCGCGAATGTATCGGTCAGAGAGGCCAGCGGTGTGGCCGAGATCGTTTTGCGACGCAGTGGCGGGGTGTTGGCGAATGATCTGCCAGCCTTTACGGTTGAGCTGACCAGTGAAAACGGCACGGCAGAAGCTGGGTTCGATTATGTGAGTCAGCTAGTCTCTGTCAGCTTTGCCGAAGGCGAGCGACGTCAGACGCTTAAGGTACCGCTGCTGATAGATGCTCTGTCGGAGGCCGCCGAGACTTTTCGGGTGCAGTTGGGTCAGCCCGATATCACCCTGGAAGTCAGCCGCCAGGAAGCAATGGTGACCATCCTCGACGATCTGCCCGAGACAGATGCGGATGCCACTGGCCAGCTGGCCCTGGTGGAGGCCTGCCTCATTGGTGATGGCCCACCCGCGTCGCCTTTTGGCCTTGCCTGTTCCGGCATCATGGCCCCCGTCGATGCCTATTCGTTGTCATCACCCTATGCACTGGCGGTATCGCTTGCGCTGCAGGCCGACTGCACAGCCGCAGATGCCTGTTCAGTGCTGGATGAAGACTGGCCCATGGCGCTAACGTTGTTGGCGCAGGACTCGGGCGGCACTGAGGTGGATCGCACCTTGCTCGGGCATTACCTTTATCCGTCCGAAGCCATTTATGACCGCAATGCCCTGGTGGCGTCGCCGCGGCAATCTCTGGTCGCCTCTGTGAATCCCGCCACTGTCATTGAGTTCCTGTTCCGCGCCTGGCAGAACAACTGGGAAGTGCGTTTGCTTGCCAGTGTTGAACAAGGTGGACTGACGCAGGTCGCCGAGCTTGATATTCCCCAGCTGCGCCCCTTGCCAGATACTGTACGCTTTGGTGAAGAGCAACTGACGGTCAGCCCGGACAACCCCATTGCACTGATCCCCGAAGGTGCCAGCAACTGTCCGGAAGGTGAGCTTGAGGTAGAGGGAACCTATCTGTTCCCGCTGACATTCGATGGCGAGCCAGTGAATCAGCCTTATTCCGGAATTGTCTGCACTACGCTGAACGAGAGCAATGGCCGACCGGCCAATCTGGTCGTAACGTCCGGCCAAATACCGCTAGAAGGCACGTTTCTGCCGTTACCACCGTTGCATCGGATGCTGGTGGAAACCCATTTTTCGCCGGACCCGACTAACACCCCATGGATTCGCTCCGGCGGCGCCCTGAATTTCCTGATCTTTAGCGATCAAGCCATCAGTTTTTACCGACAGATTCTCTCAGCAGAGCATTTGCCTTACGGCTTTGAAATCACCGGCGGGAACCTTGGGCCTCAGGGCTTTGTGCTGGATTACTCGGCAACCCACCTGATCGCCCATGGTGTTTACGAAACATCGGATGAACGCCGGGAAGACTATAATCTGAATACCGCCATCTTTGCTGATGGTCAGTCAGGCACCCTTATTCTGCGAGACGCTGGCATTGAAACAACCACACAATTCAATGACGGTTCAGCCGTATCGGGCTGGCCCCAGGGCCAGTTGATCTGGGAAGCCTTTTCGGTCAGCGTGACTGATAGCCAGCTGGAAAACAGCAGTCTGAAAACCACCTTTGTTCTTGCACAAAGTGCAGATTGTCGCACCCCAGGGTGTGTCCAGGGGGTCACGATTCAGCACGGTGGCCGTGGTGAGAGCATCGCATTGGGCAAGGATGGCTCACTGCTTGGCACGCTGACTGAGGTTGGCACGCAGGGCGTTGCCTGGGGCGTACGCGAGACCAGCCTCGGCGGAAATGATTATGCCTGGCGCCGGCCCGCTGATCTGACAGAAAGCGATCAGGCTACTCTGCAATTGCCTGGTTTTCTGGTGCCAGATGGAGAATCGGTTGTCGATCATCTGGTCAGTCACCGGGGTAAAAACGCGCAGGGTATCTTGCCTTATGCGCCAGGTACCAATGCCTTTCGAAAAGGGAATTATTACCCCCCCCGGCGTCACCTTTGGCCCGGAGATCTACGCCGATGCAAACGGTCAACCCGACGCCACTAACGGCCAGGACATTGGCAACCGGCCTCTGGAAGTTGATTTCGGTTCAGATATGCTGCCGATCATAACTCACACCGCCAGCAAGTACGTTCTGCGCAACGGCGGTGTAACCGGCGTGTTCAACGCGGACCCGGCACAACTGCCCGGCAGCGTGTCCATTTACGGTTATCCCATTGAGTTTGACCGATTTGCAGTGCGCCTGGAAGACAACAAGTTCGATACCTACAGTTGGGTTGATGGCGGTTTAGCGCTGGCCGGTGATGCCGGTTTCCCGGTGGCTTTCGAAAGCCTCGCCATCGACTGTGGCGGCCAACTCGGCGCAGCCACACTGTCTGCAAATCAATGCGATGGCAATTGTCAGCTGGCTTCTTGGCGAGCGGATACACGGCTCTTTGACTTCCGCTTTACCAATGCCAGCGGCCAGTCTGCACCTCAGTGCTCAGTCGCTGATCAGCGTCTGACGTTGATGCAGGAGGCTGAATTTCTGGCACTCGATAAGCCCCTGATGCTGGATGTTACCTGGTCACCGGAGGGTATGGTCGAACGTTCAGTGCTGCAGAATCAGGCTCAGTACCGACTCGATAGCCGTGATAACGCTGACGGTTTCCCAGTTGCATTGACCCAGGGTGAACTAATGACACCCTGGGACGACACTGATCTGACCCCAGCTCGTTACGGAACTGTGGCACTGGGAGGTAAGATTGGCGTACCTTTCTGGGAGGCTCTGGACAGCGACATTCGGCTAGCCAACGGGTCAAGCCTGGGCGTGGCTGAAGCCGAGCCTTCCGTGCCCCTGCCACGAAATACCTTGCTCAGTGGCACACCGCCCGCCAACCTGGAACAGACCAACCGGAACGTGTTAATCGATCGGGTTAACGATGCGAGTTACGATATAACCGCCCGTTACGAGTGGGGCAACACTGGCTTCGGCTTCGGGCTACCGGTCTTTTACGACCTGCCGGAGAACAGCGCCGAACCGCAATTTCTGGGCCGTCGCTGGGAGCAGGATCTGTTCGTGTTGGAAGCCAGCGCGGGCATCGACTTCATTACCCCGCAACGCACCAAACTCAGTTTCGGGGCCAGTGCCGACTTTGACCGGCTGGAAAATATTCGCTTTCAGATTGATCTGAACAGCCTGTCCAGTCTGGAGAAAGTCGATGAGCTGTTGCTGGATGTCGGCCTGATCAATCAACCGGTCATCTCCCCCGTACTCAACGCAGTCAGCACGCGTGTTGAGCAGATCAACGCCTTCTCACAACAAGGCATCGATACGGTGATGGAAAAAGCCTTGCTGGAAGGGATCGAGCGAGTCGGAGCTGCCTCGTCACCCTTGATGCCGAACAACAAAGACCCTTTTGATCTGCTGGCAGAAACCATGGCCCAGATCCGGGGGTATCCGGACCAGTTGGTCGCCGGGCTGGATGAAGAGCTGCTCGGGCCGATTCAGGAGGTACTGGATGAGCAAGAGATCGCTATGCGAGCACCACTGCAAGCCATTCTACAAGAATTGTATGGTGTAGGTTGGAGCGATCCAGTACCGGGTTCCATCCTGAACGATCTGAACAATGCCCGGAATTCGGTCGAGCAGGCCCGGACACAGGTGGCTGGTTTGCTTGATCCTGTCCGCCAGGCGGCAGACACCGCCATCGCCGGCATTAACGACATCGAAGGCTGGTTGGATGAAGCCGAACTGGCCGTGGCTGAGATCAACCAAATCGCACAGAAAGCCACTGAATTCAGTGCGGCCCAGTGCACAACGCAAGGCAGTAACCTGGGCAGTGAAGTTGACGGGTTTCTGCACAATACCTGGCAACACATGGCGAATCTGAGGTCGATTTTATCGGTACTTGAAGGTGGTGAGTTGCTCGGGCTGCTGGCTGACCAGGTCGTGTCTGACCCCGGCACTCAGCGCTCAATGAACGAAGCACGACGCACCTTGACGGTGAGCGCCGAATTGCTGCTCACCAAGCTCAACGATGCCGAGCAGGCGGTGCGCAATGAACTCTGCGGCACCCAGATTGCGGATTTATTGTTCGAAGTTACCGCCTTTACTGATCAGATTGAGAATGATCTAGGCACACTGCGCGCTGAGCTGTTCGATACCGTCTTGTCGGATCTCGAAATCCGCTTGGGAGCCCTAACCGCTTTGGCGAGCAGGCTTGAAATCCTGGTCGTTGATCCTTTGGATATTCTCGCCGGTTACCTCGACGCACTGCATGGCCAGTTAGAGAATGCCGATACTTACACATCGGTTAATCTCGATTCGGTAAACCAGGAAATATACATTGCGACAGATGGCCGGATCGACATGCTTCTTGAACAGCCTGATCTCGGCAGCACCGGCGTCGATGTGTTTAGTTACGCCTTTGACGGGGCCCGCGATGAGCTAAATTCACTGCGCGACCTGCTTGTGCAAGAGCTGCAAAACCAGCTGCAGGGGCGTCTGCCAATGGCCACCATGACGGCCGACCAGCTACGCCGGCACCTGGTTGGGCAGATCATGGCAGCGGGGCCGATTAAAAACTTGCGAGAAACCCTTAACACCGAGTTGGCCGAAGTACAGCGTCAGCTACGGGACGACCTGCTCACGTTAGCCGACCAGGCCAACCAGGGTATTCGCGAGGCTATCGCAACGGTGGAAAGCAGCGTCAATGACGCACTGGCTGACGCTACAGCCGGAGTCCGGGATATTCCGCTGACCAGCGCGTCCATGGACGGCTACGGCGTCATCGCCGGGCATGAACTCGAACGCGCCCATCTGCAAGCGGAGTGGACGATGAAGCCGTCGAGCGACGGTGAGGAAGGCAATACCTTTGGCGCTTCCCTGTCGGCCGTGAGCTGGAGTGCATCAAACAAGGATGCCGGCTGCGCTGCCCCCGGGGCAGACAGCAATCTCGATGTGACCATTGCTGCGATGAATTTGCCAGCCCGGGTCGCGGGGTCCGACATCACGCTTAAAAAGGTCTATCTTGGTTTCACCTTGGCCAATGCAACCGGAGAGGAGTTTGCACTGAACCCGATCGGTGTCTTTGGCGGACTGGCGGTACTGGGCGACATTAGTTTCACCCAGTTCGTGATTTATGACCCAGCCTTCGCCGCTGGCCTCGGCACGCAGGAGGTTTACATCGGTGCCAGTGCCGGTGCCTTGTTCAGCGATATACAAGCAGAAGTGGCCTTTTTGTTGGGTCGAACCTGCAATCAGGACATCTTGCTGGAACTGGACCCTGAGGTTGCGAAGTTCATTCCCATTCCTGACAGCGGTTTTGCCGGTGCCTATGTCCGGGGGTCTGCCTCGATTCCGGTATGGGCGACCGGATGCCCGCTTACCATTGGTGTCTCTGCTGATATGGGCTCCTGGGTTCTGGCCGGACCGCCGCTCACATTGGGTGGTCTGGTGGGCGGTGGCGCCTACGGCAAGGTGCTTTGTGTTGGATCCCTGCGCGGACAGGTGAAAGCCATAGCGTCGGTCAATACCGACGGCGACGTGGTCTTTGTCGGTGAAGGCTTCGGTGTCGCCGGGGCTGGCTTCTGCGAGCCTGCCAGTTGGACCTCAGTGTCACGCAGTCGCAGAGACAGCTGGTGCGGCACCGGAGATGCACGATTCCAGGCCGGTTATCAAAATGGCTGGTCGGTTATGGACTTATCAGCCAGCGCAATTTACTAGGGAGGACGGTTCAGCATGAATGCATGGAAAGGTTATGGGCTCGCGCTGCTACTGTTAACAGCATTGGCAGGAGCAAGTCTGGCAGAGAGTCCGTTCTATTTTGTCGCCCGGGTTGCGCCCGAAGGCTCCATCACCCAGGCGGGGCAAAGTCAGCAGCGAGTTTATCTGCGCTGGGATCTGCTCGAAGGCAGCCTGCCCGACGATATCGTCAGTTTCAGTCTGCGACGCGACGGTGAACTGCTGAAAACCTTTCCTGCTCGCGGTGTGATGGATCCAGTCCAGATTCGCACACTCTATCAGGGGCCTGCCGAACAGCGCCGCCTGCTGGAAACCGTTGGTCAACTGATGGAAGAGGCATTGCTGGATAACAATATAGCGGTCTTCGATGCCGACCATTACGCCACACGAATTCACGACCGGCTCGGGAACGATACCTTCTGGGGCCATCTGGCCTCTCGCATGGACTTCAACCTGGCTATTGCCCGCTACCGGGGCTGGCACGACGAAGGTCTGGCGCCCGATGAATATACCTATGAGCTGATCGCCCACAGCAACGAAGGTCAAACCCGCCGGATTGGTCTGGCCAATGTTGACCTGAGGGAGCCGCAACAGATTCTGGCACCCCGGCAATTCGATCAGGTGGAACAGTCGTCCTGCGACCTGCCAGATTTCCGCGACCACTACAGCGTTGCCTTAAACTGGGCCATGCCCGGAGCAACCAATCAGGCCGACCGTTTGGCCAATCAGCTGTTTCTTGCTGGTTTTGATCTTTACCGCAGTATCGATAACGTCAGTTCTGCACCGGTACGGAACTTGGCTGTGGAAGCGGCAATGCTCGATCACGATGAACGCGGTTGGCCTCAATTCACCGACCTTGAACGGGTGAACGATACCTTGCTGACCATCACCCCAGACGACAACGCGCTGGTACCGGAATGGCTGGAAACCCGCACTGACTTACTGGCCGCCGGCCTGGTTCCGGGTGATACCCGTGCCTACTACCTGGTACCCCGTGACATTGCTGGCCAGTATGGCCCGTCAGTTGAGACGCTGGTCACGGTGCGCGATATGTCGCGCCCGCCCGCGCCCTGGGGCGTGCGGCCCTTCCTGAACGAATCCCAGCAGCGAGTCGAGCTGACCTTTGAATCACCCAGCATCACGGGATATCAGGAAGCCTGGGGACGCGATCGTCAGTTCTGCAACCCGATGACCGCCGAACAGGACGGTTTCCTGGAATACGTTGCCGACGATAAAGATTGCGTGACCGACACCCCGCGCCGGGTGCAAATGAAAATTAACGAGTACCTGGTGTATCGCTTCGAAAACTACCGGGACGCCAGTGCCTTTAAAGACAGCGATGGTGACGGCATCCCTGACAGTGATGAATGGGCAGACAGCGATGATGACGGCACCCCCGACATCGATGGACGGGAAGCGGGGCTCCAATGCAACCCTAGCAAGCCATTTGAGGGTTTCCGCATCAAAGTCAGTCAGGAGACAGAATCACTGCCCAGCATTGAGCAGGTTCTGTTAATTGACGATGCAGGCGACCCGGTTAACAATAAGGGCGATGTCTACTGGTACCGCCTGGCTAGCCGCTCTGACAGTGGCCGGCTGAGTCTGCTCAGCGAACCCGTCCGGGTCAACTTCCCGGACCGCACCCTGCCAGACCCACCCATGGTCGAGGTGACTCAACCCGGCACTGAAATGTGCGGTTGTACGGTTGAGACACAGCAAGATAAAGCCTGGTCGTTCCTCAGTGAGCTGCCTTCGTCGAGTGGTGAGGAGCTGAGTCTGCAATGCACAGGGGTTGCCCCCAGCGGGCCCTATGAGCTGAATGAAAAATCGATCGCCGGACCGGACTCCAGCCTGTGCACCAACTCGACCTTCAAAAATCAGTGCAGTGACGCTGCAACTCGCGATTTCACCTATACCGCCAGCAACGGCGATACCTTCGGCTGCACGTTACCGGCATACAGCGGCGTCAACATGTGCGATTCTTCGGCCGCCGTCAGAATCAAACCCGATTACTGTGAAGCCCAAGTACCGGCTCCGATCGGGGTGGTCTCTGGACCTCTGCTCATCACCGTGACACCGGTTAAACCGACCCAATGTGTCAGCTTGAACCAACAGGTGGCGGGAAAGACGATGGATCTGGGTACCAGCTGTGGCACGGAATCACCGTCGCTTGAGTACGAGCACATCGCCGGTGAATTCTGCGGCTTTGCCGTCACTCATGACGCCAACAACAACGTCTCGGCCACGACCCAGATTGGCTGTCGCAGCATTCCGCCACAATCCGACTGGACGCTGGCACCCGCCCAGCCAGTCGGCCTGGCTCCGGCGGGCAACCGCATGGCATTGCAATGGCGCTTACCGGCGCAAGTACAGTCGATGGTCGAAGTGGAATTGACCCGGCGCGAGCCAGCCGGGCTCGATCCGATACGCACCCGGTTACCCGCCGTGTCCTACAGTGGCGGCGGACTGCAGGATGTACAACTGGACATCCCAGACTTGGCAACCGATACCGAGCAGTGGTGCCTGCGCCTGAGAACCTATGCACCGACCGCTGTAATTGGTCAGCCGCGCTACTCTAACTGGAGCGCCCCTCTGTGTGACGACCGGGCGGTAAACACCGTTGCACCACCCGAGTGGCTCCCCTGGCCTCAACTGGCTACGGTACCGGAAGGTGACCCGCTGTCGATGCACGACAATGAAACCATTCAGTTCATTCGTAGGGAAAACGGTAGCACTATGATTCCAGTTGCCAGCAGCCTGCATTTCTCGCTCGGCGAGTTTGAATTTGGCAACCCGAGTGACTGCCGGATGCCCATGTACGTGCGCGGTCAAATTGGCACCTATGACCCGACGGTACCTGAATCCGGACGCTACCTGACCGACCTGATGTGCAAAAACAGCGGATTTGCCCGCGCCAACCAGGTGATCGGGGACAATCTGGATTTCATGGTGTTCCGACAGGCCCGCACGCCGGCAGGCCAGTCCTCTCAATTTGTTCAGGTCACCCCTCTGATAGACCGGGTGAACTGGGAGCCGGTTTACGATGACAAGGGCACCCAGTTTCTTGGCAACCGCTTGAGAGACCCCTTCATTTGGGCCGTTGCAGACGCAGAAGTCGACTATGGTGGCCGGATCGAACTGGTGTTTTACGACCGTGCAGGTCTGCTCGATGGTTACGACTATCGCTATCAGGTAGTTTATTTCGATCCCGACAAACGATTGCGGCAATGGCGGGCAACGCAGTGGATCAATTACGACTCTGGCACAAGTAACTTGACCATCGAGTCGGCCGATCCGGTGGTTATCGTCGATCCGACAGAAGGAGGTCAGGGATGAACAAGCACACACCACACCTGCTGGCGTTGTTATTCGCTGGCTTGGTCGGGCCGGTCTGGAGTTCGGCCCTGTTCGAAGACACAACGGCCAACCTCTGGCTGATCGATACCGACAGTGGCCAGGTCACCAGCTACGGTTTTGGCGACTGGCTGACCAGCTATAAGCAAGCGGAAAGCGATCTGCCGCTGCCGCTGGGCAACTTTCAGGCGCTGGTCAACAGCCTGCCGAATAGCTCAGAGCCCATGTCTAATCAACAACCCGGTGTTTCAATTATCAGCCTGAGTGAGGCCGAACGGCAGCTGGGCGATGATACCGGTCCCGACCTGTTGAGCATTATGCCGGCTAGCGGCAGCTACAACAGCACCATCGGTGTTCAGCTAAGAGTTGAACCGCGCCAGCTCGACCAGGGCGACCGGACGCTGCGCTGGCGCCTGAATGAAGGCGACTGGCAATCCCGAACGCTGACTAAAGAAGACCAGAAGGCTGCCGGTTCGGATTACATTGAACAACCGCTCTATTTGATTCGTGCCGGTATGCATCTGTTGGAAACCGAGTTGCGTGCAAATGGCTCACAGCTGGCGAAGGTCGATCGGGTTTACCAGCTGTCCAGCGATGACCCCCTGGGGGATTATCGTGACACTGATGAAGACGGTGTGCCGGACCTGGTCGAACAAGCCCTGGGTTTAAGCCCACTGAATAAAGACCTGGATACCCCCAGCCACATCGACGGCTGGAGCCGGTTTGACTTGTGGCTGCGCTGTGATGCAGACGAACTCGACACATGCACCGAACCGGTCGACACAGACCAGGATGGGTGGACTGATATTGACGAAACCTGGCGCGGTACTGAACCGGAAGACGTTATCGTCTCCGGCTTTATCGAAGCGCCGGAGCCCGACAGTGAAGCAGAGCGACAACTGATTCGTCACTATCAGGAATTCCCGGCCGCACGTCGGCTCTATGAAGTGGAATACCAGCTCGGCGGCGACCCCATGGGCCTCACACCAGGCCGGCTCACCGCTGCCACGTTCACCGGACAAAGCGGCTGGCAAACCAGCGACCTGGTAACCTCGGCGGATCTGAGCAATGCCGTTTTGACGGCCCCCGAAATCGCCTCGTCTCGTTTGCTCAACAATGCCGAGATCGCGCTGAAAACCGGAATATGGCCTTCCCTGCGGCTGCCCGCTGGCGATGCCGTTATGCTCCGTGCAAGCCGGGTGTTGCCGAACCCTGGTGGCGAAGCTCGACAGAGCGATTTGCTGTACTTGCCGCCCAGAACCGACCTGGAACCGAACGGCTTCAATGTACAGGACTTCGGCAGCTGGTCTACGGCCAATGACTGGAAAGGCTACTACCAGACCTGGCTGCAAGCCAGTCTGGTCGAGCCGGCCAGCCCGGTATTTGAGCAAGCCACCAGCCACTCGCTGCTGGTGCTGGAACAGCTGTTGGCCGAAGAGGCCCGCTTGCGCAACATCTCGGATCAAACAAGGCTCGGCGTTCCCGGCCAGCCACTCAGTTGGCTGAGCGATTTGAAAGCCGACCTTGAGCACCGCTCACCCGATGTCACTCTGAGCCGACTGATTGCCGGCCTGGAAGCAACACTGCAGCCCGACGGTCTGCTCTCCGAGGATGGCGCAGTCATTGCTCAGTGGCTGGCTGACATTCCCGCTAGCTTGAACAGCAGCACCTGGCTGCAGCAGAAACTGGCCTTTAGTCAGACCGGAGAAAACATCGGCTGTTTCGTTTCTGATAGTGACTGGAACGAGCTAAACGAGAACGGAAACGAAGGGATGTTGCAGCAGTTTCTGGACGACTGTCCGGTTTACCATACCGGTACCCAGTTGACCGAATGGCAGACCGAGAGCCAGGACCGGCGCTACCGCCTGCGCCTGATGCTGCTGGCACAGGGCGCGACGCAACTGAGTAACGACGCCAGCCTCACCACCGCTGCTAACGATAGCGACAGTGACGACCTGACCAATGGCCAGGAAATCACGGTGCGCCCCTATCGCTTACACACGCTGCCCTGGCTGAACGACACCGACACCGACGGTTTCGCCGACGCCAGCGATGTTTGCCCGCTGGACCGCTATAACGCCTGCACCGGCACGCCGGATGAGAATCAGCTATTTCTCGGCAATGACCTGACCGTGAGTAAACCGGAAACCCAGGGAATGGTGTTGCTGAGTGTTCAGCTCGACCGGCCAGCAGTTGGCCCGGTCACGGTGAATTATCAGATCTGGGCCAGTAGCGAAGACAGCGCAGTCGACGGAGAAGACTTTATCGCCAGTACTGGTCAGATTGTCATTCAACCCGGGCAGAATGCGGTGTTGATTCCGGTCACCCTGCTCGGCGGTGGCAGTGGACAGGAATTCCGCCTTGAAGTGCTGTCGGTCAACGGCGCCGCGCTTACGGGTGACGCCTATACTCTGGTGGGGCTGACAGATTTCGATCCACTGGCACCTGTGGCCAACGTCATGGCGACCAACCTGAGCGTTGACGAAACGCAAACCTTGGTGCTTGACGCCAGCGCCAGTTACGACCCCAATGGCGACGATCTGGGCTTCACCTGGCAACAAACCGCGGGTCTGCCTGTGTCTCTTGATACAACGCCAGACACTGGTTTTGCCGAACTGACCGCACCCAACCTTGCCGCCAATGAATCACTTACGTTCTCCGTGACTGTCACAAACGACGCAGCACTGACCGATTCCGCACAAATTGAAGTGTTGATCATGGCCGAAGATCAGTCTCCGGAGGTTGTCGGATCGGTTGTCTATGCGCACTATCGCCAAGAAGTTCTGACCGTGCCTCTGGCCGACCTGAGGCCCTTAATTAACGACCCGGAAGGCAGTGAACTCAGTTTTGATGCCGTATTAACCCAACCCAACGGATCACTGGCGAGTCTTGTCGGCACCAATCTGGTGATTGACGGTGATATTGCCATTGCACAGGCGCTGGGTACTCAAGGCGGCGAGTCAAGTTCTCTGGTGCGCTGGCGAGATAATGGCTTTGCTTTTCTGACGTCGCCCTCAGAAGCCGAAGCCCCGCGCCTGTATGGTTGGGAGCCCGACACCGGGTTGCAGGTTCTTCACCAGGGCGTGGCGGATGAAACCCTCAGTAGCCTGATCGCCGACCCTATACTGGATAGACTGTATTTTGACACATCACTTGGCACTAACCGCACCGTTAGCTGGCGTGACAGTGATGGAAGTATTAATGACGTTGCCGTAACTAGAAACTTCATGGGCAGCGATACTCGTCAGCCTAATTCACTGCATGGAGAAGGTGGGCTTTATCTGTGTAGTACCAGCAATTATTCTTGGTTCTATTTAGATACAGCAGCCCAAACAGTGACTGGTATGTTCTCTTCTTGCGGCTATACATCTGTAACACAACAAAACGCTGAGCAAGTTTGCTTGGCAAGTGTCGGTAATATGCACTGCACGGCACCTGGGTCGAAAAGTGCCAACCTGACAGAGCTGTCTAGCTTCATGGGCTATAAGGTAATCAGTTCAGCTAAACTGGGTGACACATTCTTGTTTTTGGTGGAGTCTGCCGACAGCAGTGTTACTAAATTGTTGCGCTATACAGCCAGTCACGAGCTGGTTTTATTGCGTGAGTGGGCTTCTAGTTCGATAGGTTACGATCTAAACACCGAAGGTGATCGCCTGATCATGGCGGTTGGTTTGGGTGATCGTATCGAGATGCTCAGTTGGCAGGTCGGTGATGAGGACGTCACCGTTCACGGCAGTAATTATTTTAGCAATACCGGTGAAACCTACAGCTATCTGACACCCTTGCAGGTGACTGAGTCAGGCGAAGTTTACTGGCTGCTAAAAACTGACACCACGACCTATGAAGCCCATCAGTTCGATTTGCAAACTAACCAGTTCGGTCTCATCCGTTCGCTGGACCTGGATCAGTCACCGGTTACGTATGCTTATGGGTTTAACCTAGCACTGTCGCCGCGTGGCCCCTTAGTCGCCACTGAGCATACCGACGGTCTTTGCTACTGGCAGCGGTTGTCTGACAACGGCGCCTTGGCAGCCCCACATCTGGAAAGCACGCTCTGCAACGCACAGCTGACCAATGAGCAGGTCGAGGTGCACTTGAATTATGACGATCCGAATAGGCGTTTCTTCCGGGTATCCGGCGGTGACTTTATCGGCGAGACCTTGATTCAGGTTCTAATCAGTGACCCTGGTGGTAACACCGTTATTTTGCCCATTGAACTGGACGTCGCGGAGGCTCCCTGATAACCCTCCGTTGTTTGGAGCATAGTTGGGCATCGACGACCCAAGGGTCATCAGTGAGCAGGTCACACTTGGGCTGCATGAGACATTGAACTTGCGATCGCAATAATACGATCCATCCCTAAATGGCATTTACGACCAAAGTAAACCAACCATAAAAAAGGCGACCCGGTGGGTCGCCAAAAAGTGCTGCGAGGTTGCACTGAAACTGATTAACTGCCGGCGGTCACACCGGTCAGTTTGCGGATCAGGTCGACTTCTTCTTTTATATAGGGCATACCATTTTCCCGGAATATTTCATGGAACCAGAGTGGTGGTTCTTCCTGGCTGGGCTGTGCTTCCCAGGGATACTGCGTCTGGGTTTTTCCGGCGACAAATCCCCAGTTTATAGCCCCAATATTGTGCTCTTTAAAATAAGGCAGATGTGTTTCGAGCCGGCAATCGGCCGGGCGTGCCATATATTCAGTACACAGCAGCGGACGATTCCAGACCTTTAATTTCTCTACGATGGTTTGGGTAACATCCAGCGTCTCGTAGTTGTGAAAACTGATGATGTCAGCATTGGCCAGATGGCATTCATTTATAGCTTTTAAGCCCTCAGTCCAGCGAAATGGAGCGGTGGTTAGTGGTTGTATCGGGTTCACATCACGTGCCCACTGGTAAACAGCTTCAAGCAGTCCCAGTGAATCGCCAAGCATGCCTTCATTGCCGGGTTCGTTGTACAGGTCCCAGCCGTAGATTCGGGTGTCGTCTTTGAAGTGATCCATGACACCCTGAACGTAGTCCTTCAACCCTGGCCAGACATCGGGATTGATTACATGGCGCGCACCGGGTGACTGTAGCCATTGCGAGTTGTGAATGCCGGGGCGTGGTGCCGGTTGTGGTCCGGGAAATGCGTAGTTGTTCCAGCAGTCGTCAAAGAACACGAATAAAATACGAATGCCACGTTCATTGGCCAGTGTCAGAAACTGATCCATGCGGGCCAGCAACCCTGTTGCGTCGGTTTTCCAGACCAGATCGTGCAGGTATACCCGAAGCAAATTGAAGCCCAGGCTCCCGGCCAGATCGAGTTCCCGCGCCAGCGTTTCGGCATCGAAGCTGTCGGCTTGCCAGAATTCCAGTTGGTTGCACGCCGTGCTCGGTGTGAAGTTGCAGCCTACCGGCCAGCCATGCTGTTCAGTCCAGCACCAAGCTGCTTCCGGGCTCCATCGTTGTGACATGATGAGGTTCCTGTTGGTGATGCGGAGCCCTGTGGCTCCGCCTTGAGTTTTACAGCAAACGGTTGATTTCGCGTTCGGCGTCGGACAGGGCTTTCTCGATATCCTTGTCTTGCAACCAGACCGATTGCAGCTCCCGGTTAAGCACATCCTGAATGGCGCTGTATCGAGCGGCAGGCGGGTTGTCGCGCGCGATGTTGACGGTGTTGCTGTACTCATCACGGTGCGCCAGTGACTGATACTCGGAAGAATCCAGCACTGACTGGCGAATAGACAAGTGTCCGGTCCGGGCCCAGTCGACATTGTGATCATTCAGCCAGGCAAGAAAGTCCAGGGCCGCTTCATACTTTTCCGGCTCGTCCTGCAAGGTGATAGGCAGCGCCCATATGTGGCTGTCGGCCCAGGTTGCGGAGTTATCGAACAGCTGTGGGTAGTCAGCAACGTAGTAAGACTGCAGCGCTGAATCTGCATTTTTGGTTTGGCTGTCGTAAAAATCAACCATCCAGGTACCGTTGATCTGAATGGCAGCATCACCTTCCAGGAAGGACTGCTGGGAATCGTTGTAGTTCAGGTTGGGATCGGCATAACCGGCATCAAACAGACCAACAATGGTTTCAATGGCGCGCTTCGCTTCCGGTGTATTAACGGTCGCGGTATCGCCGTCGAAGACGTTGCTGTCCTGTTGCCACAGCATGGCTAATACCATGCGTACCCCAATCGGGAACTGCGCGAAGTCGGCGGTCAGGTAGTCTTTACCGGTGGCGTCTTTGACTTGCTTGGCGTGGGCCATCAGTTCTTCGGGCGAGCTGGGTAAAATGGGCTCACCCGCATCGTTTACCAGACCCGCTTCAGCCATGATGTCGAGATTGACGTGCCACAGGTTGGCGTGAATATCCATCGGTACGGCGTACATCTTGCCGTCGTAGGTGACGGCATCACGAGCACGGTCAACCCAATCATCCGGGTTAATGCCCGCGGCGCGCAGGTCTGCTTCCGGCAGCGGCAGCAGGGCACCCAGCGACGCGAATTCAGCGACGGAGGATTTGTGCATGACGTGAACGTCAGGCGCGCTATTGCCCGCGTACATGGCCTTCAACTGATCGTAATAGTTACCCCAGTCGGTCGGTAGTGTTTCGATCGTTACGCCGTTGTCTTCCGCGGAGTAGGCATTGATGATCGATTGAATAATACAGGCTTCGCCGACAGCAGCGCTGATGTCGGTGCCTGCGCTATCGCATTCGCCAAAAAAGCGCGCCAGCTCCAGTTCGGTTTCCGCCTGCACACCAGTTGCAGTGACGCACAGCGCAAGGGCGCTGGCGGTGAGGGTCTTTGACATTGTCATGGTTCTCTCCTGCTGTTGTTTTTGTATGAGCTTTTGTAAAAGCTTTATGTATCTATCAATGTTGCTGTTTTTGGGAAGCCCTGTAGGCTTCCCGGTTCTTTTTGGCTGGCATGGCGGTCTATTTATCGGTCGACAGTGCAATGCCGCGCAGAATGTATTTCTGGAATATCAGGAACATGATGATTACCGGCAGCGAAGCCAGCACACCCGATGCCATCAACTCACCGAGCCCTTGTGACTGCGCAAAATTACCCTGAATCTTGGCCAGGCCGACCGTGATGGTGAAGAAGTCAGTGCGCTGTGCAGAGACCAGAGGCCACAGATAATCATTCCAGGAATACAGGAAGGTAATGATCGCCAGGGTCATCATCATCGGCTTTGCCAGCGGCAGCATGATCGACCAGAAAATGCGTCCATGGCCGCAGCCTTCGAGCCGGGCTGCCTCTTCCAGTGAATCCGGAATGTCCTTGAAAAATTGCGTCATCAGAAACACGCCGATGGGCAGTGCTACGCGCGGCAAGGCCAGAGTCGGTAAGCTGTTATGGGCATCCCAGCCAGCAAACATCACGTACAAGGGAATGAACACCACTTGTTCCGGTACCATCAAACCGGCCAGTACCAGCGGGTATATGATGCTCCGACCTGTAAACTTGATGCGGGCAAAGGCATAACCGGCCAGTGTAGAGGTAGCCAGTACCAGAAAGGTTGAACTCCCGGCGACCAGCATTGAGTTCATAAACCAGCGGGGTGTATCGCCGATCGACAGAATGGTGCGAAAGTTATCGAGTGTGAACGGTATCGGCACCAGGCCGAGAAATGTATTGGCGGTGGTGCGACTGAGCAGTTCATTCGGCTGCAGCGACATCGACAGCATCCACACGACCGGAATCATCCAGACTACAGCGGTAGCAGTGACAGTGATGAACACCCAGCGAGGCAAGTTACGTTGATTCATGTTAAGACTCCTGCCGCTTGGTGACCCAGAACTGGATCATTGAGAACATCATCATGAACGCGAACAACACCGTCGCCATGGCCGAGGCATAGCCCACTTCGGAATCACGAAAGGCGGTTTGATAGATATACCGCACCCAGACATTGGTAGCGTCACCGGGGCCACCCTGGGTCATCAGTTGCGACTGACCAAACACCTGGAAGTGCAGAACGATTTGCATGATCATCACGAATTGCACGGTGCGAATGATCGACGGCACAATAATGTTGACGATTTTGCGCCAGCCTTCGGCGCCATCCAGCGTGGCCGCTTCCAGCCGTTCGCTCGGAATCTGCTGCAACCCAGCCAGAAACAATATCAACGCAAACCCGACGGACCACCAGACAGTAGCGGCGACAATTGCGCCCATGGCAAGTTGGTCGTTGGTCAACCAATTGGGTGAGTCAATGCCGAAAGGCGCCAGCACATTAGCGATAAAGCCATTGCGCACGCCGTAGACCAATTGCCAGATCAGCGTGACGACCGTCACCGAGAGAATTTGTGAGAAGAAAAATACACTGCGCAGTGTCGAGGCCCAGCGACCTTCGCGGTTCAGAGCAATGGCCAGCAGCAGCGCCAGAATAGTAGTTACCGGTACTACCCAGGCCACAAAGACCAAAGTATTGCGCACCACAATCCAGAAACGTGTGTCGTACCAGTCACCGGTCAGGCCAAGCAATACGACGGTGGTCAACAGTGCGACGCCCGCCATCAGATGATGGCTGATGTCGGTTGCTTTGCTGCGCAGGGAGCGTACGTAAAGCGCGATAATCATGGTCGACACCACCAGTCGGAACAGCCACATGGGCTGCAACGACCAGCCGAGATTGTCGCCCCCCATCAGGCGCACGTAGTTACCTATACCGATGAATTCTTTTGCAGAAGGATTGAAGGTAACCGCCAGCAGGTTCCACTCGTGCAGGCTCATCCAGAACCCTTGTATGAATGGCCACAGAAGCAGCGGTACAAACGCGAGAAGATAAGGGGTGATAAAAGCCCATCCGGAGAAGGTATCACTCTGTAAAAACGAATTAAGACGCATTGAGCTTGCCTTTGTTGTTGTTCTTTTTAAAATAATGAACTTCAATTCGGGTTCAGGCAATATGTTGGAATAAACTGAATATTACTTTTAACTATTTGATTTATATAAAAATAATATCGATAAAACTTTCTAAAAATCGGTAGGCCCTATGAATAAAGGTATTGATAATATGGAAGTAAAGACCAAGCGCCTGACCGATTCGACCCATGTATCACCGACACTGGTGCTGAAATCCGACGATCCGCGTGATCTGATCGCGATCAAAGCGCTTGCTAGCGAAACACGGGTGCGTATTCTGAGTGAGCTGGCGGAAGGCCTGCACAGCATTGGCGATTTGTCGCGTGCGATAGGGTTACCCTTATCGACCGTGTCCCAGCAGGTTAAAAAGCTGGAAGCCTGCGGGCTGGTGCACATTGAAGACAAGCCTGGCGAGCGCGGTGTGCAGCGAATTTGCCAGCGGGTTTATGACCGCATTGTGATTGACCTGCCAACCCACTCTGAGCCCAGTAATGATCACCCGATATGGGAATTCACCTGGCCGGTAGGTGCTTATTCAGATGCCAGCGTTACACCTACCTGTGGCCTGACCAGCGAAGTTGGCCTGATCGGCTTGACCGATGATCCCAGCTCCTTCTATGAGCCGGACCATCCCAGCGCCCAGTTGATCTGGTTCAAATCCGGCTATCTGGAATACCGAATTCCCAACCGGTTGCCGCAATCGGCCAAGCCCCGGAACCTCTGGCTGACCATGGAGATCTGTTCCGAAGCACCGATGTACCATCCGGACTGGCCTTCAGACATAACCCTATGGATCAACGATGTGGAAATCGGCAGTTGGACCTCACCGGCCGACTTTGGCGACCACCGTGGCTTGCTGAATCCGAACTGGTGGGAAAGCCGCAACACTCAGCACGGCTTGTTGAAAGGCTGGCGAGTGACCGAGCGCGGCAGCTTCATCGATGGTATTGGCCTTTCTGACGTCACCTGCGCCGATTTGAAACTGATGGACAACCGTTTCATCAGTGCGCGTATTGGCGTGAAAGAAGATGCCCGTCATGTCGGCGGCATGAATATTTTCGGGCAAAAATTCGGCAATTACGAACAGGATATTGTGCTACGGATAGAGTACATTTGATCGCGGAGTGATTTTATTCAATCTCTCCCGTTGCAAACCACCTCTCTGCTTCCCCCGGTTCGCCCTGAGCCTGTCGAAGGGTCTCGGGTAGCAAACCAAACCATTAAACTCAACCCCCAGCCAAAACCCGGCCCGAACCGGCACCGACTTTCGCTCGGGCTTGCAGGTGGACGCAATATGGACATCCACTTTTACCTTTCGTAACTGATGTGTGTGTCCCGAGTAGGCTGCAGCGTATTCGACAGGGTTGACGAATCTGAATATGGAAAATTCGCCTGGGTCATAGGACAAGAAATAAAGTCGAGTTGTGGGAGCTACTTACTGGCCAATGAGTATTGTGCATATTCTTCATGGCGAGTTGCTAGGAACACCCATCCTTAAATTTCTAATAAGTATGGGCGTCTAGCTTAGTTTCGAGGCGGGAAATCACTCTGGCGCAAGTTACCAAGCCAGAAGACATGGAACTGAAGCGTCAATTGATATGGTCGCAGCCTGTTTCATGATTCCCGACAACAGATGAACTATGACTGACTCAACCTACCGCATGGACTACCAGTTAGCAGATTAGTCCATACGGCCCGTATCAACGACTATTGCCCGATGGCGTTTTCGTATTCATATTCGCTATCATCAAAAGGGTTCGGCACCGTCGAAATTCGAGTATATCTTATGCGTTGACGCGAAATTCGCTTGGTAACGGTGCGACTCGCTCTGCTAGCAGCTCGATCAATAGCATCGGACAAAACAACTTGCACATCGTTAATCATAATATCCGGCTGGCCGGCGATATTGATGAGCATCTGGCAACGCTTATCTCTACCGCCGCGAGGGCCATTAATGTCAGACAGCGTAACGTTAATCCGTTGTATCTGGTCATAACGCGTTCCCAATGCGAAATCCAAGCGGCGTTTGATGTGCTCCTTTAACGCATCTGTTAAGACGACGTGGCGTGCCTGAATAGTTAATCGCATAGTGCTCTCCTAAATTCCATGTGGAATAACATGAGTTGGAAAATGAAGACTAGGCTGGGTTGATAATAAGATATATTCGAATAAACTATGTATATTATCAGTTTTTTCCGAACTATTGGTGGATCATGATTAATTTCAAGCACTTGCATTACTTCTGGGTGGCCGCGAAGCAGGGTGGAGTTGTCCGGGCGAGCGAAAGTTTACATGTCACACCGCAAACGATTAGCGGTCAAATAAGCCTTTTAGAGGCACAGCTGGATGCTGCTTTGTTTAGTAAAGTCGGGCGCAATCTGGAATTGACTGAAACTGGTCGGGTAGTACTTGGCTATGCGGATAAAATCTTCTCCTTAGGAGGCGAGTTAGCTGAATCTGTGCGTAATTCACCTACGGATCGAGCACCGGTGTTTCGAGTGGGTGTGGCTGATGTGGTCCCTAAGTCCATTGCTTATCGGTTGTTGGCTCCGGCATTAAATCAGGCTGAGCCAATACGGCTTGTCTGCAAAGAAAATAGCCTGGACAGTTTACTCGGTGAATTGGCCTTGCATCGATTGGATTTAGTCCTGGCAGATGGGCCTATGTCTCAGCGACTTGGTGTGCGCGGCTTTAACCATCCGCTGGGTGATTGTGGCATCAGCTTTATGGCCACTCGTTCACTGGCCGCACCGTTGCGCGAAGGCTTTCCACAGAGTTTGAATGACGTACCTTTCTTGATGTTAAGTGAACTATCGATGGTACAAGTGCGTTTACAGCAATGGTTTGACAAGCATCATGTATACCCACGAGTGGTCGGTGAGTTTGACGACAGTGCGCTGATGAAAACGTTTGGCCAAGCCGGTGTTGGTGTATTTGTGGTACCAACGGCTATCGCCGATGAAGTTGGGGCGCAATATCATGTTGAATTGGTTGGTCAAACAGAGAGTGTGCGAGAGCAGTTTTTTGCTATCTCTCCGGAGCGTCGTTTATCTAATCCTGCTGCGCTAGCGATTATCAAAACGGCTCGAGACTGGTTGTCTTTTTGATCAGCCAGTCTCCCGGGCAGGTATGGCTCAGCCTATACACAGGAGTAGTATCGCAGGCAACACCGACGGGACGCAATTCTTTGCTCATCACCGCGCCTGTAATAGCCATGCGGTTGCAGATTTTGGCTATATCGTTAGTATTAAGCCTTATTCGAACCGCGAGGAAATACTGTGCGATCCTTATTCGTCACCGCAACAGAATATAGAGGAATGATTTGTAAGTCCGTGCAACTGCCCGGTACCAGGTCATCTGATTACGACAAAGTGGTCAGTATGCTGGGCGCGAAAAATGCGCGTATTGTGGGATTTATAGACGATGAGCACTGCATCTGGGCGGGTAATTCACACAATGAAAGCACCCGTCCTGTGTTCGCCATTGGTCGAGATCAACTCAGCGTAAACGGCCCCTTGCTGGTAACCGGGTTTGACCAGAAAGATGATCGAGTGATTCCAGCATCCCTCACAGAGGCTGAATTCGATACTTGGAACATTGAATACACCCGGATGTCTGCTTGATGCCCTGACGCGGACGTTTGGTTCCAGTTTTAGTGGTATGTCACTCGTGCGGCCCGTTTTAGCCATAAAAATGGTTTTCAGCCTTTCACAAGACGACTATATATCCATCGTTATATCCATCGTTAACTCTGTGGGTATACTTGAAAGACGGTGATAACCGGTTCAGCTATCGATCGGCGGGTGGACCACGCCAGTATAAGCCGACCTGCCAAGAAAGTTGACGCGCGATATCCCCTAATAGGTTGTTGAAAAAAGCTTTCTGCCTTTTTCAAAATACGAAAACCAAAAAATTTAATTTTACTTTTCTTACGAAACCAACGACTCACCAGTCGTCGATGTCGCCAAAACATCCGAAATGTCGGACCCCATGTTCTGGTAGCAGGCGGCTGAAATTCTGTGAATTTCAACAGTCTGCCAAGTAATGAATTCGAGGATCAAAAGATGTAAGCGATACACTTCTGTGCTTCAAGAAAAGAAAAAGATTCATTCTCATAGAGTTAGTGCCGATGATTCTGATCCTGGTTAACGCAACGAAGACGCTGGCAAGTTGGTATTTTGATTATGATGGGTGGTCTGGCGCTGCAAACGGGCACGCCCGGCATCCTGACAGTCACAGAATGTCGTTTTAGGACCCGTCTCCAGTAATGCATCCGGCTCCCGACAATCCCACCCTGACCTACCAACGCTACTGTCTGCAGTGTCAGGTAGATAACGCAAGACAGGGACAGATGATCATCATCCCGGTTCAATTTTAGCCTGATCACGCGCCAGCTCTTCCTTTCGGGTCCAGCGACGATAGAAAACCGTGGCAAAAGTCGAGTTGATAACAATAAACAGAGAGTACATGACTGGCATCAGCAGAATCAGCTGCTGGGTTTCGTCGGCAAAGGTCATAATTACGATCAGGGCGGCCAGGGGGCCATTTTGAATACCAGTCTCCAATGAAACTGTTCTCGCTTTTTGCGGGCTCAGTTTTAGCGCGCGGGAGAACAGGTAACCAACAATAAAACCTATGATGCCAACCAGGATCACAGCAGCATAAACCTCCCAGCCGGTTTCAACCAACAGCATCCAGTTTCTGGGCACCCAGGTTACGAGCAGGAAAATGATAACAACGGCGCCCAAGATTCCACCCATGAGCTCAATCACTGCTCCAATGTTGGAGTTCTTGCGTCTTAACCACATACCAATCAATGTGGGAATCAGCAGCACAAACAACAGGCGCGCAATCTGGTCGGGCGGGATACGAAAAGCGTCATCAATACCCTGAGTGTAAAACTCCATAAGCAATGGCACCATCACGAACCCGGCGAGGGTTGAACAGATGGTCATCATAATACTCAGGCTGAGCAGGCTCTTCGAGAAATAGGCAAAGATATTGGATGTTGTGCCACCGGGCATACAGCCAATCAGTACCAGGCCTACGGTCTGTTCCACGGTAAGTTCGAGAACGCGTGACAGCGCAAAGGCGATCAGTGGCATTAACAGGTACTGGGAGGCAAAACCGATGCCGACAGCCTGAGGGTGGCGCAGAGCCAACCTGAGATCCTTGAAGGTCAGCGATGACCCCATACCAAACATGATGATCACCATCATGATGGACAATAAACTTTCTTCCAATGGACTTAGCATTCTAAGTGCTCCAGCTGGCTCTTCTGTTATTTTTGTGTGACTGCAGCGCGCACTTCTTTGCGCAACACCTTGCCAACCGGTGTTTTCGGAAGTTCATCCCAAAAGATGATTTTCCGTGGAACCTTATAACCGGTGAGCTCCGTTTTGCAGTGAGCAATGATATCTCTTTCAGTAATGCCGGCCTCGCGCAACACCACAAAGGCCCGCACAGCTTCACCAGTCTGCTCATCAGGCATGCCAATAACCGCCGATTCCTGAACCTGGGGCATGCGGGCAATGCATTCCTCCACCTCATTCGGATAGACGTTGAAACCGTTGACCAGAATCATGTCATTCTTGCGATCGACAATACTGAAATGACCATCCTCAGTCATCACGCCGATGTCGCCGGTGTAAAACCAACCATCCCTGACTGAGTTTTCGGTTTCCTGCGGGCGATTCCAGTAACCTTTCATGACCTGAGGTCCCCGGACAATAATTTCGCCACGCTCACCGACCGGCACAGTCTCGGCGTTCTCGTCAACGATACGAACATCAGTTTCTGGCACCGGTATACCAATACTATCTGGCCGCTCCTGGCCCATCAGATTAAAACAGATAACCGGGGAGGTCTCAGTCAGACCATAACCCTCAGAAATGGGACTGCCCAGGATTTTTCTCCAGCGCTCAGCCACCGATTTGTGCAAGGCAGTACCACCAGCCAACGCCACCTTAATGCTTTTTGGCGGGTAGGCGGTAAACCACTCTTCATTTAATAGCGCGTTATATAGGGTGTTAACACCAGAAATCCAGGATATGGGATAGTTGTCAAAAGCCCGCTGGCAGTTCTGGATCGGACGGGGGTTGGGCACCAGTATGTTGTGGGCGCCCTTTTCGTAGAAAGCCAGCAGATTTACGGTAAACGCAAAAATGTGGTACATCGGCAAAGCAGTCAGAATACATTCCCTGCCCACTTCGATGTGCTCATCAACAACCGAATAAACTTGCTTCAGATTGCTGATCAGATTTCCATGGGTCAGCTCAGCACCCTTGCTGACGCCTGTTGTCCCGCCGGTATATTGCAACACAGCCAGGTCATTGCGCGTCAGAGGCTGCCAATAGGCATCCACTTCCAGGTTTTGCGCAGCTTTGGCCTCTCGGCCCTTACTGAGCGCCTGATCAATCGTGTCGATCTGCAGATTGTGCCCGGGTATCACC
>Ga0307971_1000225_pt1 | contig 31953 bp, 25 predicted proteins | sample OrgLakmetagen714_FD_201820 | JGI IMG/M metagenome (GOLD analysis project Ga0307971, IMG submission 201820) | Saline water microbial communities from Organic Lake, Antarctica - #714 | ecosystem: Environmental > Aquatic > Non-marine Saline and Alkaline > Saline | place: Antarctica: Organic Lake... | reverse complement strand
ATACTATTACCACAACCATCAGTAATACTGTATGTTCTTGTGATGATTTCTGGACACGTATTTCCATTTGAGACATCTGAAACAAAAGCAACTGTTGGAAATGCTGTACAATTATCTGCTTCATTTGAAATTACTGTAATATCTGGCAACGGAACATCTGCGATACATTGAACAGTTATTGGTGACGCTGTCCCTGTTGGATTGATATCATCATTTATAGTGATTGTCTGAGTACAAGTTCCAATATTTCCACATACATCGTCTATTTGATAGATTCTGGTTATTACTTCAGGACATGAATTCCCATCTGAAACTTCGCTTAATAAGATGAAAGAATTTGGGATTATTAAAGCGGATCCTCCAGCTGCTTGGAAAGCGGCAAAGTCAGGATATGGCGGTTGATCAGTAATTGCACAATTTGTGGTTAGATTTGAGGGACAATTTAATGATAAATTACCTGATATGAGAGTAAATGTAAATGAAGTTTGATCTCCACAAAAAGGAGTCAAAACTTGTCTATCATATAAATATAAATACGTTGTTGCTGAAATAACATCACCAGGATTAAACTGTGTCCCAGTTCCATTGGCTCCTGTGAAATAAGCTTCATTCCCAGTTAGATTTATCCCTGTTATAGCTGGTAGGGTATATGAACTACATTGGATTACATTTGGAATTGGATTAATTTCAGGAGTTGGACTTACTGTTAAACATACAACGGTGTCGTAATTACATCCAAAATTATCTGTTACTTCGTAGGTATGACAATCAGGCCCTGTAACAGTCGGTTGAACAAGTATTGGATTCACTCCACTTACAATGGAAGAATTTGGTTGCCAACCTTCAGAAACAATTGAAGGTGTAAAAGTAATTCCTGGAGGAATAATCGCTGGGTTGAAATTTATTCCCCAATCAAAAAGATAACCATCATCACCATTAAGATGATCAGTAATAGTGAGTGTCCATAAACCATTTAGATCACAACCTACTAGTCCACTCAATGGAGCATCTGATTCATAAGTTCCCGCTGGGAGTGTTGCGATAGCAAAAGCATTGGTTCCCCAAGTTCCATTAGTAGCTGTAGGTGACCAACAATAGTCAAATCCTGTACCAGCTGCAGAACCAAATCCTGGCAGTCCTAAATTAGTTCCTCCACCACCGTTAGCGCCAAAAGTTTTTAATGAAACTGTTTGTCCAGAAGGACATTCAATTTGGATTCCTAAATCTGCCATAAAAGAATGTTCCATATTCACACATATTGAAAGCAGATCATTAATATTCGTTAAGGACTGTCCATTTGAAAAACATTCTAAAACAACTGAAGCTTCATAAGATACACCAAGCCCATCAGGCAAAGCGATCGGTGGAAAATTAGGTTGAACACAAGATTTATCAAAGGTAACTGGTGAAACAACACCATTAAAAGAAGCTTGTTCTCCTATACAAATAGCACTCGGAGTGGCTGCTGTTCCAATAAAATCAGGAGTTGTTGAAACATGTATTTCTTGACTGGTAGTAATAGCATTAAAACAACCTTCTATATCCTCAACATCAAGTTCAACAAGATATCCTCCTTCATTATTAAAAGTATGTGTTACGTTTTGTCCAACAGGATTACTTCCATCTTGTGTGCTCCAATTAAAAGTTGAAGTTGCATCAGACTGTGCATAGTTTGTGTTGTTTTGTGGATATGTTCCACTTCCGTTCATTGAAACTGTAGTTCCCTGACAAATTCGAATGATACCATCTGGGTCTGGTGCTGGCGAAAACATGGTGTTAACTAAAATGTCCTGACAATTACCAATACAACCAATTGTTGCTGCCCAGCCATCGGCCACAAAAAAACTATTTGAAAAAAAGACTAATGTTAAACAACCTGAAGTATTGCTTGCAGTTGCAGAAATAAACCCTGGACTACTACTTGTACCGGAAAATGTCCCTAAAGTCGGCGCTGCAGTAGTGTTCCCATCATATATTGTGAGAAAATCAAAAACATTTGTGGTACTAAATACCGTAAAATCTAAAGTCGTAGAGCCGAGAACACTGGGACAAATCGTGTAAGTTAGATTTTCGTTATTTCCATGAACATTAGCTGGTCCACCTGAATCATAGAAAGTTCCGGAGCAGGTAGTTATGCTCCCTCCGTTAGACATATTGAAATTTTGCGCCTGGACTGTTTTTACACCTAGAATTAAGGATAGAAAAAATAGTAAAGTTATGTGTTTCATAAAATGTGTTGTTGTCATTTTAAAAGCAAGAAATAGATTTAATTATTTGTCATTTTATGACTAATTTGTCTCTTAGTTTATATAGTTATTGTTTTCAAATTAAATGTTTTCAAACAAAAAAAAAATCATTCTAAAATTAGGGAAATAATTCGTTAAAAAAAATGGAGATTGTAACACATAGAGAACTCTACATCAACATTAAAAAATAATCATCCAACTTCATTAAATGGCTTTGAAATTAGCTTTAACATAATTGAAGTTTCAATAAAAGTAAGACTTCAATAATTACTTCTTTAAAAGTTCAATTAGAAAAGATATTTTAATCAAATTTGAAATAGTTAAGGGTTTCCTTTCGCTTTTGCCTTGAGAGAATGGTTTACTCTCTATTTAGAATATAATTAAAGTTGGTGAAGATGTATTGAAGGAAATCCATTTTAATCATCTTAACTATAAAGTGGGATAGAAAATATGAATTCAGAAATCATTAAAAGCATTCAGAAATTTATAATCAAAATTATAAAACATATTCTTTACCCTCCTAATGAAATTCCAAACATGAACAAATTCAAAGAATTGGAACTTGTTAATGAAAATGTATTTGAAAGGTTATAGCGAGCGAATAAGAAAAAATCTTTAAAACCAATTCTAATCGAAGGTCCGCATTGAAATGATTCTATTGGAGCAATATTCTTGTCTTTCTTATTCTCTCCTTCTTTTTCGTATTCCAAATTATTTATTAACGGAAAAGTAAAATTATAACCTGTATAAATCTTTAATTCAGAGTTTAATTTAATTCTAAATTCTATCGGGATGTTTAAGTCATGAACATTCAACCGTGGATTAGATAAATCAGTGGTAATGTCTGATGATTCAAATATTTCATCTATAAAAATACCATTCATTTTTAATTGTTGAAAATTATATCCTAGACCAATTGCCAATGCTAAGTTTTTTTTGGCACTAAAATTAATTTCATAAAAATATTGAACTCCGAAATTAAAAGAGAATTTGTTAGATTGAATCTCATTTGGATTAGGGAATAAATGTCCAGATCCAAATTTCACCTGCCATATATCATCTTGATCTTCAACTAAAGTTTTGAATGGATTATACTTTATATTATCTGTTTTTACAGGTTCTTCATCATGACAATAAATATTATTAATTAGAGGGGTAAGTAGAATAAACAAAAAACACTCTTTTTAAAAAACTATTAAGATCAAAACACTCGACACTTCCCCACTAACTCTCTACATAAAAAGGATTAATGTCTAAGTCTACCACAATCGAACTAAAGTGAAACTTGAAAAATTGAGTAAATAATTCCCAAGTCAATTCTTCTGGCCAATCTTCATCTTCCGTTGAGATTTCAAATAATTCATTTTCAAAAATGAATTCCCAAAAATTATCCAAAGCTTCTTTTGAGTCTTCCAATGAGCTATTTTCAGAAATTAGGTAAGTATTGAATTCTGTAAAATCCTCTTCATCAATTGGGTCTTCTGGAAATACTGCATTTGCCCAATCATAATACCCTTGTTTTGGGATGATTAATACGGCATTTCTATTTATTGTTATTGGCTCTTTCATTATCTCTTTTTTATAGCTTTAATTCTTGATCCAATTTCTCAGGATGATTATAATTCATTAATAGCGCTAAATTACTGATTAAATTGGTTATCCAACTCACAAAACTATCATAAATCTTAACCATTTATAACCTGCACCAATCAATATTGCTGAAACAAAACTCAACAGCATTTTAATTAAAATATATGGTTCTACCATGAATTTAGTGGATAACTTTTAATGCTTATCCGTTTGTTTCCCCGAGATAACCTTTCAAAAAAGCTTTAATGCAAAAATTAACTTCTTTTCTTTTTCGCATTACTCACTTTTGTTTATTTTGAAAGTGTTTCCCGATTTCTCGGGACAGGCTGTGAGCTCCCTTCGGTCGGTTGCTCCAAAAAGAGAGAAAGCACTGCTTTTGACCGCCGAAGGCAGCAGCGAAGCTAACACGATTCAGTAAGAAGCGTTAGTGCCGCAACTGTGAGGATAAAAAAGATCAAGCGCCTGATATTTTTTATTCAATTCCTTAAAGCTTTTATTCAGTTCTTAATTATTTTTTATTGCCTTCATGAGCTTGCTTCGTTGCGGTTCATTTGTTTTCATGAGCTCACTTTGTTCGGTTGGCATCGGACTTTGCAGACAGAGTATTCTATTTCAATAAGTGCGTACCGCAGAAGCTGTATGAGTGTAAATTATTGTTTTATAATGTGTTATACTATTTTTGAGTGTTTTGATGAATAATATAGGTTAGCACCCCTAATTGGAGTCAATTAAGAAATGAAATGACACTAATTAGAAACAAAAGTCAACTACCACATCTCAAAATAAATTTTTACATTAATTACTCCTCAATACCAATAAAAAACATTTAACCCTTTTTGTGGTTATATCAGTAATGAACAACTCAAATTATTTAAGTTTGTATTATGGAATTTAAACTCGTTTCTCCTTTCGAACCAATGGGTGATCAGCCTCAGGCAATTAAAGAATTAACTGCTGGAGTTCAAAGTGATATTAAGCATCAAACTTTGCTAGGAGTTACAGGAAGTGGAAAAACTTTTACTGTTGCAAATGTAATTAATCAAGTGGATAAACCGACTTTGGTTCTTTCACATAACAAGACATTAGCAGCACAATTATACAACGAGTTTAAACAGTTTTTTCCAGAAAATTCAGTTGAATACTTTGTGTCTTACTACGATTATTATCAACCAGAAGCTTATTTACCTACAACAGATACTTTTATTGAAAAGGATTTAGCAATTAATGATGAAATTGAAAAACTTCGACTTTCTGCCACTTCTGCCCTGCTTTCTGGTCGTCGAGATGTAATTGTAGTGTCATCCGTTTCTTGTATTTATGGTATTGGGAATCCCAATGAGTTTGAAAAAAGCATTATTCCAATTGCTGTAGGAGACACTATTTTAAGGAATAAATTCCTCTTCAAATTAGTAGAGAACTTGTATTCACGTGCTGGAGACGAGTTTAAACGCGGAACGTTTCGTGTAACAGGAGATACAGTTGATGTTTATTTAGCTTACGCAGATTATGCTTTGCGTATTGAATTTTGGGATGATGATATCGAAGGAATTTACACAATAGATCCTGAAAACAATGATGTTATTGATGAGTTAAAATCTATAAATATTTATCCTGCGAATATTTTTGTGAGTTCACCTGAAACAACTAAAGCAGCCATAGAATTCATTCAGGATGATATGGTAATTCAAGTGGAAGCATTTAAAAGCGAAGGAAAAGATGTTGAAGCCAAAAGATTACTTGAACGAACAGAATACGATTTAGAAATGATTCGTGAATTGGGATATTGTCAAGGAATTGAGAATTATTCACGGTATTTCGATAAGCGACAACCTGGAACAAGGCCTTTCTGCTTGTTGGATTATTTTCCTGATGATTTTCTAATGGTAGTTGATGAAAGTCACGCGACTCTCCCTCAAATTAAAGCTATGTATGGAGGCGACCGTGCAAGAAAAATCAATCTTGTAGAATTCGGATTCCGGTTACAAGCTGCAATGGACAACCGACCATTAAAATTTGAAGAATTTCAATCTATCGTAAATCAAATCATTTATGTAAGTGCTACTCCAGCGGACTTTGAAATTGAAATGTCTGACGGTGTAGTTGTAGAACAAGTAATTCGTCCAACAGGACTGCTTGATCCCGAAATAGAAGTGCGTCCAAGTCTCAATCAAATTGATGATTTAATTGAAGAAATTCAAAAACGTATTCTTCTTAAAGAGAGGACTTTAGTAACTACACTGACCAAAAGAATGGCCGAAGAATTACAAAAGTATTTGGACAGAATGGGAATCCTTTGTCGTTACATTCACAGTGAAGTGGATACGCTTGAACGTGTTGAAATTCTTCAACAATTGCGTCAAGGCGTTTTTGATGTACTGATTGGAGTAAATTTATTGCGTGAAGGCTTGGATTTACCCGAAGTAAGTTTAGTCGCGATTCTTGATGCTGACAAAGAAGGATTCTTAAGAAATGAGCGTTCATTAGTTCAAACAGTTGGGCGTGCAGCAAGGAATGTAAATGGATTAGTGATTATGTATGCTGATAAAGTGACCAGATCTATGGAACGCACAATTGACGAAACCAATCGAAGAAGAGTAATTCAAACCAAATACAATGAGGAGCATGGAATGGTTCCAACGGCATTGAACAAAACTAATGAAAATGCTTTCCAATACAGAACAGAAGAAGAAGATAACAGTATGATTGCAGCAGATCCAGTAGAACAATACATGGATAAATCTCAATTAGAGAAAAGTATGAAAAATGCCGAACGTCAAATGAAAAAAGCAGCTAAAGATTTCGATTTTATGGAAGCTGCGCGTTTACGTGATGAAATGTATCGTTTACAAAACTTGATGAAAGGTAAGGAAGTATAAACACCCTATCCCTAAAGTCATACAACTTCTGTTTTTTTTTAAATACTCCTTGTTCTTTCACTGTTTAACTGGTGTTATTTCAAAGTTTAATACTTGTAATTTCAAAATTAGACCCTTGTAATATTTAAGTTCATTCGCTATTATATAAAAAATTAAGATGTGTAATTTTAATTTTTAACTCATGTTATTTCAAAGTTTAATATTTTTATATTGTCGGAAATGGCTTATTAAAATTGAAAAAAATCATACTTGTTAAAGGGCATCTCTAATAACTCTGTTTGGAATGATAAGGCAGTTATTTTTTTCAGATACAAGGTGCTAAAAATGGAATTTAGCAGGGCTAAATGAGTATTTCGGCAACGATGTAGTTGGAAGAAAGAACAAGTTAGCAAACAAAGTAGGGTATTTAAAAGCACCTTAAAGGTATTCTTTTCCAAATTGAAAGTATCCTTTGCGAATTTTGAAAAAAAGAAAAGAATAATTAGATTTGTTAAACATATTGGCAATGATGTCTGCCTTAAACTGTCGAAATTGACTGATGACTTCTATTTAGTGTCTGGTTGGAAACACAAAAAATTAAAATTGTCTGTTTCCGACCAGACACTATTTAAACTTTAACAAAGGGTAAGAAATATGAAGTCGAAAATTTCTAGAATTAGCCAATGGATTCTCATCACTCTCCTTATTTCTTTTTTTGCGGGAAGTATCTCCGCGCTTTTCCTGGGCAGTTTATCTTCCGCGACACAGCTACGCATTAACAATTCAATTTTCATCTATCTCCTTCCACTAGGCGGATTATTAATTGGACTGATGTATTATTTCGGCTCAAAAGGTGTTGAAGGTGGAAATGATTATCTCATTCGAGAAATGTACAAACCTAAAGACGTAATTCATTGGAAGATTATTCCATTGGTTTTTATTGGAACAATTGCGACACATTTGTTTGGCGGGTCAGCTGGCCGAGAAGGAACTGCTGTTCAAATGGGTGGGGCTATAGGAGATGGAATAACTCATTTTTTCAGTTGGACAAAAAAGCACAGAAAAAGGTTGCTGCGCATGGGAGTTGCAGCAGGATTTTCCGGAGTTTTTGGAACACCAATAGCAGGTGCAATTTTTGCTTTTGAATTGCCCAGAGATAAAAAGTTTAAAATTACAGATATAACTTGGGTGCTTCTCTCCTCTTTTGGTGGACATTTTTTCTGCATCATTTGGGGAGCTCATCATACGGCGTATCCAATTGAAATATTCCCAAATATTTCATGGTTAGGTGTATTGTCAACAGTGATTGCTGGTTTAGCATTTGGAATTGCAGCTTACGTTTTTAGTAAGTTAAAACACTTCTTCACAAAACTATTCAGCAAAATAACAATCCCTTATTTAAGGCCAATGATTGGGGGGTTTATACTTTTAATTCTTTTTCTACTATTTGATATTCAGCCCTATTTAGGATTAGGGATTCCAGAAATTAAGCGTGCTTTTAACGAAACGATGAGTGAATACAGTTTCTTAATTAAAATATTTCTTACTGCGTTAACTTTAGGAGCAGGATTCAAAGGCGGAGAAGCTACACCACTTTTCTTTATTGGTGCTATGCTAGGAAATTTATTGTTTTTAATTTTACCATTACCTATGGATCTGCTCGCAGGCATTGGATTTGTAACTGTTTTTGGAGCAGCAACCAATACACCAATAGCCAGCACATTAATTGGTGCTGAATTATTTGGTTTTAGCGGAATAGCTTATTTCGGAATTGCGAATGGAGTAGCTTACATTATTAACGGTAACAACAGTGTTTATGGTGATCAGCAAATTTTATTAGAGAAAAAGTCAATCTTTAGAGAAAATAAAAGACTCTAAAATAAAAACGCCCCATTAAATTAAGAATAGGGCGTTTTAAACATTTTGTTTTTTCAAGTAATTACTCACCTGAAATAGAACAGAAAGAGGTAATTTATTGCATTTTATTTAAACGCGCTGTCCACTCTTCTCTTGTTTTTTCAACTTTTGATACAATTGCTTTAAAGTCTTTTTTGTTTTCTGCTCTTTTGATTTCACCCATAATATCTTCTTGGAAATCTGCAGCATCATCAATAAAGCTATCAGATTCAGCTGTTTTCGACTCATTATACAATTGAACACTATAACATTCATCAACAACGTCATAAATCATTCCGTTGATATTTTTCTTTAATTTTCTAAGATTTGCCATTTTTACATTTTTTTAAAGTGCATTCAGCACCATTATTAAATCGAAGTAAAGTTAGTTCTAAACTTTTATTATTCACCCCATTTTATTGAATTGAATGGTATTTTTTAAACAACAAAGCTTTAATCACTTGATTTATAGTAACTTGTTTGATTTTTAAAAATATTCTAATTTATATATCAAAAATGTGTTTTTGACATTATTTTGATATTTCATTAATTTGTTATCTAATATTTTAAAATACTCCAATTATTTATTGGTAGCTATTGGAAATGATGTTATTTTTGAACCTATTAAGAAAAAAAATATGAAAGGATTTTTATCAGATGATTTGTTATTGGATTTAAAGAATATTACAGAGTCTAATATTTCCTTAATTACCAAAAAGTGTACTCATCTTGGGGGAAATCAAATCAAATGGAAACCATCAAAAGACAGTTGGAACATTCAAGAAGTTTTATCTCATCTGAATAGCTATTCTTCTTATTATCATCATTTATTTATTGATAAAATTCAAAATACAAAGTTTACAAGTATTAAAGAAAACTTTGTTCCTTCACCGCTAGGTAGCAGCGCATGGAAATCAATGAAATTAGGTAGACTTAACAATATAAAAAGAAAATTTCGTGCACCTAAGAGTCTTAATCCATCAATTTCACCAGAGATAATAGATGAAGAGTCTACCGCTAATTTCGTTAAGAATCAAGAGCAGATGATCACAATTTTAAAAGATGCAGAAAGGGTAAATTTAAAAAAAGTTAAAATACCTATTTCAATCAGTAAAATGGTTCGACTTCGATTAGGTGATGCTTTAATGTTTGTTATTTACCATAACGAAAGACATATTCAACAAGTTAAAAACATTCTTGCTCATCCAAATTTTCCAAAAAAACAATGATCACTGGTATTAATGCGATTTGTTGTTTGACAATAATTCCCGTAAGAGCAAACCACGATGATGCATCAGAAATAGTTACACAACTTCTTTTTGGAGAAACCGTTACAACAATTGGTATTCATAACCAATGGATTAAGGTGCGTATTTCACATGATAGCTATGAAGGCTGGGTCGACAATAAACAATTATTAAAAATTTCAAAGGAGACATTCGAAAATTTTGCTGAAATTAAAAATCGTCAGCAAGAAAATATATTAACACTAAAAACGCCTTGGGGGGAACAAAGAATTTTACAAGGCTCACCAGTATTGTCATCTAAGAAATCCTTTAATATCGATTTAAATGAATTTACTTGGACTGAGAAAAATCCTACAGAATCGATTAAAGACGCTGTAAAATTAGCACTCTCCTACTCCAATGTTCCATATTTATGGGGTGGCCGAACATTATTCGGAATCGACTGTTCGGGATTTACGCAAACTATTTACCACCAATTGGGCGTACAACTTCCCCGAGATGCTTCACAGCAGAATTTGGAAGGAAAAAAAGTAGCTTATAATCAACAAAAATCAGGAGATTTAGCATTTTTTAAATCAGAAACCACCGGGAATATTCATCATGTAGGAATTGTTTTACCCGATCAGCAAATCATTCATGCACATGGAAGAATAAGAATTGATAGTTTAAATCAAACCGGTATCTTCAATGAAAACAAAAGTTACTATTCCCATAAATTAATAAGTATTAATAATTATGGCATTTAAAAGAAATCTATTCGTCTCAATTAAAAATGGATATATTGTTAGAAACAGCAAACAATTGACAAAAGAAATCCGAAATATTTTAAATTCGAAATCGAAAATTGCTTATTTTGTGATATCAAAAAAGAAATAGAATTTTCAAGTTGAATTAAGTTTTTTCACCATCTTAAACCAACTTTATAACAAGCTTTAAATCAGTATTTAAAATACACTAATTACTATTTTAAATTAGAATAAAAAAATAAAAGAATAAAAGAATGAAAAGAGATAAGCAAATATTTGATCTAATTGGACTTGAAAAAGAACGTCAAATTAATGGAATTGAATTAATTGCTTCTGAAAACTTTGTAAGTGATGAAGTAATGGAAGCAATGGGCTCTGTTTTAACAAACAAATATGCCGAAGGACTGCCTAACAAAAGATATTATGGTGGATGCGAAATCGTTGATCAAGTTGAGCAATTAGCAATCGATAGACTTTGTAAGTTATTTGGTGCAGAATGGGCAAACGTTCAACCGCACTCAGGATCTCAAGCCAATGCCGCAGTTATGTTGGCATGCTTGCAGCCAGGAGATAACATTCTAGGTTTTGACCTTTCACATGGTGGTCACCTGACGCATGGTTCTTCTGTTAACTTTTCAGGAAAATTATATAATCCTCATTTCTATGGAGTTGATAAAGAAACTGGACGTATTGATTATGAGGCGTTAGAAAAGAAAGCTGAAGAAGTAAAACCAAAAATGATTATTGTTGGAGCTTCTGCATACAGCAGAGATTGGGATTATGCGAGAATTCGTAAAGTAGCCGACAAAGTGGGTGCTTTAGTTCTAGCTGATATTTCTCATCCTGCGGGATTAATTGCTTCAAAACTATTAGAGAATCCAATGGAGCATTGCCACATCGTAACTTCAACTACGCACAAAACTTTGCGAGGACCACGTGGTGGAATTATCATGTTAGGGAAAAATTTTGATAATCCTTTTGGGATTCGTTGGAAAAATGGAAATCTAAGATCAATGGCCTCAATGTTAGATGCTGCTGTCTTCCCTGGTACACAAGGTGGTCCACTAGAACATGTTATTGCAGCAAAAGCAATTGCATTTGCTGAAGCACTGGAGCCTAAATTTATTGAGTATCAAAAACAAGTAATTGCTAATGCCAAAGTAATGGCTGCTGAATTTGTAAAACTAGGATACAAAATCATTTCTGGAGGAACAGATAACCACAGTATGCTAATTGATTTGCGTTCTAAAGGAATTACGGGGAAAGAAGCTGAAAATGGATTGAACGATGCACATATCACAGTGAATAAGAACATGGTTCCTTTTGATACAGAATCACCATTCGTTACTTCAGGAATTCGTGTTGGTACATCTGCAATCACAACTAGAGGACTAAAAGAAAATGACATTCCGAAAATTGTAGAATTAATGGATAAAGTAATGACTAACATGAACAACGGAGCAATCACGAAAGAGGTCATTGTAGAAGTTAAACAAATAATGTCTGGGCATCCCTTATTCAAATTTTAAATAAGAATTAATATTTTTGGTTCTACCCTTATTTTAATGGATATTAAATTCTCCATGAGAAACCAAAATACAAAAGCGTAAAATTTTAATACAAAAAAGTTCCTTGGTGAAAATTTATTTACAACAAGTTAATAAATAAATTTTCACCTCAGGATGACATTTAATTGGTGTGGTATTCCCCTTTTATCACCCCAACACCCTACTGAAATGTCATCCTGCACATCGGTAAAATCTATGATTTTGCTGATGGAAAAATCTTTTTAGAGACGAAGAGAAATAATTAATATGTTTTGAATCTTAATTATTTTCTTTAAAAAAAAAATGGATTGTTATCACTTAATCTTCTAGTTTATTTTGTGTTTTAGGTACTTCAAAAGTATATCTAAAAATTAGTTACATAATAAGGGCAATAACCCATTAGAATATTGCTAGAACCCTATTTTTAAAAGAGCAATATTAAAAGCTGTTGCTCTTTTTTTTTGCATAACCTAGTATATGAATATTGGAAAAATCTATTTTATTCAGTCCAATTTCACAGCTTTACATCCTGATCAATCAACAATACTATAATTACTTCAAATATCCTTTAAAACACTTCCAACTCTACTTTGATGAATCGAAAGACTTTAGTATTTTTGCTTGAAACAAAATCAAATCAAAAATAAAATGATTAAAGCAAACGACCCGTCATTAAAATCTTGGATTGAAGTAGATGAAAACTCTGATTTTCCGATACAAAACTTACCTTTTGGTATATTTAAAACAAATCAAGATGAACCTCGTGTGGGATCAAGAGTAGGAGATAAAGTAATCGATCTAAATGCATTATATGTGTTGGGTTATTTCCAAAATTTACCTTTTACAGAATCAGATTTTCAAACGGATGCCCTTAATTCAATAATGAAAAAAGGAAAAACAGCGACAACTGATTTAAGAAATCGATTATCAAAGTTATTTACTAAAGAAAATACAGATTTATTCAATAATAAACACCACGTCGATCAAGTATTGAATGATGCTGATGACTTGGAAATGTTATTGCCTGTTCAAGTGGGGGATTATACAGATTTTTACTCTTCTAGAGGACATGCTACAAATGTGGGAACGTTATTCAGAGATCCAGCCAATGCGCTTTTACCAAATTGGCTTTGGATTCCTGTTGGGTACCATGGAAGAGCAAGTTCAATTATTCCAAGTAATCAAATAATCCATCGTCCAAAAGGACAAACAAAACCGAATGATGACCAAGACCCAGTATTTGGGGCTAGTAAATTGGTAGACTTTGAACTGGAAATGGCATTTGTAACTTTTGATGGAAAACCATTAGGAGAAAACATTACAACAGCAGAAGCAAGCGAATATATATTTGGAATGTGCATCATGAACGACTGGTCTGCACGTGATATTCAAAAATGGGAATATGTTCCACTAGGGCCATTCTTGGCTAAAAGTTTTGCATCTTCTGTTTCTCCTTGGATTGTAACAATGGATGCGTTAGAACCTTTCAAAACTGAAGGTCCAAAACAAGATCCAAAAGTACTTCCCTATTTAGAATATACGGGTGATTTTCATTACGATATAGATTTAGAAGTTGGAATTATTCCAGAGAATAGTGAAGAAACAACTGTTTGTAATTCAAATTATAAATTCATGTATTGGAATATGGCTCAGCAATTGGCTCACCATACAATAAATGGATGTAACATTCGCTGTGGAGACATGATGGCTTCAGGAACAATTTCAGGTGATGATCCTAGTTCTTTCGGTTCTATGCTTGAATTGTCATGGAGAGGTTCAAAACCTATCAAAATGAAAGATGGTTCAGAACGAAAGTTTATTAATGATAACGATACGGTAGTTATGCGTGGACATTGTAACACAAATGGTGTACGTATAGGTTTTGGAGAAGTATCTACAAAAGTATTACCAGCAAAATAATTTTATTACAAGATCTGAGTGGAAAATAAGCGAGAAGTTGATTTAGAACAAGAACGCAAAGAAATTTTAAATGCGTTTAGAAGTTTATTACGTATCACTAAAAATGAGAGAACACGCGAGGAAACAAAACTAATTCGTAAAGCGTTTGACGTAGCTGTTGAAGCTCATAAAGATATGCGACGCAAATCTGGTGAACCTTACATTTATCACCCGATTGCGGTTGCAAAAATATGTGCTGAAGAAATGGAATTAGGCCCAACTGCTATAATTGCTGCATTATTGCATGATACCGTTGAGGACACCTACATTACCTTAGATGATATTGAAGAATTATTTGGAGAAAAAGTTCGACTAATAATCGATGGTTTAACAAAGATTCCAGAAGTATTTGATGAGAATATTTCTATTCAAGCAGAGAATTTTAGAAAAATGATCCTCACAATTTCAGACGATTTGAGGGTTGTTTTAATCAAATTAGCGGACCGATTGCATAATATGCGTACACTAGATAGTATGCGCCCAGACAAACAATTAAAAATTGCATCAGAAACTAATTTCTTATATGCTCCGCTGGCTCACAGATTAGGATTATATACAATCAAGAGTGAATTAGAGGATTTATGTTTACGTTACATGAACCCGCAAGCTTATCGAGAAGTGAGTGTGAAATTGAAATCTACACAAGCTGTTCGGCAAAGATTTATTCGAAGATTTACCCACCCAATCAAGGAGGCTTTGACCAATGAAGGGTATATTTTTGACATTAAAGCAAGAACAAAATCTATCGCTTCAATCTACAGAAAGATGAAAAACAAGGAAATTCCTTTTGAAGAGGTTTTTGACTTGTTTGCTATTCGAATTATTCTGGATACACCTGATGAATTAGAAAAACCTGATTGTTGGAGAGTCTATAGTATTGTTACAGACTTTTACCAACCAAATCCCGATAGATTAAGAGACTGGGTTTCAACTCCTCGCGCGAATGGTTATGAATCATTGCACACAACTGTAATGAGTCCACAAGGAAAATGGGTTGAAGTACAAATTCGTTCGACACGAATGGATCAAATTGCTGAAAAAGGTTTGGCAGCTCACCATAATTATAAGGAGTCGAAAAACGGTGAAAATAAATTTGACCGTTGGATTGGTGAAATCCGTGAATTAATTGGATATCATTCTGAAGATGCAATGGATTTTGTTGATGAATTCAAACTGAATTTATTTAATGATGAAATTTATGTATTTACTCCAAATGGAGAATTACGTGTGCTTCCAACTGGTTCAACAACATTAGACTTTGCTTTTGATATTCACACAGATATTGGTTTGACTTGTATTGGTGCTAAGGTGAATAAAAAACTCGTTCCTTTAAGTTATCAACTTAAAAGCGGCCATCAAGTAGAAATTATTACTTCGAGTAAACAAAAACCAAATGAAGAATGGTTGAAATTTGTAATTACAGGTCGAGCGAAACAAAAAATAAAAGCTGCTCTTAATGATGAACGAAACAAAATTGCTGATGATGGTAAAGAAATTTTAGACCGTAAATTTAAGCAACATAACATTCGTTACATTAGTGAAAACATCTCTATTTTGGAGAAATATTACAATGTTTCCACAGCAACAGAATTATACATTCGTATTGCCAAAGGAAAGGTCGACTTAACCAAGCTGAGAAGAATTAAAAACGTAGGTGGTGTTCTTAAAATAGAAAAAGAGGTCAAAACAAATAAAATCAAGAACGCTATTGATATTGGTAAGCGAATTGATAGTAAGAAAGACACCTTAGTAATTGGAGATGACTTCAAAGATATAGATTATGATTTTGCAAAATGCTGTAATCCAGTTCCTGGAGATAATGTTTTTGGGTTTATCACTGTAAGTAGTGGAATAAAAATACATCGAAATGATTGTCCAAATGCGGAGAATTTAATGGGTAAAATGAATTATCGTTGTATTTCTGCAAAATGGAAAAACCAGGCAGTTAAAGAACATCTGGCAAATTTGAAACTGATAGGAATCGATGATATTGGAATTGTAAATAAAATAACTGAGATTGTTTCTTTTCAGCATAACGTTAATATGCGATCAATTAGCTTTGAATCAAAAGATGGTATTTTTGAAGGAAAGATTCAAATTTATGTAATGGATAAGTATCATTTAGATGAACTAATTGAGAAGTTTGAAATGACAGAAGGAATACAACGTGTTGAAAGATGGGATGATATTTCTAAAGAAATCAATTAAGACTACTCGGATAAATAAATATAAAATGAACGAAGAACTTTATTCTGTTTTCATTGTTAAATGATCATTATCAACAGTGATATTTCTTATCAATCCCTATGAGTTATCGTTACGTCATTTTCTTTTCTATAATTTTAGCTTCATTCCTAATTCTTGATATTTATATTTGGAAAGGGTACAAGAAAACAGTTAAAGAAAAATACTTTAGAATTTTCAAATGGCTAATACCATTGTCTTCCTTCGTTTTTTTAGGAGGATTTGCAATAAATATTTACCGTGGTTCAATTGGAATTTACAATGCTAACTGGTTTATAAATCTGTTTTTTGGAATATCTCTTGGGTTTTTCATTGCCAAATTAGTTATTACTGTATTTTTATTCTCTGAGGATACCATAAGAGTTTTGTTATGGATTAAAAATAAATTGTTTTTTCGCAAAGACAAAACGAAGCATTTCGCAAGCAGAAGAAATTTTGTTAGAAATATATCTTTGGGAATTGCTGCAATTCCAGTTTTAGGATCAATTTACGCAGTAACAAAAGGGAAATATAATTTTCATGTGAAGCGCTTAGATTTATCTATGAAAAGGTTACCGCTATCTTTTGACGGAATGAAAGTCGTTCAGTTCTCTGATTTCCATGCAGGAAGCTTTGACGATATTGAAGCTGTTCGAGAAGGATTATCTTTAATCAATGAGGCGAATCCTGATTTAATATTGTTTACAGGTGACTTAGTAAATAATCGGGCAGACGAAGTGCTTCTTTTTATAGATTCGTTAAAAGATTTATCAGCTAAGCATGGGAAGTTTGCCATTCTTGGGAATCACGATTACGGAGATTATATTAAATTTGAAAGTAATTTAGAAAGGCAAAAAAACCTTGACAAATTAGAAAGTCTCTTTAAACAAGCTGGATTCCGTTTATTGAAAAATGAAAACATTCAAATTGATAACGGAATAGATAAGATTGATATTATTGGAGTAGAAAACTGGGGACAAGGTCCATTTCCTAAATATGGGGATATAGATTTAGCTTCACAAAGCACTCCAAATGAAAGATTCAATATCCTGATGAGTCATGATCCTGATCACTGGGAAAATATTGTTAGACAACACCCAAAACACTTCGATTTAACACTTAGTGGACATACTCACGGATCGCAAGTTGGAGTTGATATTCCGGGTTGGCAATGGAGTCCAGTGCAATACCGTTACAAAAGATGGCTGGGAATGTATGAAGATAATAATCAATATCTTTTTGTAAGCAAAGGTTTCGGATTCCTAGGTTTTCCAGGTCGAATTGGAATGTCACCAGAAATAATTAGTTTTAAGCTTCATGCAGATGAGGTTTAAAGAGGCCTTAGCTCTCGGTTTAACCAACGTTAACATTATTGATTTGACTTAAAAACAACCAAGAAGTTTTAAATTATGTTTACTAGCCTGGTTTTTTTTATAAATTTCAATATTATGCTTTAAGAGTTACGAATAAAACAACTATTTTAGGACAAAATTTCACTATGAAGAAAAAGATAATTTATACAAGTGCGCTTTTTATTGCATTAAGTTTTACTGCTATAAGCCAGGGTGAAAAGAGCAACACCATTGTATCACAATTCAACGATTTAATTGAGAACTCAAATAGCTATAAAGAATTTAAAGTCATAAAGAAAAGAGATTTAGGCACAATACAGCAAAATATTCAGGATTCAATCGTATCATTGAAGAAAACTATTGCTAGTTCTAAAAGTCTGATTTTAAAACAGAAGAACAATATTGATAGTACAACAAATCAAATTGGAGCTTTAAAAAATGATTTAGAAGTTACTCAGAAAAAAGTTGATAATATTGAAATATTAGGTTTTCCAACGCATAAAACATACTATAATATGATTATGTGGAGTACTATAATTGCATTACTATTTCTTTCTATTATTATGTTTTTTGTTTTTAAAAAGGGACGCAGTAATACTAAAATTGCTAAAGAAAAACTAACCTCTACAGAAACTGAATTGGATAGCTTAAGAAAAAGATCGTTAGAAAAAGAACAGATAATTCGCAGAGAATTACAAGACGAAATAAATAAGAACAGCATGCGATAAGAGTAATAGCTAATTGCTTTTATAATATGAATCAATACCCTGTATTGCCTTGCGCAGAGTCTTTCGAGGTAAGTCTGCCGAAATGTATCTTTTAAACTTTATCAATAAGAATTCAGTAATATTTAGTGTCTGGTAGGAAACAGTACAAAATTAAAATTGATTCTTTTGAGTATATTTTACTTTTTTCTTGTCGACTGATGCAATGGCATCTCCTAAAGAAATAAAACCAAACCGCAGCAAAGCGAGCTCATAAAACCTTAAAAAATTATTGTGATTGATTAAATATTTCTCGAAGTTTATACAAACTATAAAAATCGTCTATTTCCGACCAGACACTTTGTATTTAAATTTAGTCCTCCAGCTGGCGGACTAAATTTAAAATAGTACGAAATTAACGGAGAAAATACAAACTAATTTCTATGTAGATGAACAAAACCATATTCTTCACTTTCATCTCCAGAAAGTCCTTTTATTGTAAACTTATAAAAATAAGTTCCTTCTGAAACTTCTGCTCCACTGTTTTCAATTTTCCCATTCCAAGGTTCAGTAGGTTCATTTGTTTGATAAATAATATTTCCCCATCTATTTAAGATAATAAAGTCAAGTTCTTTAACATTGTCAAAATGAAAATCTAATACATCATTAATGCCATCACCGTTAGGCGTAAAAACATTAGGTAAATTATAAGAAGCCGCATTGGGAAGAATCGAAATTATTTTTGTTATTGAACTTTCACATTGATCATTTCTTGCTATCAAGGTAACCTCGTGATCGCCAACTTCATTAAAAACATATGTGACATCATTTTGATTTCCCCAAAAGGAGGTGGAGTCTTTATAATGATACCATTCAACAGCATTCTCACCACTTGAATTATTTTGGAAATAGATATCATCTCCAGACTGTCCATTATAACTACTCGCAGTAAAATCAGCAATAGGCGTGTCATAAATCGTTACTGTCAAAAAACTACTTAGATCTCTAGAACAGCTAGTATCTAAAACCATTATCAACTCTATATTGAAAACTCCTGTTGTATTTGTTGGAATCGTTACTGAAGCAGTGTCTTCATTATTTGATGTTGATATCTGCATAGTATCTCCATTGATTACATATATAAAAGTATAAGGCGCATTCGTATTCTCTCCAGTAAATATTATTTGTGGTAAGATAGTATCTCCTTCACAAGCTGATGTATCTCCTGAAATTTCAGCATAAGGTGAATTTAAAACAGTAATATCTCTTACCACGACAGGGCTGCATCCAGTTGATGTAAATGTATAGGTATTTGTTCCTAAAGTATTTGTACTTAACGCCGGCGACCAAGATCCAGTAATTCCATTATCAGATGTAGTAGGCAAACTTACTGGATCCCCCATACAGTAGGGTCCAAGCGGCGGAAAAGAAGGTACTAAAGTATCTTCAACCTCAACTTCTATAGAGTCAAATACGATTTGGTTACAATCATCAATTACCGTAACGTATAACCATTGCGTTCCAGAACTTGTTAACACAATATCTTCGGTACTTGAAGTACCAACTGAAGGAACTCCAGTTGGTGAGAAACTCCAATTATAGGTATATTGTGGAACCCCATAAGTTCCAAGTGATGTTGCTATGATTGTATCTCCTAAGCATATTTGTGTTTCAGATAAATCTATTGTATTTGAAAGGTTATTAAAATTAACTGTTTGCCCAGTTACGTTTACCACCCAGTCAGATGCTGCCGCTATACAATCATCAGCGCATCCCGTACTACCAAAACAAGAACGAAAAAATTGAAGTTGAAATGGGATATCCTGTGGAGTACAAGATGGAGCAGGCATACAAGCACTTACATCATTATAAATTGGGATCTGAGTCCCTGTGCACGAACCCTGAATAGCAAGATTACAAAACCAGTAAAAATTAGTCTGACCTGGACTAACACAGCTTCCTGATAAAAACCGAGTTGCACCATCATCAAGTACACAGGTTCCTACAGTCTCATAATCAAAATCAGTTGTCGTATTGGTTACCGTTGCATAGGGAGGAAAAACTACTATCATATCGTAATTACAAGAGGTATTAAAATTACAAGAGGCACTGTACATAGAACCAATTATATTTGCAAGTATTGTAGTTTCTACTCCAGTTACCAATGGATCAATAACTAATGAAGTTGATTCAATATTTTCATCAATCCATTTAAAAGGAACAATTACATCAACCATTTGATTCTTAATTGCGTACATTAATTTAGTTCTTTCTGCTGGGTCTGTCTGCAAATACCCAACCCCTTCATGCATTGTTAAAGCAGAATTCCCACCTTTTTTAATATCAATATTTCCAATTCCAAAATCATCTTCAGAATTCGAAGAAAAAGAAATATCTAGAGATTGATCTGCTTGATAACTATCTCGGAAAATCAATTCATCAAAAACTCCAAACGCGTTACTTTTCATAATAAAGTCTGTCTCAATTGATCCTTTTCTTACTTTCATCTCTGCATCTATACCGTCAAATATATTCTTTACATAAACTCCGTCCTCTCCTACTGAATAATCTGACCAATTAGGCTTTGCTAGGAATTCTATTTGGCCATCAACTTTTTTATATAAAGTCCATTGATTAAAACTGATTTGTCCCGATTGTGTTTTGATATAGGATTTATTCTGATTTAAATCAAATCCTGCTGGTTCATAATAGTACTTTGATTCATAGGTGTTATTCCCTATTGAAACTAATTTGGTTTCTATTGCCCTCCAAAGACCATTTGAATCCAAATAATTAATAGAGAAATATCCCTTTTGAACATGAAATTCAGATGGATTATCAATATTTATAAAATATCTCGTTTTCTCAGTTCTCTTAGATAAGTCCTCTACGATATTGCCTTCTGGACTATTCGAAGGTAATAATCCAAAGTCTGGATGACTATAAAAACGTTCATCGTTGTACTCCTTCCAAGACTGGATGTTTTCTTGAGTTTGTTCATTAACAACTTGGTAATTGTTCTTTTTAATAGTCATTCCTTCTTTTGCTTCTTGAGCACTTAAAGAGAAGGTCACCGACAAAATAATGATGAAATAAAAAATCGTTCTATTGTTCATATTAGGTATGTATTTTTGTCTGATTTATTTAGAAAAAGACAGTAGTGAGTGTATAAAAGTTACTACAATTTCGTAACGTATAGAAAACCAAGTTAACAATATAATTATCAAACTCAAAGTTTTAATATCAAAATAAGAGTTTAGCAAAGAACCCATCAACTTAAATGTAAATACCCTGACAGCGTTTATAACGTCTTGTTAATCTTGAAGGTTGTTTTTAATTTAATTCTACTAAAATATAATTTGATGAAATTGATCTCTGATAACAAATCACAAAAACTTAGTTTTGAACAATATAAGCTGAATAATACATAAAAGTATAACCTTTACAACTTGCAGATTAACTTAAAATTAGAATACTTCGTTTAAATCTCCCCTAGCGTGTGTATAACTTATTTATAAATCTGTTAAAAAAAAGTATACAATCTTACAATTTCCTTATTTTTGTATTCTAAGGAATTGAGTGTATGGAAAGCGTACAAGAAACAGTTAAGAATATTTTTTCGGCATATTTAGAAAAAAACGGACACAGGAAAACACCTGAACGATTCGCTATACTTGAAGAAATATACAATTATGAAGGTCACTTTGATATAGAATCTCTTTATGTTAAAATGAAGAACAAAAATTATCGTGTATCGCGTGCTACCTTATACAATACGATTGATTTATTGTTGGCATGTAATCTTGTGCGAAAGCATCAATTTGGAAAAAACATAGCTCAATTTGAGAAATCTCATGGATTCAAGCAACATGACCACCTTGTGTTAACCGACACAGGCGAACTAATTGAATTTTGTGATCCACGAATTCAAAATATCAAGTCTACTATTGAAGAAGTATTTGGCGTAAAAATAAATCACCACTCTCTGTATTTTTATGGAGTGAGAGATGAAGACGCTGATAAAAAAACATCTGATAAAAAATAAGTAGTGGGCTTTTCTATAAATTCAGAAATACAATTATCAATTTGCATTCTTTCTTTTTCAGGAACTATCTTGACGAAAGAAAAGGTGGATGAAACGTTAGAAATGGTTGACCACGAATTAGAGGAAGGCCAAAGAAAATTCATTATAGATTTAGCAGCATTAAAACAAATCAATAGCAGTGGTTTAAATTTAATATTGCGGATATTTACACACATTCGTAATAAAGGAGGTGATTTATTTCTTGTTCATACTAACAAAACGATTAGCGAACTATTTAAAATATCTAAGTTAAATACAGTTTTTAATATTTCGGCAGATAGACAAACTGCCATTAACCAATTAAATGCACCAGAGGCATGAGTAAAGTAGACGTATTATTAGGATTACAATGGGGTGATGAAGGAAAAGGGAAAATTGTCGATGTTTTGACACCCAAATATGATATCATTGCTCGTTTTCAGGGAGGACCGAATGCAGGACATACACTAGAATTTGATGGAATTAAGCATGTGTTACATACTATTCCTTCAGGGATATTTAGAAAAGATACTTTAAACATTGTAGGAAATGGTGTCGTTATTGATCCAGTTATTTTTCAACAAGAAATTGAGAACTTAGCAAAATTCAATCTTCCAATCAAAGAAACTTTATTGATTTCAAATAAAGCGCACTTGATTCTGCCAACTCATCGTTTATTGGATGCTGCTTCTGAACAAGCAAAAGGTAAATCAAAAATTGGTTCCACTTTGAAGGGAATTGGACCAACTTATATGGATAAAACAGGTCGTAATGGTATTAGAGTTGGAGATATTTTTACTTCAACATTTAAAGAGAAATATGACAACCTTGTGGAAAAACACAAAGGAATTCTTGATCATTACGAGAACTTCGAATATAACGTGGAGGAGTTAGAACCTGCTTTTTTTGAAGGAATCAACTTGCTGAAATCATTGACAACTATTGACAGTGAGCATTACATCAACAAAGCGATGAAAGAAGGAAAAACAATCTTAGCTGAAGGAGCTCAAGGAACTTTGCTTGATATCGATTTTGGTAGTTACCCATTTGTAACTTCATCAAATACGATTACAGCAGGAACTTGTACTGGATTAGGTGTCGCTCCAACTGCAATTGGTGATGTTATTGGAATTTTTAAAGCATACTGTACGCGTGTTGGTTCTGGCCCATTCCCTACTGAGTTACATGATGAAGTTGGAGAAGAAATTCGTAAAGCTGGAGGAGAATTTGGTGCAACTACTGGTCGTCCAAGACGTTGCGGATGGATTGACTTACCCGCATTAAAATATGCTATTATGATTAATGGTGCTTCTGAACTTTCTATGATGAAATCTGATGTATTGGATGATTTCGCAGAAATTAAAGTTTGCACGCATTATGTCATTGATGGCAAGAAAGTTGATTATCTTCCGTTTGATATCACGGATATCGAAATTGAACCAGTTTACGAGACAATCAAAGGGTGGAATACAGATACAACTAAATTAACTTCTTTTGCTGATGCTCCTAAAGAGCTAAAAGATTATGTTGATTATTTGGAAAAACACTTAGAAGTGCCGATCGCAACTGTTTCTGTAGGTCCAGATCGTAGTCAAACATTGAACAATAGAAAATAATTGAAAACAACATTCAACATATTAAAAATTGCGCTCTTAATCGGTAGCGCAATTTTTTTGTCTACAGGCGTTTCGTTTGCGCAGAAATATATTGAATTATTGGAAGGTTCAGATGATATTCGTATTGACGGAAAAACCGGAAACTATATCGTTAAAGGAAATGTCCGTTTTAAAAAAGAAGAAACAATGTTGTATTGCGATTCTGCTTATTACAACCTCGTTACAAGCACTGTTCGTGCTTTCGGAAATATTCATTTAAACAAAGAAGATACCTTAAACATGTTTTGCGATTCCTTATTCTTTGATACCAAAAAAGACTATGCAAAGCTGTATGGAAATGTCAGAATCCGTGATAATGAATACAAGCTCACAACAGACTCTATAGATTACGATCTAAAGAATAATGTTGGTGTTTACAAAAACAAAGGTGTAATCACCAGTATTTCTTCAAGTGACAGATTGAGCAGTGATATTGGTTACTTCTACCCCAATTCAAAGCAGTTTAATTTTAGGAAAAACGTCGTTTATACCAGCAATGAATTTACCGTAAAATCCGACACCTTACAGTTCAATGCGAATGCCAAAAAAGCATATTTCTATGGTCCGACATACATTACTAATGAGGGACTCAACATGTATTGCGAAAAAGGTTGGTACGATTTGAATGCAGATGTTGGAGTACTCGAAAATAATGCATATATCGAAAAAGAGGATATTCGCATCAGTTCTGATAGCCTATATTATTCATCGAAAGACAGTATTTACATTGCGAAAAACAATGTTCATATTATCGATACCACCAATAAAATTGGATTTCAAGGAGATTATGCGATCAAAGATAATAAAAAGGGATATGCATATATTACAGGGCATGCTTTAGCTAAAAGATTTGAAGATAAAGACACACTTTACATTCACGCAGATACTTTGTACAACTATTCTGATTCATTAGGAAAGCCAATGCTAATGCAAGCGCACAGAAATGTAAAACTATTTAGAGGAGACATGCAAGGGGTTTGTGATTCTTTGATTTATGATAAAGCAAAAGGCGAAATGAATATGTATTATGAACCGACTTTATGGGCTCAAAATGCACAATTAACAAGTGATACCATTACCATTTTCGAGAAAGAAAGTCGTATTCATCGTGCATATTTGCGGAAAAATGGATTGGTTGCTACTCCTGTAGATTCAACAAACTATTATAATCAAATTGCTGGAACACTTATGAATGCCTACTTCGACAGTACACAAATTCGAAGAGTAGATATCGAAGGAAATGCCAAAACACTTTACTTCCTGGAAGATGAAGAAGAAAATGACACCGCAATTGTTGTTAAGCGCCAAGGGATGAATAGAATTTACTCATCTAACATAAGTTTGAGATTCGTTGATGGAGATATAGAAACGGCAACTTACCGAGAAAATCCTGAGGGAATTGTCTACCCTATTTCAGATATCGATAAAAAAGAAGAACGCGTTGATCAGTTTATATGGAATGTTGAAAAACGACCTTTGAGCTGGCAAGATATGATATACTCCAATGAAGAAAGGAAAATGATTCTTGATTTGTGGATAAGAATGATGAAATTTGTTTAGAACATGAAATATATATTTACCATCCTTAATCAGATTTCCCCTTTATATCTCACTTTGATTGTAAACTTTCCTTTAATTTTAGGATTATTCATCAATAGCGCACTCGTTTCTTCAAGATTATTGGCTATTAATTTACTTTGGCAAACGTTTTTTGTGATTGTTTATAGATTGATAAAAAGCCAAACCATATATCGAATAGGAGTTGTATGCTTTGGTTTAATTGCTATAATAGAAGGATTACATTGGATTATTTTGAAAGGCCCACTCTCTACTTCTAGTTTATTTGTTATTTCTGCTACCAATTATCAAGAAAGTGTTGATTTTCTAAGTATCAAATTAGGAGTAAATCTAATGCTTATTTCTCCATTATTTATACTTATCTATTTCGCTTGGAAACATCACCCTTTATTTGATAAAATCCACCATAGAACTCACATTTACAGTCTTTTTTTATTGGTCTTTCTAGGTTTTGTATTAGAAAACGCTTTGAATGAAAGACTGGTAAGAAAAGGAATTCCAAATTTTATAAAAGTGGCTATAACTTTTGAGGATCAGATGGATCTTTTCAAGACAGCAAAACAAAGTAAAGCAATTCAATTTGTTGATGCTACTTCAGAGGTAAGTAAGCAAACTGTAATTTTAATTTTGGGTGAATCTTGCAATAGAAATCACATGCACCTCTATGATGCAAAAAGAGAAACAACTCCATATTTAAGTCAACGTAATGATTTGATTGTTTTTGATAACGTGATCTCCTCCTACTCAAATACAATTTCTTCGGTTTTGAACAGTTTATCTGAAACTGCATTAGATAATTCAATTTCTTTAAATGAAGGTAAGGACATCATGGACGTTTTCGCATCCGCAGGATACACTAATTATTGGATTTCGAATCAATCACCAATTGGAATATGGGAGAATCTAGTAACTGTATTTGCCCGAAAAGCTGATCATCCAATTTTCGTTAATTTATCCAGCAGTAATTCAATGGAATCAACTTTAACAAGTTCTTATGATGAATTACTTTTTAAACCTACCGAGAAAGTACTTCAATCTAGTGATTCTCTGAAATTTTTAATTATTCATACGATGGGGAATCATTCATCATACAAAAGCAGATATCCATCAAAATTCAATAAATTCAGTGGAGATGACGATAAATCCCAAACGATTGCAGAATACCAAAATAGTATTTTATATCATGATTATGTTTTAGATTCTCTATTGAAAATCATAGAAAAAAACACCAAAAATGCAGTTGTTATTTACACTGCTGATCATGGTGAAAACGTATACGATGAAGGAGACAATTTAGGTCATGATTACGCAGGAAAACTACCAAAATCAAACGTAGAAATTCCATTTTTCTTGTGGCTATCTGATGAATATAGAACATCAGATCAAGAAGTTTTAAGTTTAATTGAAAGTAGAAGAAATGCTCCTTATATGACAGATCATCTGTTTCATACTTTGATTGATTTGGGTAGGATTCAAACACCTTTTTTGAATCCAGAAAATAGTATTGTAAATTTTGGATTTATTGGTGAAAGGAAGAGAATTTTGGAGGATGGAAAGGATTATGATGAGTAAAGATTAGATTTTGAGTAGGATTATAATTGAGGAATATTAACTCAGTTATGTATATCACAAATCAAATTTATTTCAGCTATTAAGCTTCTCTTTATGGAGTTCTTTGATAATATCTAATATAATCTATTTCCAAAATACTAGGAAAGGGAGTTGATCCATCAGGGCGATACTCTGAATAACTTTGCAAAGCCAAATTGGCTATTATTTTCATGTTATCCCTTGGAAAAGTTTTATTCATAATATAAGGCTGAAATGCTTTTAAAGAATTACAATCTACTTGCTGACCTAATAAAGTATAAAATTTAGTAGAACATCTTTTTAATTCTCCATCTACATACCATTCAATTTTATAATTATCCCATATAACTGAGAAAGTATGAAAATCAAGCGAGTAATCAGGTCCATTATAATCTGATTGGCACATACTTCCATCATAATGAACAGTCATATTGTGATCTGAAGTATTATTTTTCCAAAATTCAAAAACATCGATTTCATTATTTCTACCACCTGCCCCTTCACCATACATCCAAAATGCTGGCCAAAATCCCTTTCCGCTAGGTATTTTACATCTAATTTCATATTTACCAAAACCAAAAGATTCTTTAGAGTCGATTTCGGCGGAAGTATATTCGAAAGTTGAATTATAATTTACAGGAGGATTAGAAGACCAGTTTGTATAATTACCTGATATTGCTGTCGTTTCTTTTTTTGCAATTAGTTTCAAAGTACCATTACTAACTTCAATATTATTACTAAGTGGTCGACTAGGCGAATCTCCTGTATTTGCATACCATTGCTTTTCGTTTTGATGATTAAAATCTCTAATAACGCCTTGATAAGGAACCTCCCATTTTGAAAAATCTAAAGAAGTTCCATTAAAATCATCTTCAAAAAACAAAACCCACGAATTACTGTTGCATTTGCCATTCTCTGTAAGCACGACTTTCTTACCTTCACATATTTGGGTAAATGAAGGATTGATAATTAAAAATGTAATTAATACTTTAAAAAAATAGGTTTTCATAATTTAATTTTAAAATTTGTATACTCAATTATGCTATATTCAAGAAAAAATCAGTATCAATATTCAATTTAGAGTTTAGCGTTTTTGCTAAATCATTACTTAATTCCTTTCTACCTGAAATCAATCCCGAAATTGTAGCTTCACTGATATGGAGAAAACTAGTCATTTTTGTTTTGTCTTTAGCCATTTTTATACATTTCATAACTAAGCATTTCAGCTAATGATTTTGGAGCTTTAATCGACATTGATGGTATCTCATCCTAAAATTGTTTTGCCTTGACAGATAAGCGAGATAATGTCAACTTTTCTGATTCAGTTAATATATTAAAACCAGGAAATTCATTAGCTTTTTGAAGAAAATCTTTAATCTCACTAATTACTTTAGTGTAAACTTTTTTTGTTTTAGTTAAATTCATTTTCAAAAATTAAACATTCATTATTTTGTCTATCTCAATAATTCGATTTAAATCTTTCTTTAGTCTTAAAATAAGATTTGGGTTGGGCATATAGACTTGTACACTCTTCTCTAGTCCGAAGAAAAATAAGATCTATTATTCCTTCACAATTTTCTAATGACTTAATATCAATATCCTCAAATTCTTCTGGATTAGATTTAATTTCGTCAATTGAATAAACTTTGTAAATAATTCTATACTGTGAGCTTTTACCATATTTAAATTTAAAAAATCATGATAGATTTCCAACGTAAACCTCTCCTTTGGCTGGCTCTTTTGCAATTTGCGTAAAAATATCAAGGAATTATTTAACAAAAGTATTTGAATTAGAGCGTTTTATCTTTTTGAGGGATTTTATAACTTCTTTACGATAGATTAAATTGTACATAAAGATTGAACTATCTACAAATCATTTAAAAAGCCCTCTATTGAGTGTATTGCATGACGCTTCGATCCCTTAATTGATTTATTAATCTCTTGTTCAATAAATATAAAGTAATCTTCACTTTCTAATTCATGAGATTTTTCTTTCATATTTTCATAAAAGTCTGTGATTTTGTGTACCAAACTCATGAAACTTTTATAGGTATAGAAATCTTCTAATTCATCAAAATCAGTTTTATCATAAGCATCTTGAGATTTTATTAGGCTTTCTAAGACGTTTGATTCTTCTAAATTTTCACAAACAAACATCGCCAGCTCTTTATCGACTTGATTTAAAAGCTTTTGTCCCTCACTATCAATTAAGTCACCTACAAAGTCGAAGAATTTCTTTTGTGCTTTAGGACTGTATAAAAAATTATCAAATATAGCTTTGACTTCCTTGTCTCTTGTCGCTTCTAATTTTTGAGTTTTTCTTTCAATTTTTTGAAGCTTGAGATTCTCAGCATAATCATTAATCTGTTGAACTATTGAAGTAAAACTAAATCCTGATGGTGATATGTCTATATGAGTACTCATTTTATGTATTATTAAATGCGAAAATATTATACTTTTCGTTTCTTACAATGCAATTTACTCAAATTAACGTTAAAACGAATAAAATGTTCCATTTACATAAGTTATCAAAACATTAAACCAATATCATTTCATCATTATCATGTCCTTTTAGACTCCTGAGCATTTGATTTAAAGCAGATGATTTCAAAAATCCTTTGAGAGATAAATCTTCATCTAGACTTTCCCATTGAACACCAATACCACAACTTGTTGATCTCCATTCATAGCGTTGCGCCGGTTTAGCTTTTTTAATTTTTGGATCACCTGACAGTTTAACTTTTAAAACACTTCCAGAATTCAACACAATTAACAAAAGGTATAATTCCTTATCTAAATTTAAAGTTTTCGACCTTCATTTATGTTCAAAAGAACAAATTCATCATTTGATCTTTTATTGTCTTCATGCGTTGCGCAGCGTTGCACTAAGCCTGTTTAAGTGAGCTAGCATCGCGCTGATGTTACTCACTTTTGTAAATCATCAATGGTGTTGGTGAGCTCACTGCGGTCGGTTGATAAAAAACGAACAATAATCCCAATTTTACATCTGCACCAAGATGAATGCTGCGCAAGATGAGATTAGCTTCGCTGCAACTTCTTGGTATCAATGTTCCATACGCTTCCACTCTTCCATAGAAAAGCGATTCCAAATGATAACTCCTATTTCGCAGTGGAATCCCAAGCGCATGTTTTCCAAAATCGATTGTTCCCCTTTTATTAGCAAGGACTTCGAAACATTTGAATAACTTTCACCAGACAGCAATGATTAATTATACTACTGAATGATGTTAGAAGTAAAAAGCACTACAATTTATTCAAGTAATTAAAGAAGAGAAAAATTCATCAATTATTAGCCTCCATACCTTTCACAATCCTCAACATCCAAAGCGAACTGGCTCCAAACAACACAAACATAATCCAGGAAATAATCTCAAACATTACAATTTCATTAATTCCTAAAAGTCCCATGAATTCTGGAAATAAAGCAAAACAGAACAATTGAATTAGTGTGGTTGCGATTCCAACCCAAAAGAACCATTTCAATTTACCAATAATTGCTGGAACCATAGATATTGAAGAAGCTACAAAATTAGCCATTAACCAAGGCGAAAGTGCTGCTGCGATTTGTCCAGAGAGCATCCACTCTTTTCCAAAAACAAATTCAAAAATTGGAGCTCCCCAAAAATAGATGATAGTAAATGGAACAATACCTATTAAAGTCAAGAGAATTACAGAACGTTTGAGTAAAAGATAAATATCTTTTTTTTGTGAAAAATCTGCTGACATTTTATTGTATAAAACTTGTCCTACAGCAACACCAATCAACAATAACGGAATTTTCAACATTCTAAATGAATGATCATAAGATCCAAATAAAGAAGTACTCAGGTATAATGTCAAGAAGAAAGCAACAAGTAATTCTCTACTGGTATCGATTAATGAATGTGGGAGATTTACTCTTGGGAATTCTCTGTATTGTCTTGCAACAACTGTTCTTCGTAAGTTCGATTTTTTATTGTTCTTCTTGTAAATTCCAAAAGCATCAAAAATAAAAACTATACTCCCAGCAATTACTCCTAACAACGTTGAAATAGCTAAACCAATAACACCCAAACCAGCTATTCCAGCTAGTAATTTTGCAGTATTTGTAGTTGCTGAAGACAACAAAGTAGAAACAGTAATATTTTTAAACCATTTCATTCGAATCGCCCAGTGCCTGCCTATACTAATAAAAACTGTAAAACCAGTAAGCGCACTTATAATAACAATATAAAAAAGTAAATGATTTGAGTTTGATTTGAATAACCAAAATATTCCACCGGCCAAAAGAGAAAGTGTGACTGTCCACATTAAAACCCTTAGTGATAGGCGATAAATATGAAAGGCATGTTCATTCTTTTTAGGCAAAGGAATGGCATGTTCGTATCTTGCTGCGCCTATCACAGCGAGGAAGGCTACAATTCTCATGATAATTCCAAACTCACCAAAATCTTCTGGTGAATATAAACGCGTAATAAAAGGGGTAAGTAAATAACTTATTGCTTGCGCCAAGACAGTTCCAGAGGAAAGCACTAGTGCTGATTTTATCAACTCAGATTTGAAATTGATTTTGAGGCCCATTTAAAAGTTTATTATTTCATAAAATGTAAGGCTGGCATTGCAGATTTTCATAATTATTCAAACCAAATATCATTAACAACTTCAGAACCTGCAAATTCATTTACTCTTTGAATGATAACAG
>Ga0307971_1000213_pt1 | contig 32955 bp, 35 predicted proteins | sample OrgLakmetagen714_FD_201820 | JGI IMG/M metagenome (GOLD analysis project Ga0307971, IMG submission 201820) | Saline water microbial communities from Organic Lake, Antarctica - #714 | ecosystem: Environmental > Aquatic > Non-marine Saline and Alkaline > Saline | place: Antarctica: Organic Lake... | reverse complement strand
CGACAAGAAGGTGCAACAGGGCTATTTTTATCCGCGCATGATCCTGACGCGCCTCCTGTTCGACGACGAAATGTTCGACAACACGCTATTCGAGGGAGAGATGGTGAGAGACAACCGCGGAGACTGGGCGTTCGTCATAAACGACATGTTGGTGTATCGGGGTTGTCCACAGAACGCGCTCAATCTGGTGAAACGCGTCAACGCCGTGGGCGACATACTGCGCCACAAATTCGTCGCGGACGACATGGACGTGTGCGAACTGCAAGTGAAAAAATACTTTTCGTGTGGAGAGCTCCACAAGGTGGTGCACGAATTCATCCCAAGTTTACCGTACTCTTGCCGCGGCCTATACTTCAAGCCTTTTTTCTTAAAATTTCGCGACATCCTCATGAACTTCGACGACTCCCTCATCAAACGCATCGTCCGCACTCGTTACAAAGACACCAGCAACTTCTTGCTGATGTCCGACCGACAAAGGTTACAAGAGAGCGTGCAAGACAAGGAACCAGAACCAGAACCAGAACCAGAGAAAGAGGAAGAGGAAGAGGAAGAGGAAGAGGAAGAGGAAGAAGGTACACACGCGCCGACGCTATCTCCTCCGGACGAATCGTTGAACAAATCCGTCGTTCGAAGAGCCTCCTTTTTTGTCCGTCATACTAGTTTGCCAGATGTTTATGAACTGTACGAAAGTGCGGTGGATGTTGGCAAAGGACCGAGTCACGCGCTCATCGCGAACGTGCCTTCCCTAGCCTGCAGCCGAACCCTGCGTTCGACGTTCACGGGAAGGGGCGTGACGGACACAGTCTTGATGACGTGCGAATATTGTCCCCGATTCGAGAAATGGACACCGTTGTATGCATGCACAGACACAAGGGCCGTCACTTGATCGAATGATCGAATACACGGAAGTGGTATAAACGAAGACGCGGAGGCGTCGACTTCACATTCGAAATCGAAATCGATATCTAGTATTTGCGCATACCGCGACGAATGGCGAACGACGAACGACGAACGATGGACTCGACCAATACTCTCCGTCTGACCGAATTCGTGAAAGAAGCGCTGAGTAAATCTTCATCTTCTTCATCTTCATCTTCTTCGCACGCGGCTACCCAAGCATCTGACGGCGAATCGACTTCGGTTGACACGTTCGTACATGTTTTTTTACTCGGAGAAAACTTCCTGGTGCCGGGTGTATACGACATCAGGCAGTCGAAAGACGCGTTTCTGCACGCTTTCGACCGTGCTTTCGATCATGTTTGCGGTAAGACGAACAAGAAAGTGGCCGTAGTACACCGACGGTACAAGGCCTATTCGTTCGAAGACATGACCTGTGAAAATCACGACAATAAGGACGTGAGGGTGTTCCGGGAGGCGTGCCGGGCGTACGTCACCCTCGGTTGTGATCAGCTCGGCGAAAAAGGGTGTGTGGCGGTCGAAATGGGTCGGAGTAGGTTACCCATAACCGCGTTCCCGTGCACGACTTCTATGGCGGGGGTGAAGTACATCAAACACAGTTCGATACGTGTCTCTCCCCACGTTTCGATCAACTTTGAGACGCGGCTTACCGACGCGGTCACAGACGCTATGGTCCCCGTCATTTCAAAAGAAGGAGATGAAGAGGAAGAAGAAGAAGAAGCCCGTGTCGTTTACGTGTCTGTCAACGTGAACGGGAAGAACAGCCGCATCAATGCCAACGGCGACACCAACAATGATCCGCTGATTAATATCACGGCCTTGGTAATCGATCTCATGGAAGTATTACAAGCGGAAGACGCTCAATCCGTCAAGCGCTCTCCGACATGTTCGGCCTTGTGAAGAAGATCACTACGGTAGTACACAAACTATGAATCCCTACGTTTCATAGTTTGTGAATTTTTCTCATCTTATTTTGCACTCGGCTGTATAAAAAATAAACATTTTCATCCAATCCATCCAATCCAAGAGGGGTTGAAGCGGACTCTCCCGGGAGTGAAGACCATATCCGAAGGCGTCTCAGTGTACCGGGAGTTTACAGCGCGAAACAGGAAGACGAAGTAGGCATCGTGGCCATCCACGTCGCGAAAACGGTATAAAACGTCTCTTTCTCTCGTGCACCTTTACACAGATCGATCTACCGCTGTCGTGCCTACGGGAATCGGAGGTAAAAGAAGGGGGGGTTGTCGTTTGGCGTTTGAGAATACGAAGAGTTGCAGCGTCGGCGGGAGCTGTTCCGGGAATCTTTCGAGTCGATCGCAACTTTCGCACTCGAAAGTGCGTAGCGAAGGCGGCAGTCTCCGCGGCAAGCTGACGAGCTCGTACATCTCGTTGCAGACGAGGTGCACCAGATTGTTCGGCAAAGAGCCGTAGGGGATGTGTTGGATTTCGTCGCACCCCGTCAGGTCCAGGCTGCGAAGGTTCGTCAGCGTGTGCAAGTCGTGTGGCAACGCCGGCATACTATCGCACATGAAGAGGTCCAAGGTTTCCAAGGACATCGGCAGACCGCACAATCGGTCGAACAGGCTCGAACGTCCCAAATCCAGGACGCGCAGGTTCTGTGGCCACTCACGTGGAACGTTCTCGATCACTCCTCCGTTCAAGCCCTTACACTTCAGGCTGACGAGCGCGGACGGCAGCGGTTCCGGAAGCCTGCCCATGTAGCTAGCGGCATTTGATACGTGTTCGAACGTGTGTAAGCCGTCGGGAAGCGGGTCCGGGTGGGCCTCCAAGTCTTCGCATCGCACGCACTTGTACACGCGAAGAGAGTTCGGAAGGGGTGTTCGGACGGACTCGAGTCTGTCGCAACTCTCCAGCTCCAGGTAGCGCAGAGAGTCGGGAAGTGCTAGGTCGATCTCCGTCATGTTCGGACATCCTCTGCAGACGAGCGTTTCCAGTGTCGCAGGCAAGACGTCCGTGTTCATTGATCGACAGATCTCGCTGAGACGCCCCCCCTTGAACCCACTGATGTCCATGACGCGGACGTAACAGTCCGATAGTCGGACGTAACAGTCCGATAGTCGGACGGCACGGGTTCGGCGACATGCGCCGAATAAGTTTGACAGATCGCTCGCATGCAAGAAGTTTGCGAGGGGTGTGTTACGTAAGAAAAACGAGAACAAGTCTTCACGGTCCTGCATGTCTTGTTTTCTGCATTGTTCTCCACTTACTTTATCTTTCTTTATCTTTATACCCGACCTTCTCCTGCCACCGCTCTCGCGCGTACTACCGGTCGATTTCTACGTGACGAATGTCAGATCACCCGAGCCGGAAGAGGCGTCACTCCGTAGAGGGGCGGTAACTCGTCTTTCGAGGGTACGATCGACACGATGAGGTTCGAGGTCGACACGATCAGGTCTCGTTCGGTGCGTCTCAGCGAATTGTTCTTCTTCTCGTGTTCGAGTTGCGCGACCTTGAGTTTACTCCACCGGGGGCACAAACGCAGGTCCTCTGCTATAAGACGCTCGGCTTCGGCGTACGTGAGAGCGTGGCCTTCGAAACGCACGACACGCACGTCCTTCGAGGAGCGACGGCACCACCTGAAAAACCCCATCAGTTCTCTTCTCAAGCACTTGTGTACCTCATCAAAACTTTATGTTTTTTCGTACTCGCACCAAAAAAAATTAGCCTATTTACACTGTCATGCGGATGTCGATGACCTCCGGATCTTGTAAATGACCGTAATAAGCATCCCGAGCACAGTTTCCTTCCATCCACCTGGTCTAAGCTGCAGTTGGAACTTTACGAGCAATTGCCTCTAATTCGCGCACCATTATTTGGTGCTTATTGCGGTCTCATAAGTTTTCAAACAACTTCCCGAGTGTGCTCAACGCCGTTTCCAAAAATTTCTGCCCGTTCATCCATATCCAAGCACCAATTCACGTGACGGCGAGGCGCCCAGGCTTTCTCGACGAGCTCTCGCATGAACGTTTCGACCGTCCGTAAGCGGGTATCTCTATCAGGTGGACCCGTATAAGGACCGCATAGCATGGGGTACTCGTCGTACTCCTGTTGCTCCCTGTGCTGGGCAATCGTGTCCGCCCCTCTTTTTTGGCAGTATGCCTCTCGAACGAATACACGGAACAAACCATTTATTGTCTGACATGACCTACCGTCTCCGAGATCACTCATGGTATGACGTGAATAAAGCTTTCTTCTCGCATCCGAACAATTGTACAAAGCGCATACAAGTCTGACGTGTTTCTTCAACAAAGGAGGAACGTCTCGTCTCGACGGAACCGTCAAATACATTTCAGAGCCATAAAAAAAACTGGGACCGTTCGCACAAAAAGTGCGGTCTCCTATCGCCGTGGCGTACTCTCCCGGACGTAAAAAGTACGTTTGTAAGGGTGACTCGTGAAAGTTATCCCGTAACTCGAGGGACACCACCGTATTCGCACCTCCTGCGAGAATGTCCCGAGAGACATGAGGTGAGAGCCAGACGCCCAGAATGACGTCACTGTGACCGCCGATCCCTTTCGATCGCACCTCGTCTCTTGATATCTCCTCTGAAAAATATACGGTCACGGGAGGAGACGCTGTCGTGGAGTCGATCTTTCCGTAAATAGGTTTGCATCGATCTACTGCTTCGGCGTAGTTCGACAAAGGTGTGAGTGCTCCACATCGAACGTCCAACCATTGACGAGACAGTCGGTCATAGAAAGAGGACGACGCTATTCCGTCCATTTCGGTAAATAAAAAACAATGCGTGACATTGTAATTATCATTATTGTTACAGACATAAACGCGAGCAACGGTCATGGCCGTATGTGTCAGTCATGTCGACCACTCAAAAACAACAAAGGCAGGTCAAATCGAAACAGACACGGGGTACGACAATTTCGGAAAGCGGAGAATCCACCGTATCAGAAGTCGCGACAGTACCGTCCACGTCCACGTCCACGTCCGGCCTAGCATCGACGTCGGCTTCGGCTTCGGCTTCGGCTTCGAACGAACCCAACAAAAATGCACACGCACTCCGGGACTCGGTGGTCCATATCTTGACGTCTCGTTTTTCCAATAAGTTGACCGAGGCCGACGCTCGCGACGTGGAGGTCGGTATTTTTAATTGGACCGTAAAAACCGCCGAAGAACGTAGCATACCCAAGACTTGGAAAAACTTCATGTTTCACGGCATGTACACGTTCAAGGCGCGGTCTGTGTTGGCGAACCTCGATCCCGAGTCTTCCGTAGGTAACCCCAGATTACTGGACCGTATCCGGGAGCGAGAGTTTTTCCCTCACGACGTCGCGTTCATGAAGCCCCATAATGTGTACCCGGAGAGGTGGAAGAAGGTGCTGGACGAAAAGATGCAGAAAGACGAGTATATCCACAACGAAAAGCCCGCGTCGATGACCGACCAATTCAAGTGCGGTAAATGCCACAAGCGAGAGTGCATCTACCAGGAGCTACAGCTCCGGAGCTGTGACGAGCCGGTGTCGATCTTCATCACATGTTTGAACTGCGGCAATCGTTGGCGCATCGGATGAGGTCCGCGAACGGCGGCGACATCCGGTTTCAAAAGTTGTGTGCCCTATATACTATATATATATCTGTACAACAGTGCAGTACTCCACAGATGGATTCCGGGTCGATATACAAAGACGTCGCCAAGCCTCTGTTGGTCGTGTTGACGGCGACCACTCCCCTGTACGCGGGTTTCACCGAATGGTGTATCCGTCCTTTTCACTGGCCCACGCGGCTTATACTCCTCTTCGCATTGGTTCTGGCTTCGATCTGGGACACAGTCGTGGGAGCTCTGACGGCATTGCTCATCGTGTCGATGTTCGTGGCGTGTGACGATCGAACGGCGACCACTCCCCCTTACTACTCTGTACGAAACACGGCGTCCTGTAGCGTGAACAGTATCGCATATCGTCCGTTGTACTGATGCGTGAGTTTCCGTCTAGACCCGCGCTGTGTCGGCGTGTGTTGAACGGTCGTATAGTATTCTTCTCTTGGAGAGGCCATCCTGTAACTCAGACCGGTGGCTCCGGACCCGGTTGCCGATCCGGGTGCGACATAGTGTTCGGGGACCATTTTAGGACCGAATCGCGCGCGCTCCAGCATGGCCTGACCCCAACCTGTGTTCGGTCGGAGCGCCTGTACGCGGAGCTCTTCCCTGAAGAGAGATGATCCGACCTGGGTCAATCCTTTGACCAGCCATCTGAAATCGACGTACATGTAAGGGTGACTGCCGTCCGATACCGTACCTGACGCACTCGATAGGAGCTGCACGGGGTATCTCACTACCTTTGTCTTGTTCTTCGGAAACAGGAAACCGCTCTTTTTCTGGGTCGTCACGCCGTAAGACTGCACCAGTCTCTCTAGCGAAAAGTAATTCCCGGCCATGCCCTTGGTGATCAGCGTCTTCGTGCCCTTGGGGATAGGAGTCCTCTGTCTTTGAGCGGGAGGTAAATGGTCCGTGTACATAAGGTCGTCTATGACTACCCACAATCTGGCCGTGACGATTGTGCCCTGGGCCGCAAATTGTCGAACATTCGCTACCTCGCCACGGCGTTCTCTCTGTTTCTGCGGTCTGGTCCATCGTTTCAGTCCCGACGGCAGGAGTTGTACTGTATACGTGTTTCCGTCGTTCCCCACCTTCTTGGTGCCCACCGGATATAGCGTGGCACTGTCGCTCGGGGCCTTGGTCATGCTCCACTACTCCTTTTTACTGTCTGTGTATAATAAATTTTCGAAACGGTGTAAACCGTAATAAAATGTGGCCCAATGATATATATAATGAACATGAGCAGCAGCAGGGGTACGAGGCGAGTTGACAGGAAACACGATAAAGACGCTGAAGCCGCTGAAGCCGCGACGGATTATCCCAAGGTCCCGGTGGGCGAGGCGACTTGTATGTACTCCGCACAGGGTGACATGGTGTGCGGGTTACAAGGCCGTGGCAGCAATTACGGCGATGCCTTTTATTCCTATCAGGAACAGTCGGTACAATGGGCGGACCCTTTTCAGGTTTCGAAAATGAACACAGATGACGTTAACGAGGTCAGACCAGAGAAACGTCCGTGTTGTCGTTCGAAGTGTGGTAAGACCGGACCTTGCAAAGATCCGTTCAACGTCCACACGCAGCCCAGGTCCACCTGTTCGCTGTGTCAGACTGGTATGTGTAAGAGCGGGTGCTGAACCGCCATATCGTTCGCCGGAAAAATTTTGATCACTTCGTGTGCACATGACGTAATATGGCATGGCATAACCCATAACAAGTCACACACAGTCAGTCATTCCGAATAAAATCACGTAATCTTCCATAATCCATCCCAGTTGAAAAGTCACCATGGCGTCCACGTCCACGTCCACTTCCACGTCCACGTCTTCCAAGGCGTTGTTGCCAGCGCAGCCGATAAAAGAGCTCTGGCAGCACTTACAGCACGAGTCCAGGGTCGACTGCAACGGTTATGGCGGCGGCTTTTTCGAGGACGACGATCCAGACGATCGTTTCCAGCTCGCCAGGGAGTTGGTGCTGTACCATCTGACCTCGGAACATCGCCAGCAACTGTTGGAGGAGGTGTGCGAGAAACGGAAAGAGATACGAGACAAGTTGTTTCGAGACTACACCTCGTGGGGTAGGCAGGTCGCCGAGCTCAAGACCAAGTGCAACAAACAGATGCAGGAGGCGTCGAGCGCCTCGTTGGCTCACGCGCAAGATATCGCTTCGTTCGAGAGCGAGATGAAGAAGCACGCGGTTTGGAGGGAAAGGGCGATGCAGCGCATCGAGACAGCAACGGTGTTGAAAGCGGGCCTCCAAACAGAACTGGAAGGTATACACGAGGAGTGCGCCAGGATCAGGGGCGATCAGGAGCGAGCCCGCAAGGTGTACGACGAGGTCAAGAGGACGATGTCAGACACCTTGCACCGGACCGACACATTGCGGAAAAGGGTGGCAGAAGAGACGGCAAGGGAGCGCGCGTTCAAGAGTCGAATCTCCGCCACTCTCGGATCGATCGAACACGAGCGTGAACGGTCAGTCGATATCGAGAAGAAGAAGGATGAGCTCGTGCTCCGGAGGTCTCGTCTGAACGAGGACCTGTGGGACATGCTGCAAGAGCTCCAGAAGCACGAGCGCGCTGTCCATTATTTCAGGCGCTCCGGACAGCGCGCGATCGTCGAGGACACGTTGGACGTGCTTTGTACATGAGGTATAAACGCAGTAGTCGTCGCGTCGCCGTTGATTACGGTGTATAAATAAATGGGCAGTATGCCATGCTGGCCTGCCACCTCATCGACGACGACCGGAAGCGTGAAAAAAAAGGCGTCCCGTACAAAGACTGGATTTCGACATATTACCGTCCCGACAACTATCCCGAAGTGCTATGTGCCATATACCGTCTGCGAGTCTCTTCCTCTTTTGTTTCCGACACGCTGCGTGGGGCATACGAGTTGGTAGACGTCGGGCGCGACTTTGGCGATTCACTGACGGAATCCTTCATTCAGGGCTCATGTGAGGAGGGACGTGTGCGATTTGTGCCGTCCATCATGTCGCCTCCTCATTTTTTTGGCAGCGAAAGTAACGGCAGCGATAAAAAACAAAAGAGGCGGAAGCGGGACGTTGACGTGGTGCGAAGGAGTTCGGATTCTCTGTACGTCAACTTGCAGCGGTGTGGTCTGAAGAACTCATGGACCTCGACGTTCGAGTGTCTGGTCGACCAAGCGATCACCGCGTTCGAGACCGCTCTTCAGAGTGGACTTGTCTTCGGTGAGTCCTCCTCTTCCTCCTCCTCCGTCTTACCTCTTCTGACCGCTGAGACCTGTATGCGAGTATGCTTGAGCGCCGTGAAGAATATAGAGTACTTTTGTTCGTGTCGTCCCGAACTCGCGGACGTCGTGTCGGAGAGCGAGGTCCGAGACCTGGAACGCGTGAGGCAACGGTGTCGTCTGACGCAAATGCAAACGAAAAAGGAGGTGATGGATACGCGTGACATTATGGTGAGGGCCACCATCCGCGCCGTGATCAACGGTGCCGAAAGCCCCGTTTGGAAAGCCCAAGACGATCACGCGCTCTTCGGCCTCGTCAGGGATATCGTGGAGGTAGAACGAATGACAGAAGGAAGAGAAAGAGAAAAATATGGTCTGGAGGAACAAAAGCGACGCCTGGGGCGCGTGTTCGTCGTCTTCCGAACCGCGGCAATGTTCAGTTCGATCATACGGCGTCACTATGACTACGAATGTGACGTCGACGTCAGCGCCAGGAACGCGGTGATAGAAATGGACAGATCCTCATTTTTTTTGTTCACCCCTTATCACGGCCGGATCGCCGAACCATTTGTAGACGTGCCTTGGAACTTGTTCACGAGGGCGCATCTGTCAGGGAGAGAACGGCGGAGGTGTAGGAGCGCTTACCTGCATTGCGCGATTTAGCGGCAGTATGTGCGTATAAAAAACGTTTATAAAGTAGATAAACCAAACCCACCAATGATCATTCCCGTAAGATGTTTCACTTGCGGCAAAGTCATCGGCGACAAGTGGACGACCTACCAGAAAAGGGTGGAAGAAGAGCGTACCAAGGGCACTATCCAGGACGACGACGCGAAACATGACGTGGTGAAGATCGACGCCAAAGAGCCCCGGGGCGTCATCCTGGACGAGATGGGCGTGACGCGCATGTGTTGCCGTCGCCACCTGCTGACACACGTGGACCTCGTGGACGTCATATAAAGAGAGCTTGCATGCATGAGTACATGTATAACCGACTGTATACTGTATACTGTATACTGTATATACAATCAGACGACTAGGATGAATCACACCCCCGCATACCCACTCCATGCAGTGATCGGCTTTCCTAATTTTTCTCGACTCACTGGTAAGGCTCTGAACGGTAATATCAGACAGAGCTCGATCGGTGACGCGGATGTGCTTTACATACAGCCTCCGCAACAAGATAAACGGTCCCTTGGCGTGTCTTTCTTAGAGCCGCGCGCGCCCCTCACCGATGCTCTCGACTCATTTCTTTGTGGGATGACACCCGTCAATTGTCCACTGCCGGAAGGACTGAACTTTATTGAAGAAGGTGATATAAGTGTTCCCGTGGGCGAAGATGCGACCGTGATATCGTGCGGAAAGCTCTGGACCCTGTACCACAGTGGATCAGAAGAGCTCCCTGTGTCAATGTTCACAGATCGCTACCGCGAGTTTATGGCAAATTGCCTGCCTCGTGAGCAAGAGGGCGTAAAAAACGTTGACGTAGCGACCGTGCTGGATATCAACATGGATCACCTCCCCTTCAATCGCGTAACTGCAGCAGCATGCATGGCGATGGACAGTCTCGCAGAACACAGCCCCGACCCGAGCACTCGCTTATTGAGAACCGTCTTCGCCGGGCACTTGCGATCAGTCGACCCAGAGCTCACGCGGGATAACCTGAGCCCTGCTATTTTAGAGCAGGCGGCGGTAGCACTCGAGCAGTGGACGGTCCGAGACCCTCTGCTGTTTTCCAATGCCCTGTTCGCCCAGAAGCTGCTGCAGGAACAGCTTAGCGTCCAAACCACCAAGAGGGTGCACTACGTGCCTTACTGGGTGCCATACGAGTGAGCACAACAACCAGATCACGTTTGAAAAAACGCGAGTGACGATTACAGACGGCACGAATACGAACCTATTTGCACGAGGCTCCACATCCTACGATGCGTGAGCAGTCGCTGTATAAAGACAAGAGCGCTATGTCGATCTAATTATAGTAGACCGACCGACAGGAACATACGCCCGCCACAATGCGCATCGATCCCGATCTCATCCGCGTCATCGAAAGAGACGTGTCCGACCCCGACACCCGACAGAGAGCACTAGCAACGGCTCGCTCGATCGTCACGGAACTGGATGATATGGACATGGTGAACGACGTCGAAAAGCTGGTCCTCAGGTGGGACGAGGTGGACGACCTGGCGATCGGAGTTGATCCCGGAGAGATCCCCCTCTTTTTCGAGGTTTTGCGGGGTATAACGGAGCTGCGTCCCTACTTTAAAGAACACAACAAACAAGAAGAAGAAGAAGAAGAAGAAGAAGAAAAAAAAGAACAATACGTCGAGGACGATAGCGATAACGACTTGGACGAAGAAGCGTATCCTTCTGTGCGTTCACTGTTGAAAGAAACCGTCGCGATGAGTAACCGTGCGGCGTCCATTTCTTTCCTTTCTTCGGCCGTTTGCGTGGGTTGCATGTTGTTCACTGTCTACGTCGTCGAAGCGATGGTCAGAGATAGATGAATGTCCGAAAAGATTAGACGGAAGGTCGGGTACTCAAAACAGATACAAGCGTTTGTGTTCCATCGATCAGACAAAACGAACAACAGCTGTGTGATCTCGAACTTCCGTAAGAAAAGGCGCGAACGAACACAATCTCTTACAGCGACCCGTTGTCAACTAAGAAAGAAAAGGTATAAAGATGAGTCAATAACTTCGGTTATACGGAACTTTTTTCGCCTCACGGATGAACATCATTCGTGAGGCCATCGATCCACTGTGTTGAAGAAATATCGACTGACCGTCAAAAATAAACATCAAGACGTAGCGGCAGCTGATGAGTATGGCGTTGGTCGTCCGGAGTCCGTTTTCATCCAAGGCAACAAACGAAGACGAAGACGACCTCTTTGTCTTTGGTGATGATACGATGTGGCCACATCCATCTTCTCAGTTGGAAACCGTACGTGTCCTCGGAGAAGGGGGATATGGGAAGGTGTATCTGGTCCGATCGAAATTAGACGGACGTTTGATGGCCGTCAAACGCGTGCGTTTCAAAAGTTTCGAGAGAGCAAAAAAGCATCGGTCTTTGAAACACAAAGAATACGAAGGACACGAAGAAGAAGAAGAAGAAGAAGAAGAAGAAGAAGAGTGCGACACTGTGTTACGTGAAGTGAAAGCACTGGCTCTCTGTGGAAACAGCCCATATGTGGTACGCTATTTTGCGTCGTGGATAGAACCTGATAGAATGATGGAGCGACCGAGCCTCACAGAAAGAAACAGAACGCCCACCATTCACAGTTCAGATGTTTCTTTTCCTCTCCCTCTTTGTGCTCCGGGATGGCGCTATGCCCTATTTATCGCGATGGAACCTGTATCGACGGGCGTCACGTTACGGCAGTGGTTGGACGCTCGGAACGAGGTCATTGCCCAGAACCGGAACGACTGCTGTCGGCCGTCGGTGTTCGGAGAGAAGGAGCTCAGTATTTTCGTGCAGATCCTGATGGCTTTGCGTGACGTACATGCTACGGGGATAATTCACCGTGACGTCAAGCCGGACAACATCATGGTGACACTCGACGGTGACAATAACGAGATCCGCGCCAGACTCATGGATTTCGGTCTCGCTTCTGTTTCTTCCGTTTCGTCAGGACCGAGTTCGGAGATCGTGCCTCGTCGAACTCAAAGTCGAACTCGAACGGCGGCAGTGGGTACTCCCACCTACTGCGCGCCCGAACTCATGCAACAGGGACAACGAGAGATGGATTACGGCACCGAGGTCGACATGTATTCCGTCGGAATCGTGTTTGTAGAATTGACTCTGTCGTTTTCGACGGCCATGGAAAGGGCCATCACGTTGAATACCGTCCGTGAAGAAGGTCGAGCACCGACACGGATGCGGTATACGGCTCCATTACACGCTTCATTAGTGGACAACCTGATATCTCACGAACCCTCGCGACGTCTCACCGCACGAGGAGTATTGGATCGGATATCTGAAGCATTGACCGTCGTTCCGGTGTCGGTGGCGACGAAGACGACTCCATGAGACGGGCTCTCATTTTCTTTTTTTCTCGCCAGACAATAAATAATAGTAAACTCAACTAGAGATGGAGACGTTGAAGGCCGCGATCGTCATCATCGTTTTCCTCGTGATGCTCGCCGTCGTGATAGGTCTCATACACGACGTTTCCGTGATAAGGAACAGCGACCAGAACTACTACTATTACGTTGCCGGAAACGAAAGAAAGATGGTCGGCGTATAAGTAGTATGTCAAAAAGTAGAAATGGCGACGTTTCTGTTGTGGTACAGATGATGGTCGTCTACCGGTGGCGACGTGTCGATGTAACAAAAAACGGGAACGTTCGTCATGCTCGTGTCGGAGTTTCCACATTCCAGCGAAGACGATATCGCCATCTTTGTCATGGCCGAAGTCGAAGTCGATGTGGAAGCCGACAGAGAAACGGAGGATTTTGACATCTCCGTTTCGAACGGGTGTTTGCACAAATCATTTTTATAGGAAGGACGTGCGCACGTAATGGGTCTCCTCTCATGACCAACACGACCAGCATTACCAGTATGATGACTTGCATGACCGTCGTTTGCGGTTCTACTTTTCGTCCCGAAACAAGACCCCATCCGTACAATAATGTTTTTACTTCCGTTGATCCAGCCTTTCGCAGCTGCGTTGGAATTCATAATAAAGTTATCGCATGCACATGTATTATATCCAAACACATTTTCACGGATGGAACAAGACGATGGAAACCCTGACAACAACATAGGGCTTGAATTGCTTGTCAATCCGAATCGAAAGATATCGCGCGACGCCATATCGACAATGTCTTCTCCTTCTTCTAGGGGAGGTGGAGGTGGAGGCGGAGGCGGAAGTCGCGATAGGCACAGTCGAAGAGTCGCAGCGGATTCCGATAAATACGATAGCGACGACGAAGGAGTGGCGGACGTAATGTCCAGTGTGTCCCGTAAGTCTTACAGGTCCAAGCCGTCCGGTGGAAGTTACGGAAATCGTAACCGAGAGAGAAGAAGTGACGATGATATGGATGGAGACGTGGCGTCTGTCTCGTCGGTGTCATATCGTGGTGGTGGTGGTGGTGGTGGACGCAGTGGTTATCCCGACAAGAATAGAAACATTCATAAGGCGGCCCGCAATTACGAAAGCGACCGGAGCAGCAGTAGTAGGGCCAGCAGCGTAATAGCGCCTCGTTCGCACCTGTCGAAGCAGTTTCGCCCACGTCCTGAACAGAACAATCCACGTTACATGTCGGAAGAGGAGGTCTATCGTGACAAGCGCGACATGCTCAACTATTTTCATCGTCTGGAAACGTTGAAAGGGTACGTCATGCAGCGCAAGTTTACGATGTCGTCTCCTCTGGAGGACATGAAAGATGAGTACGAGCGCGTGAAAAAGGACGTCGGTATAGACAGCAGCGTCAAGTTCATGAGGAACTGTCTCATCACGTGCGTTATGGGTGTGGAACATTCAGCCGAGTATTTCATTCCCGATCGATCAGGATTGCAAGGGTGGTCCTCCGTGGTCACCGAATCCATCAACGAATACGACGAGGTATTCGAAGAGTTTCACGAGATGTACGGACAAGGACGCAAGATGGATCCCAGGCTACGCTTCATGTTCATGCTGGGAGGGAGCGCGGTCATGCACCATATGAACAACAAGATGTACGAATCGAAGAACGTGGCGCCTCCCCCTCCTCCACAGTATCAATACCAGTATCCGGACGGCGGGTACGCGTCCCAACAGCCTCCACCGCCTTCGTATGCACATTCACAGTCCCCTCATCCCACGGCAGATACCTCGGGCTTCGGGGGTATCCTCGGAGCGATGGGTAGCGCGATGGGAGGGTTGTTCGGAGTCGGAGGCGGAGAGCGTAAGCAGTCGTCGTTCCAACCTCCTCCTCCTATCTCTCGCCACCAAGGTACGCCCGACGCCGGAAGTCGCGGGGGAGGAAGCATGAAAGGCCCCAACGTGGACGACCTCCTGAGGGAGCTCCAAGAGAACGCGATACGAGACGAGAACGAGCGTATAGAGGTGGTGTCGACCGTGACGGATTCGGACGTGGTCGAAGAGCTGAAGGGAGAAGACGGAATAGACGCGGCGTTACTGTTCAACGACAGTAACGCCGCGTCTAAAGACGCCGTCAATGCTGCTCCTCCCAAAGCAGCACCACCGGCGCCAAAGAAAGCGGCGGGTGGTCGTGGACGCGGAGGCGCCAAAAAGAACACCATCGTGTTGGATGCGTAATGGATCGATCGCACCTGTTACGTGACTTCATTGGAGTGAAGGAGGTGCCAAACGCGTAGAGGGGTCGTCCGTCCCATGCGGTACCCCCTTCCGACCACCTGGCGCTCCCTCTCCGGGTCTGTCTTGTGAAACAGTACGATGTCGGTGGTGTTCTCCAGGTTCAGACCACTGCCGTAACTGGTGGTGTTGGCCAATAGCACGTCCAGGCCGTCGCCTTTGTATTTGTCGACCACTGAATTAACGGTCGTGGAGTTTCCCCGCAGGTAAGCACATCGCATACTAATGTCGTCCTCGGACAACATGGCCTCGATGTGCGGAAACACGGAGTCGTGCGAAGTGAACACCAGTGTCTTGCTTCTGCACGGATGGTTGCGAGCTATCTGGCGGAAGACGTGCCGGAGGTTCGCGAGCTTGCCGTTCAAGGGACTCAGACTCGACGTACCGTATCTGTATCCGTCGCGGGTTACTTCTTCCACGATGGCGACCGTACCGACGTCCAGCTCTCGTTTACACACCGGACATGTTTTGCTCAGTTCCGTCCAGTGCTCGATGCAGCGCACACAAAACGCGTTCGAACAACACGGCACTATACAACGGGGATTGTTGTCGCTTCGACCGCTGTCTTGCAAATCGTCGTAACAGACGTTACACACGCCGCTGCCCTTGATGCGTTCCCGTATGCACGTTATGCGGTTCTCGGCGTCGGTGCACGACTTTGTGAGTCGCGCCTCTTCGATACGTCTTTCATCGTCTGACACGTACGTTATGGAAGGCATGCACGCCAAACGAGATCGCGAAGAAGATAGAGTTATATCATACGCGGCAACCATCATGCGGATGACACCCTCTTCGTTGCCGCGAAAGTTATTCTTGAGTCGGCATATCGCCGCCGACGAATCGCAGGCGTTCAAGCACTCTAAAACGTCCCGTTCAACCAGTCCGTTGAGCACCCTGACTGACGCTGGGTCGAAGCACTCCACGCGCACCGTTTCGAGGGGAGGGAGCGCCATGGACTCCTCGACAAACGAGTCTTGGTTTTTGGCGACGAGGAGGCGCATCGTCGAAAGCGTCGATATGTCACCGAACAGCTCGTAAAACAGGGAAGTGGCGAAGCTGGGACGCACGTACGATCGGGACTGGGAAGAAGTAAGAGTAAAAGCGGGGTTCGCCAGTGCAGGAACACGATCGGAATCCGAGACGGATATAGATACGGCCGGACGTCGCAACACCACCGCATCAGTCATCGGGTGGATCATGTTGAGGTACGAAGCAGACACGAACCAATAGAACTGCGCCTGTACACACCTGCTGTTGCTGCCTTGTGGAAAGTTGATCGAATCTATTTCGTCGAACACTACGCGTCGCAGGTGTATACGATTGATCGCTAAATGTTCCGCCACTTTTGCATACATCGAGTTCGACACCAGGAGCAGGTCGTAGGACGCGTCGAGATCCGAAGCGGACCATTTCACGCCCTCGACCTGTTTGGCTTTCGTGATTACTGCACAAGTCAGACGCGTGTAATCTCGCACGTACGTCTCCCACTGTCTAGCCAAGCTATGGGGCACGACCACCATATCCGTGTGTACGGAATCGTGTGCTCCTAGCTTTGTGTAACGGATAACCTTACCGTTACCAAAGCTACGGACACCTGGCTCGTCGTTCAAGAGGTCCGAACACAGAAGCGCCAGCGTCACGAACGATTTCCCCGATCCCGGGCGGTCGCCAATCACGCCCATGCGTGATCGAATGTACTGCGTGCCCATTGTGCCCGGCACCTCTATGTTGTCGCGTTCGATGGACAGGCATCGGTACAGTAGGGCCTGCTGATGAGGACGGAGTGTCAGTTTGGAAATGTGGTCATCCGGCAACGCCCGAGAACTGTTTTCGTCCAGCTCTGGGATGGAGGTCGTCGACGTCGACTGCTGCGCATACATCTATACCGTTGTTTGCGTCGGCGTCGGCGTAGGCCACTTTATCATGTATTGTAATGTAATGTATATATCTACTACATAAGGCTTCGACGGCGCGTCATGGGTATATATTATAGTTGTTGTCATGGTATCGATCAGCTCATCATGTGCACATGAAGCGACGAACAAAAGGAAAAGGGAAGACGGAGAACTTCAAAATGACGGAACCGTTTCGCCAACCGAAGAGCCACCCACTTACAGGCGCCGCGTCGATGTCGATGTCGATGTCGATGTCGATGTCGGTGTCGGTGTCGGTGTCGGTGTCGATACTCAAGAGGAGGAGACGTCCACGACACAGGTCGAACTCGGTCATACTCCGATGGATATACAACCTCCGTCTTTGATGACAGCTCCGCTTGAGCATACGCCTCCACCTCGGAATCTGAGTTGGTTATCACATCCGCTTCGACATCCACCACAGGAAATAGAACCGGAACCGAAACCGTTCCGACACCACGCACATGGAGGATTCAATTTGAAATGGAAGCCGGACGAACCAGAACCCGCCAATTCGGTGACTTCTCAATTCTTACTGGACAAAGAGATAATGTTCCGCGTCACACCGGATCGCCGTCTGTAAAAAAATAAAAACACTGACCGTACACGCATATATCACACCCTCCCTCCCTCCCTCGTCGCTCGTGTTGCGAGTTCGTCGGCGGCTTTGTTACCCTTCCAGTGTGCGTGGAGCGCCGATCCGGGGGGTGGCTCGAGCCGGTGTGCTGGAACGTGCTCCAGGCGCACGAAGTGGCCGTGTGCGTTTTTGAGGTCGTACAACCTCTTGATGAGCACCAGGTTAGAAACCGTTCCCCCGAACCGTGTCCTCCATCCCTTCCTCTCCCAATCCTTGGCCCACACATTGATCGACTTGACGACGTACTCGGAGTCGGTGAACACGTTCACGCTAACTTTCGTCTGCCCTGACCCGTCGCGCGTATCCAGTGCTACTTGGACACCACGTATACACGCCTCGAGCTCCATCGTCTGATTCGTTATCTTTCCCCTGGTGATACGCTCGCTCACGTTCCGGGTGTCGCGAGGACCGAAATACACGCCGATACCCCCAACCGCACACTTTTTACCGTTGTTTACACACGATCCGTCTGTATACACAGATACAACGTTAGGCGTTACGATGGACGGTAACACTCGTCTCGTTACACTCTTTCCCTTTTCTTTTTCTTTTTCTTTTTCGGTTTCTGTTTCTGTTTCAGTTTCCGTGAGAGACGAAGCATTCGTATTAGAAAAATAGCGGAGAATACCTGAAGCGGAAGCGGAAGCAGCAGTACACGCATCCGATATATGCACCGTATGTGCCGGTCTTCTTCGCGTCGAGAAACCTACTGTCACGGGGGTAGTCGTCGATTTGCGCTTCATGGTCGCCGCTCGATCTCTCTCTATGTATGTCTCTTTCTCCGAAATAAAAATGTACGTAAACACGCATTCAAAACTTTCCTTGTTCTTCCTCCGCTTCCTCGAGGGCCTTGGTGTATCCTTGTGGATCGGCGTCTTCTTCTGCCGCTACGGCGACGCCAAGCATATTTCCGAAGAAGTCTCTGATGGCGTCGTCTTGTTCTTGACGGGAAACGTCGTGAAACCCTCGAGAAAATTCGACGATTTCGTCGTACAGGGGCGTTGCGTACCGCCGCAAGTGGTTCATGGCCGCGATATCTTTCTCCGTGGAGAATACGTTGGCCAACTCTTCGGTCTTGTTATTGAAATCGCTTCTGTCGCTCCAATAACATTCTCCGCTCACGTTGTCGGCGATGTCGTCCAAGTGAGTCGACATCTTGTGTGTGTAGCCCAACACTCGAGGAGAAACGAGGGAGGATATGCCTTCGACCGCGCGCGTCACGCGCCTCCGGACGATGTTCGGGACCTCGTTACTGACGTAGTCCGCGACGTACGTGATCATAGCCGGTCTGGTCAAGTAGTTATACCCGTTATAACCGACCGCGTTGTTGTCGTTGTTGCTCCGTCTTCCCGACATCGTATCGTATTGGTGGTAAGGCACATTTTTTTAGCGTGTTTTTCGACGCTTCGATGACGTCCATCAACCTGAACCGACACTTGTTACCACAAACGGAGCTCGTAGGGAACCGTTTCATAACATCCTCGACCTTTGCCGAAGCCGCGTCGACACATCTCGACAAGCCCCGTTTTCCAGAAAGGACGCTCGTTGACGATCTTCGGTTCCTGACGTCATCGACCTCGCGCATATCCGCCAAAGACCATGCCTCTAATATCAACTCGAGTATCAGGCAGAACCTTTCCCCGTCGAGGTCGTCGATGCGTCTCACCGCGTCGGTCATTCGTTCGACGTACGTAACGTGCACGTCGTGTAAGTGGAATGCATATCCTATCCGAAGAACGGCCTTGTTCGTGCCGAGTATGACGGACCTATTTTTCACGCTGATACAGTACGCGTCATACTCCGAGGGAGCGTCAGACGGGGGAATCGAAGATGCCGATGTCGATGCCGAAGGCGAAGACGATGAGTAACTCGAAAGGACGTCGTCGAGACCGTACAAAAACGCGCGGATGAACGAGTGGATCCGATGCATGGACGACTCTGGATCTGGCGCTCGACGCACCAGGTCCACGAGCAGACGCACGAACACGTCCACGAAGCATGCCTGTGTCTGGCACTTTTCCAACGTCAGATCCACGAACCTGTCCCAGTTTCCTCCTTGCGAAAGATACGGCGCAGAGACCGCTTCAGTGAATAGACGGTCGTAATTAGAGGAGTTCAGACGATTGAGGACGCCGAGGAAGAACGAGTCGTCTGTGTGAACAATGACGCTTCTCGACCTCATTTGTTGTTGTTGTTGTTGTTGTTGTTGTTGTTGTTGGGGCGACGGGTCGTCTCTCCTTCTCCCTCTTCCTCTTCCTCTCCCTCTTCTTCTTCCTCTTCCCCTGTCTCGCTTCTGTCCTTCTCCTCTATCCTCTCTCTCCCGATGATGATGCCCCACTCGTTTCTCTCTTTCCAGTCCGTAATTGTTATGACTTTCCGTGTTTTGGACGAAGCAGGTATAGTCGCGAAGAAGCTCACGGATCCTTATCACAATGGGAGAACGCTCCAGGTCTTCCGAGTCATCACCGCTACCGTGCGTCATCGCGTGGGAGTATTTCGGTGATAATCACGATCAGGACCGCGTGCGTGTGCGCATTTTATGCTTTGAAGGATTTTGTTGTCCGTGTATAATAAATGGGGTCGGTGTACGTCACCCCCGACGGGAAAAATGCATTGCGCGTCCTCGAGGTATCGTCAGCCGAAAACGACAAGAATAACGTCATGAGCCTCACCGTGGACGAAACCTATATCAACGGCATCTCGTTCTTGAGGCGGGGGAACGATGACTTCGTGACAGAAGACGACGTCGCCAGCCGGTTGTTAGCGCGGATCACCACTGACGGAAATTTGCACGTGTCTGGTAATCTCGAAATCGGAGGTGACGTCGTGTTCGGTGGGACGGTCACGACGGCCGACAAAGGTCCCTGGATCACGCGAACTCGCGCGGATTCGAGTCAGGTGGTTGTCCTCGATCCAGATCGCGTCGACCGCCCCCTAGCCACTAACGTGGGCATAGGCACTGACGACCCGCGTCATAAACTCCACATCGTCGGCGGTGGAATCGTAGCGGATTCGTTCTCGGGTACGATCGCCTTTTCAGACCTAGCGGGCGTACCTTACGCAGGATCCAACACGGCGGGCTTGGTGAGCATCACCGACTCCACCTCGAACACGGAGTCGTCGGTGTCAGCCAGCGCCAGATCCGTCAAGACGGTAAGAGACATGCTCGAGGCCAAAGTGAACCGCACCGGAGACACCGTGCGAGGAAACCTCCGCCTCGATAATGGAGGCTACCTGACGCTCGGCGTAGGATGTCGTCTGGGCGTCGGAACACCCACCCCATCACACGCCTTGGACGTCGTGGGTGATCTCAATTTCAGCGGAAACCTACTGCGACATGGTGTGCCGTATGAGGGCATCAACCCTCAGGTGTGGAAACATGAAAATGGCCGCGCTTTCGTCACGGGATCGAACGTGGGCATAGGCACCGACGACCCTCAATCCACCCTCCAGGTGGAGGGCGACATCGCGCTTTCGGGCGACATATATCAGGGGGGTGTACTACGTCCAATCTCACCCTGGAAGAAAACGTCCGCCCAACACATCACTTACGACGGCCCTGGAAATGTCGGCATCGGCATCCGGGACCCCACATTCAAGCTTCAGGTGCAGGGCGCCATATACGCCTCGGGGGGCGTGACCGAGATGTCCGACGCCAACCTGAAGGCCGACCTCCTCCCCATCACGGGAGCCCTTGACAAGATCAGTAGCATATCTGGCTACACTTACACTCGTACGCGAACCACAAAAGAAGAAAAAGAAGACAACGAAGGAGACAACGAAGGAGACAACGAATACTCCAAAAGAAGGTTCGCGGGAGTGTTGGCCCAGGACGTACAGGCAGTGTTCCCCGAAGTGGTGACTTTCGACGAAACCAGGGGAACATATGGCGTCAACTACGGCAACATGGTGCCACTGCTCATAGAAGCCGTCAAAGAGCTCCAACAACGGTTCGATCTAGACGAACGAAGACAGGCACGCTAATCGTCGTCGCTCCTGAAGAACCCGAACAATGCTCTCTTAATCTTGGGAGACCCGAACTCTTTCACGTGCTGGTCGTCTAGTTTGTTGTTCACTAAAGTCGGCGTCAACGTCCTGCGGCATAACGGACAGGGTACCACCGTGAGTTTTGAAACGGGAATGCCGTGGTCGTCAACACCCATCGCAACTCTATCCGATGCCGTCAGTGCGTGGTAAAATCGAGTGGCCTCTTCGGTGTTCATCGAAAACACGCGCGCCATACAGGCCAAGCAAAAGACGTGACCACACGGGAACGCGCACGTGGTGGAGTCTCCTTCCAACGACTCAAAACATATGGGACAGGACGGCGCAGTGACGTCTTCCACACCCTTGTCTTTGTCGGGAGTGCACATTCTGTTCTGTTCTGTTCTGTTCTTGAAGTACAATGGTGCAAAATGAACGTCAATTTTTATGAACTATGTGGATGATATTTACCGGAACCACCCAACAACATCACTTTTTACCAATTATACGGCACTGGGAAAATAAAATAGCATAATGATTGTTCAAATTGTTCAAAACACAAATATGGTCGAGTCTAATTCGAAGTCGAAGTCGAAATTGAAGGAGGAGGAGGAGGAGATGATGATGCAGCAGTCGTAGAAGTAGCTGTAAAGGGTTGTAAGTTCGTGTGATCATTTTTGCCAGACCTGGCGTCGCTATATCCACTGTTCTCCATCTCCTGTAAGATCTCTGCTTCTACTGCCTTTTCTTCTGGCGTGAGCTCGAACTCTTCGTTGTCACGCTTTGTTTGCATGAAGATCCCCCCCTGTCAGATGTGTCAGATCTTTAGCTATCGCTTTATCACAGTCTCTATGTATCTGTCTTTGTCGATTTTTTATTCGTAATTCAAATTATTTGACACTTTATTCGATTTTACTAAAAATTGATCGTGTGTGAGCGATGCATCAAGAGCAGCATGAAGATTCCACCATGTCGTCCACGTCATTCATGCGGGGAGTTCGGTCACTGAGCTGTGAAGTGTTTCGCGAAGAAAGAGAGTGCTTCAGTTGGGCGCCATCGACGTTGTTCCTCAAACGCACGGTGGCCGAGTATGATGACGACAGTCCCGATACCGATGGCGACTACATAACCTTCTTCAAAGACGTGGACGTAATGACACCATTTACCGATGGGTTTGTACGGATCGTAGAGTATGTGTGCTCACGCAACGGCGTATTGACAGGGCGCGTCATCGCCATGTGTCGAATAGAACTCAGATGCATCAGGAGGCATTCCGAACGAGTTCGGAGAGACGCTGTTCACGGCCACACAGACACCAGACGGATCGGATGGATCGGACGCACGTGTTCCAGTCCAATTTCGCACTCAACTACCACCATACCCGTATTTGATCTCACGACGTTGGACGATTGGACGGAACGCGTATGCTCCTCCCCCGATTACGTGGCGCTTCCCCCCCTCGTGACCCTCAAGTTCGAAGACCGCCTAAAAGACAGTACGGCTAGAGAACATCGCAAAGAGGGGAGGTTGACGTGCGCTTTCGTCTTTCGGAAAGTTGTACCGAGGAGGTATATCGATTGCTGCTTCGAAACGGGAAAATTGTCGTGTTACGCTTTGGAGGCGGCACGCATAGTTCGTTCTTGTTCCAAATAAAGAATATGGCATCGCCGTCCGATATTACATCATCACAGAAGAGAAGAGAAGAGAAGAGAAGAGAGACGATGGTTAGCTTTTATTCGCCGTATAGGAGGGACTGGTTCCTGCATCTGAGACGGTGCGAAACGGACGCGGATATTTCAGTGAACCCTTCGTACATGCAACACGGCGAAAACTGTCGAGCACACGGGTTGAATTGGCGCATGCGGTCTTTGTTGGTGGATTGGATGGTGGACGTACACAGGTCCGAGAAGCTGTTCCCAGAGACGCTTTTCCTCGGAGTCGACCTCCTTGATCGGTTTTTACAAGAAGGATCAGTGGAACGAACCCAACTGCAACTCGTGGGGGCGGCATGTTTGTTGATCGCCTCCAAAACCTACGACATATATCCTCCACGTATAGACGAGTTGGAACATATGTCTGACGGGGCCTTCAAGGCGGCGGACGTCATAGAAATGGAGGTGTCCGTTTTGTCGACGTTGAGGTGGAGGGTGTTGTCTCCGACGGTTTTTGATTTTTTGACGCATTCCTTAGTGTGGATGTTGGAGGCTAATATAGAAATGGATATAGGAACGGAAGCGGATGTGGAGCATCCGCTTCACACACAAGACGACAAAGACAAAGACAATGACAAAGACGATACCTATCACCGAATATCGTGTTTAGCCTTTTACGTCTCGGAACTCTCTCTCTTGGACGAGGTCGTGCTCAAGTACACTCCCTCTCAAAGAGCGTTGGCGGCTTTGTACGTGGCCACTGCGCACTCGACGTCCACGAACTTTGTCGAATTCTGTGGGTGGCAGCCCACGTTCAATCGACCCGGCACTGACGAAGAAATCAGTGATATCCTATCCTGTGCAAATTGTATGCTCGTTCTTCTGAAAGACCCCCAGATGAACACCCTGGATTTGAAAGCGATCTCGAAGAAACACGCATCTGAAGTTTTCGGCCACGCCTCAGAAGTGTCCCCCCTCGAGCACCTACCCGAGGGGTGTATTATATAACGGGTTCACACGCCAAATCATCGATGACGTACGTGAACACGGTCCTTCACGCCTCCAGACGTGATGGCTGATCGGAACGAGTGTTCAAATGTGTGCAAGCTTTCGGTGGCTTACTACGTTCATATATAGGGTTGGCCAGTTCCGTATATTTTTGTCCGTATATTTATGTGTCACCGTCTCACTGTGTTTTTTCCTTCGACGCGAACAGGTCTTGTAACGATCTTTGCATGTCAGCCATTTGTCGCATCAGCGCGGCCAACGTCGGATCGGTGCTTTCGACCATACCAGAATTAGAATTAGCATCAGGGTTAACCGACTGTGATGGTGGTGGTGCACCTGGTGATTCTTTGGTCGTATCGGAACTACTATGAGAACTACGAGAGATGTCGAAAGTAAACTCGCCCTTCTGAATATCGCCGTCTTTGGGTTTACCATTCGGCGGCGTCTGTTGTTCCGTTTCAGTGACCGGGTGATTGGTTTGAGCGTCCACGAGGCCCCTCTCTTCCTCCAAGAACATCCTGACATCTTCCATCGAATGTACCGACATCTCTTTTTCTAGAGGAGCGTGTCTATCTTCACGGACTATCCCGAGTAAAATTCCGCGTAGTTTTTCGGCGATGGCCGGCCAGCGATACAATTCCATTATACGCGCGCGGGCACGTTGGCCGTGAATCTCCCTCTTTTTCGGGTCGACGTAGTACTCCTCCAGGGCGTCCGCGAAGTCCTCGTAGTTGCACATCAACGCCTCACCGCCCACCGAGTCACGCGTGCTGTCTAGGTAGAACGCCACGGTAGGTTGAATCAAGGCCGCGCATTGATCGTCGAATATGTCTGGAAAAGCGCCCAGGCGAGTCACCACCTGGGGCTTTCCGACCGCGGCGTGTTCGAAATTGCACAGACCAAAACCCTCTCCGTCACACGTGTTGATGCCTACGTCGCAGGTGTTGAGGAGCATGTTCACCTCTCTGTCCGTCATACGTTGAGGGCTGTCCACGAACACGACGTGCTTCCTCCCCACCTCTATGTCCACGCCCCTCTTGCGCAACTCCCTGTCGTACAATTCGAGGAGGTCCCACGCGCCCTTTATGGCGGTGGCCACGATGAGTTTGATGGGCGCTTCGGGCCTGCGTCTGACGAGTTCCGCCATGGCTTTCATACAGGTGTCCCACCTCTTGCGCGGCTGGTTCCGATTCAAGTTGAGTATCAAAAACTCCTCGTCTCGAAAGCCGTAGTACCTCCTGGCCAGGTTCCGAGGGATCGGAAAGTACACCGAGGTGTTGATCCCGTGGGGTAAGTTGTAGGTCGGTACATGGACGCCCTGGTCCACTATGCAGCGCTCCCATCCGGGCGTGAACAGTATGGCGGCGTCCGAGTGGGCGTTCACGAACTCGATATAATACCGTTTTTGGTTCAGGTACACCTGGTCGATGTACGTCACGATTTTGAACCGGCGGTCGGGCACGTCTTTCAGTTCCCTTACTACCGCGGATATGACCGCCATGTCGTTGTACACGATCGCGACGTCCGGTTGACACAGAGCCACAAACGTCTTGACCAGGTGCGTTCCGAAACCACGATTCATCGAAATCGTCGACGTCGACGATACTGAAGCTGACCCCTCGTCGGCCATGGGGTCGTACACCATGACGTTGTCGGGCAGGCGCGGACGTATCTGGTCGCGAGGGTACATGTTCTGAAACCCGAACACGAATAACTTGACGTCGGGCATCTTGGCGAGTTCGCTGGCCAGCTCGTAGACCACCTTTGAGTATCCGTTGTACTGGTTCGGGTGCGTTCCGAATAGAGCCACCTTCATACGACAACGACTCTGTGCTCTGGGGTATTCCGTACTATTCGTTAATTAGCCGACCGATATTTTGGTTCGACCATAATCCGCGCCTCTGAAGATATTTTTGTCGCGTACATTACATACACGTCATGAAATCCGTAAAAAACACGGGTGTGATATCCGTCAATCAACCCAGAGATCTCGGTCGGCTCGATGGTTCGGACGAGGCTGGTGTGGTCGTGGTCCTCGTCCACGCGCCCTGGTGTCCCTATTGCCAGGACCTCCGTCCGGAATGGGACGCGTTCGCCAGGGAAATGTCCGAAATGGGCGTGGCGGTCGTCGAAATCGAGATGGACGTCCTCCCTTACGCCCGACAGGCGCACAACAGCATGGTCGCCAGACTGGAGGCTAACTCCCGGGTACAGACCGTTCCGCGTGTAGCTATCGTACGGTCCCGTGACGACCGAGACGACCGAGGGACGGTGGAATACGAAAGCTCGCCGGTTTCCAAGTTCCCGTACCGCTCTCAAAAGGACCTCCAACGCTTCTGGAACGAAAATGGCCGCCCTAAGTCGTTGACAACATCCAAGTCTAAATCAATTCGTTCGGCACCGGCACGGGCGCGCTCTCCTGCTCCTGCACCTGCACCTAATCGTGCCCGTGCTCGTATGGCTCCATCGGCTAAACCATCTTCTCCATCTACTCCAGCGCGTGCCCGTGCACGCGCTCCTGTCCGCATCTCCACAAAGGCTAAACCGTCTGCAACGACACGCGCTCCTGCTCGTCGTTCTTCGTCGGCTTCTCCTCGACCACGACCACGTAAATAATAAGACGTGTGGCTTTTCAGGCGAAAGGGATGACGGCCTTGCCCAGTTTCCCGAATTGCGTGCCGTGAATGTTCGAGTTCGAGTTCGAGTTCGAGTTCGTGTTCGATACCGCGAACGCGACCACGCGATAGAACGTGTACACCAACGAAAGAGACATGGAACGCATCGTGTGTGACGCAAGCACCTCTATCGTGGAGATGGCCTTGTTCAGGTAAATGCACGCGGACGAGTTCGCGAAGAACACCGCATTGAACAGGTTTTTGTTGCAGTGTTCGCGTTGCACAACCTGAAGGCACTGGTATACGAGGTGTGATACCGTCCATACCGCGGCGAGTTTAAGCATCAACACGCACATGGAGACGATAGTTCGAGTCCCGCGACTGGCACCAATCGTCCCGTACGATTCGGCATTACATCCGTCCCCGTCTCGTACGTTCCCGGTACTCGCCATCTTGGACCTCAACGCGTTCAGCTCGAAGATAAGGGCGCTGTGGTCGTCTCGGTGCGATAAACTGCAGTCGTCTCTCTCCTGTCCGGATCGATGTTCCGAAAATTCTGATGACGACATTGACTGTTCCGTATTTTTGATTTCTTCCGTAGTCGTCGTTGTCGCCGTCATATCCGTCCCACTTACCTGATGTGCGGGAGTCCGTCGATTGTATCGACGAGGTTCCCGCGCGCGTCTCTTTATACTCGTTTCTTTTCGTGCTTCCTCCTAAAGAATGACGAAGCTCAAGCTGGCAGTGTACGTCATCCACGGGAAAAAACTAGCAGGAAGACAGACCGGCATAGACAAGCTGCGACAGACACTTTCGTCTTCAGAAGGCGCTTCGTCTTCCACCACAGGTGGTTCGTCTGGCACGTGTCACATAGATCGTTTCGAGATCGTCGACGACGTCGAACCGGAAGGGCTCCAGAATTTTGCGGACAGCGTCGATAAAATTGCGGACGTGAGCTCCCGCGATTTGGTGCCTCCTTTCGACAAACTGTCAGCTCCAATCCACGTCAACCAGTTGTCGAACGCGATGAACCATCTGGCAGCTCTGCGTCGCATAGAGAAAGCAGCGGTGACCGACCCCGACTTAGTCTATTTGGTGTTGGAGGACGACGTCTTATACAACGAAGAAACCGTGACCGGATGGTTGGCACGGACGCTATCCGAAGCGCCTCGGAATTGGGACGTCGTCTTTTTGGGCTTACCGTCTACCATAAAACAAACCGACGAGGAAGTGCGGTTTCAACGCACCGACGAGGTATTTAAGGTCCTTCCTGCTTGTGACTCTTACCTTATAACGGGATCCATGGCAACGCGCCTGGTAAAACGATTTTTGCCCGTTCGCTTTTCGACGAACGTACACCTGTCGTGGCTGTTCGAGCAAGTCGGCGGAACGCAAGTCGGCGGAACGCAAGTCAACGCGTACGTGGTATCGCACAACGTTTTCCTCGACGGGTCTAAACTGGGTGCGTACACGAGCTCGCTGAACGTGAACAACCGGTTGTCTTGGAACCCGTGGTATATCAGGCTGGGAACGATGGTGCGAAAACAGAATGCCGTCGAAGTGACAAGAGACGCCGGTATCCGTGCAAATCTCGAACGCGAGATCGACGACCTTTTCCAGTCGATGCACTTCAAGACACATCCCGACATCCTGTACATGTACGCCCTGTCTCTGGTGCGGAGGGGAAGTTTCGAAGCGGCGCGTGCATACATGGAAGACGCTTACAAAATGTACGTCGGCAACGGCTGCATCATCAACAGGAGTTCGGAATTTCTAAACGCCTACTGCGACCTCTTTCGCCATCTCCAATAATTATCGAACATGGCTACCACTACCACTACCACTACCACTCTCCTAGACCTGCCTCACGAAGTCCTGTCCATCATCCTGTACAAAACGAGCGCCCTGCACGAGAACAGCGCCAAGAACCTAGTGACCTCCTGCAAGCAACTATGGTGGTCCGACACCCTGTCGGGTGCGATCACGGTCATGAGGGTGGAGGTGCCGATGTACGTAACCACTACAAGTGGTGCTGTAATATTCATAAGAAAGAGCGTCGAGGGGTTTCCCACCCACTCCAACGCGTCTCTCAAGAAGCTGATCATCACCTCAAAATCACGCTTTAGCTTCGACGACCTAGAGAGGCTGGAAGACGTGCTCTTGCGCACCAACGTACTACCCCAGCTGAAGCACATGCACACGTTGTACATCGGGGACTTCATCACGTCGCCCTCACTGAAGTCCATCGGCAAAGCCCTCCTTCCCTTGATGCCGTGCGACGTCCACGCCCTCAGCCTGACATGCTCAAACGACAGTGGCTTATTTTCCAACGGAACACCGACCTACGTGACCCGTCTCCCTCCAAACTTTGCCCTGACATCCTTGACTCTCTTCAGATCTGGCCACGCATTTTTGGAGACCCTGCAAGTCGTATCCCAGACCTTTCCCAACTTGAGAGAGTTGTACGTTCGGGAGGGGCACGTGGGAGATACGGTCAAAGAGCACGTGCCCACCCACGTATTACAGTCTTTGACAGAGCTGGCACGCCTGGAAGTCTTCGATGTCATCCCGTTGGAAGTGTGTTCCACTGGATTGAAGCTCATGCTGGAAAGTTGTGCCATGCTCCGACACGTTTCCGTGTTTGACGTCGTCATCCCTAAGCAGATGGAGCAAGTACAATACGTACAATACGTACGACGCGAGCGACAGGGGGTGACGAATTCCGGCGTGTTCAATTTGACCAGCCTGCACATCTCCGTGTTACGCTCGGAGGCGTGGTCCGATTTCTGGCTACCCGTCACTCTTCGTCTACCTCGTCTGACACATCTAAACATTGATCAGGTCGTCGTCATTTACGAACGAAAAGACGACGTGATCGAGATGATGAAGGGCATCGCGCCTTGGACAAACCGGGGGATGAGAAGAGGAGGAGATGATGAAGAGGGAGGGGGCGTCATTAGACTGACACTCCACTATCACGATTTCCATTGGGAACAAGAAGACATCTACGAGCAGGATGGTGTGACGGGCATCGATCAGGCACAGGAGGTCAGGTCCTGCTTGGCTCCATTGACGGGCTCTCCATTTTCTTCCAGCATCACGGAGATCTGGTTGGACCTCTCTGTATTGACGCGTCCGACGCTGGCGGAACTGGCGCACTCGTTTCCTCACCTGAACTGCATCTTCCTCGACTGTTCCAGGAGAACGTATCCTGACACGCTTTTGGCAGCGGTGATGACCTGGCCCTGCATACGCCGCGTCAAGATTCTGAAACTAGACTTTTCGTCTCTCGTTACTCCCAGTGAAGCCTATTCCGTACTATTACCGACTCTCAGCTACTGCTTGGTATGTGGCAGATCAATGGAGGTCATGTTGGCCAAGATGGTAGATGAGTACAAATACCCACATTTCTTGGAGGCGGCAGTCCGCAACATGTCCGACATCTGGATACGCGTGCGTGACATGTGGTCGGAGCACACGAGCCGCGAAAGGAGGACGACGTCGGTTCAGCTCGTTTGATTACCTCGTTTTCGGTTCATTTTTGTTTTTGTTCTGTTTTTGTTTTTACGGACTGGGACCGCAGTGCTGTATCGGTGGTCGTCTGTCACCGTGATTATATCTTTACACGTACGTGAGAACGGACAAAAAAGAAAAGTCGTATCAACAAAAAGGTCATATAGAACTTCAGGGCTCTCTTCCCCGGAGACGATTGAAGAACGTCGGGTTGACGCTCAACGTGTGTCTAGACCAATAGCACTGCCGCCCGACAGGGGACATAACTTCTTCTGGGCTGACGTTCGGATTACTCCCGTAATTGGTCGCTACCGGTAAGGGATACGGACTTACCAGGGTCGGGTCGCCACTGACGTATTGTGCGTTGGTCGACACGTACCAAGCCGCGCAATCATGAGCATGTTCAGAAACGTCGTCCCACGTGAAATTAGGATTGGCGGCCAATCTATGCCAGTGCCAACGCCACGGTAAAGACGGTGCTAGATTCTTCACGGCCTCGCGTGTAGCGACGCGAGAGTTTGCGCTCAGGTTGTCCCACCTCCAGGGAAGGTGGGGATAAGCCAGCACCGTGTCGACGGTAACTTCGGGGTGACTCGAACTCATTGCCGCCCAGTCCCAGGGGAGGCACGGATTTTTGACCACGTGAGTCGCTACGTCGATGCCTGGACACTGACTGATCCAGTACCAGCATAGCCGCTTGTCCAGGGGAAATTGGTTGAACATCGACAAGACAGAGGCCGTCGTCCTCTCGATCTCTTTTTCATCTTCTTCTGACAAAGGTTGTTGTTCGTCGGAGCCCTCTCCGACCGTCAAGCGCGCCTGCTGCTGCAATTGTTGCAAGCGAGCGATCGTGGTTGATAACGGATGCCTTTCGGCGGACGACAAGGCCTCATTGTTTCCCAACGCGACGTAGTCCCAGGGAAGTTCAGGATGAGCGACGACGTGGGACAGGCGAGTTTGGGGGTTCGCGCTGAACCCTTCTTTTCCCCAATCCCAGTCGACGTGCATCCGCGTCCGAAGCGCTAGCTCGGGGTTCACGAGAGGGTGCCGACTGAGCAGCTTCCAGTTCCACCCGCCTTTGGACCCGACGCCGTGAACGACGTGATCCAATACGAAGTCGAAGGTCAGTCGGGGGCTCCTCGACAAGGCCATCATACTCCACGGTTGGTGAGCGTGCTTGCGCACTATCTCTGGGCGTGCCGCGTTGGGGTTGATGCTCAGACCGTATAAGCCCCAAGACCAGGGGAGATCCGAGTGTTCGTCCAGTTCCCGACAGCCCTCCGTAACAATATGCGGATTTGCGCTGAGACGGTCCCAATTCCACGGTAAGTGCGGGTAGGCTAGGACGTGGCGCACGAGAGAAATGGTCGGGTTAGAGCTGACTGCCTTCCAGTCCCAGGGGTGATCGGACGACGTTGATACTATGACGTCAACGGGAATGATGCGACCGAGAGCCACCCAATCCAGACGCGCGTTGTCGACCGAACCATTTCTGCACGTGCTCGTTTCGTCGTAGACGACGCCACTACTTTTATCGATGTGACCGTCGAACGTCGCCTGCATCATCACGAGAACTCGGCGCACGACATCCCAGGTCATGTCCGACCTCCTGCAGGCACGCTTCCAGTTCCACGGCCACTTGAATGCCGTTGTCAGCATGGTCTCAATGGGGACGGCGCTTTCGTTCAGACTGAGGTTGTCAAAGTCCCAACTGGCGGCGTTTTCGTCCTGCGCATTCAGGCTCGGTTCGACGTCATACTTCCAGGACAGCGCGGGATTAGAGCTTACGGTCTTGGCGTCTAATACGAACTCGTGTTGTTTTCCGGGTGTGCACGAGTCGAAAAAAAGATGAGGCTCTTGGGTGTGAGGCCTCTGTCTGTGCCTCTGCCTCTGCCTCTGCCTCTGCCTCTGCTGTTGCTGTTGCTGTTGTCCTAGGTCCTGCTCCATACTGTTGTCATCTGCACTCGGCCTCGGCCTCGTCTCATCAAAGCTCTCCAGCAACGCTCGGTCCATCGATTTATTATATCACGTCACGCGCCGCAAATGCGCCACAGATAAGATTGTGAATGTGGTGTACCCGATTTCGATCACCTTTATACAGAGGTGGCGCTTGCTATCATATCATATCATATAATGTGAACGTCCACGCACATAAAAGCTGAAACAGGGGCGGTGGTTCGGTATTGACAGACAGCCATGAACACGATGATAGACGAAGCGCGCTCCCTTTTACACCGTTTGGTTAGTGTGTTAGACGACGACGACGGTGAAGAAGAAGAAGAAGAAGAAGAAGAAGAGGACGCACTGCTGTTGCGCAAAGCCGTCCTAATACACGGAGGAACCGACGTCGACCTGATGAGTTGCCACGAGTATCCCACCCCCGAGGAAGCGCGCAACGCCATCCTGACATTTTTGAGGCAAAGTGGAGACGACGTGGTCCAACTGATTCGAGGGGTCGATCGTCAGGGAAGGAACCTTCTGCACTGCGCCTGCACCGTATACGAAGACAAGTCGGACGAGGCCGCTCCGGATGCGGAGGTGGTTGCCGGCATCCTGGAGGCGCTGGACGCGCGCTCTCCTTCGATCGCCACTCAGGTTGTCAACGCAGTAGACGACGCGGGCT
>Ga0307971_1000209_pt1 | contig 33314 bp, 18 predicted proteins | sample OrgLakmetagen714_FD_201820 | JGI IMG/M metagenome (GOLD analysis project Ga0307971, IMG submission 201820) | Saline water microbial communities from Organic Lake, Antarctica - #714 | ecosystem: Environmental > Aquatic > Non-marine Saline and Alkaline > Saline | place: Antarctica: Organic Lake... | reverse complement strand
AGCACCTTTTCGTAAGCGCTGAAGTACTCTTTTCCGGGAGGAAAGTGCACGGACACTGACGCGTCTCTGGAGCCCGTGACGTAAGATAGCCCGCCCCACGGAATAGAAGGGAGTTCCTTGTTCAAATCCGTCCTTTCATCTTTTACAGGAATAACACACTGTTGCGCTCGAGGACTTGTGTGTTTGCTTCCCATGGTGGCGAGTCGAAAGGAAATGATAAAGACGACGACAAGAGACCTCAAATTTTTTTTGGGGTGTTACAGGATACGCCATCTAATCGACAATCGTTGAATCGTTTTAATCATTTTATCGTTCACCATCGGAGCGCGTCTCAGCCAGAGACGCTTGAGCCATACGAAGCGCGCCTTCTCGGGTCTCGTTTCCGCCTATGAATCCGCCCGCGTGAACAAACACGGATCCCGGGACGCCGCACGCGCTCGACAATTCAGCGCCCGCCAGCCCTCTCCACCCCTCCGGAAAAGGCTTCCTGCAAGTGAAGCTGCCCGGCCCGATGTTCACGGCTTGCACTCGCCACCGCTCGTTATTATTGTCGTACGATTCAGGATATAACACGTAGAGAACGGATCCCGGTGGCCTTTCGAGGGTGTGCAGGTGGTCGCGCCAGGGGCAAGGGCGCACCATTTCGATGATGTTCGAGTTCGTCTCCGATAGCGCCTCTCTGACAGCCTTTTTCCCCGGAAGCCACACCGAAAGAACGTCGTGACGCAGCATCTGCTCGAATTCTTCACCGACCAAACGCAAAGCTGACTGGAATCGAGCGTATTGGGAGTCGACCGAATAAGGCTCATTCCATGCGGAGTTCATGCGAGCGACGCGTGCGGAAAGGGACGTGCTCTGCTTGTACAGGGCCCGTGCGCCGTCCTTCCCAGCGTCGAACATCGAAATACCGTTGTCGATGGCGTCTACGGCTTTCACGAAATTATCATACATGGCGAAATACGCGTCCTCGACATCTGCTTCTTCATCTTCTTCCGTTCCTTCTCTGTGCCTGTTCGACGTCATCATGGTTTCGTGGTAACGCGATTTCACGACGCGCATACCGTGATGCTTGTAAACGAGACCCGCGCTGGAGAGCTTCACCGGTGCTCCTCCGCCGCCGAGCGACGCCACGCATAGACTATCCTCTGAGAATCCACGCTGGTGATGGTCGTAACGAAAACGGGAATGGTCGTATATATGACCGACATCTACTACCACGTCGCAGCCATCGAGTACCGCCGGATTCCGACTTCGGATGATTTGCGCGTCTTTGTATTCAGGAAGTTGTAAAAGGATGTGACAAGCGAGGATCTCGTCCGCGTGAAAGTTACCATCATGCGTGCCGATGATAGGTCTTCGTTCTTCGTTGTCGAACATGGTTTGCTCCGGTAAGAGACGGTGTTGATAATAAAACGTTTATGTGGAACGATCTCATGTCACTCATGGTTCATGACCGAAACTGAGTGTATTCAACCCCATGACCGAAACTGAGTGTATTCAACCCCATGAATTGTGATCTGCCGTGTGCCGGGCCACAAATATCAAATTCATACATTTCCTTCCAGAACAAACGACGAAAATGACCAGCGCATCCCGAATCTCCTTACAATGTGCCCGACATCTTACAAATTGTATTCACGTCGGCCTAACATTGAAGCGACTTTACTACAAGCGTGACGAGGACGCGCACCTCGCCGCGTACTCCTCTCCACATTCCCCCGATCTGAGTGACGATTTCACTCGCATCATTTCCAGACTGTCACATTCACAGTCCGATGACCTGGTCAAGTACATCCGGAAAAAGAAGGCTTGTTACGATCAGACGGTGATGGATATCCGGAACGCATGCGTTCCGGTGGCGTTTTGCCGCCTTCTCCCTGATTCTCTCCTCGCGTACGAAGATATCGTGAAGTTCATGATCAGCCGTATCGAGCACGTCAACCCGATGCAGAGCAAGATAAAGGGCGTCATATCGAAACAAGATGCGATGGTCGTGTTTAGATCGTGCAATGGCGTGCAATTCCGCAAGAGGTACAACTCAGTCTTGATGGGCGCCATCAGTCTGCTCGTTGAGTTCTCCGCAGAAAAAGTACGATCGTTGTATCTACTCTCCGACGATGACGATGTTTCGAGACAAACACAGGGGTTCGCGTACTGTAATGACAAGAAGGATGGCGAGGATAAGTTGAAGCGAAAGCTGTTCAAGATGTTCATCAACAGTAACATGGGCAAGGACGCTCCCTCGTTGGAGGTCACCCAAGTGGTGCTGTGCACGTTTATCGAGTTTTTCGACTTCAACGACAGAGACGCCTGGTTCAAATTAATGCGGACCAACGAGGAGTTGGCGGAGGCCAAGAAGAAGAAGAAACAGAAACCGAAAATCCTGACTATCCGTTTTTCAACAGAGGGCGTTCGACGGATGACGGACGTTTTGTGCCTGCCGTTCGGGGAGACGCGTGAGCTGTACGCCTCGGACAGAGCACCCAAGCACCTGAAGAAGAAACGTGACGAAGTCGAGTCCGCGCTGCGTCTGTTTGAGTATGACGATTGGATGACCGCCTACGCAGCGGCGATGATGGCTTACGTCACCTCGATGCCCCTCATCTCCAACGTGAAGGGCGAAGCGTCCCAGGAGTTGCGTCGAGTGTTGCAGTCTTATGACGAATTGGACGAAACGTGCGCGTTTAACGCGTTCAATGACGATTTCTGGACCCCACTCCCCACCACCAAGTCTGAATGACAAGTGCAAAAAAGAGGAAGCCGCAGCCGAGAGTGAGATTCGTTTTGCCCGACTGATTAAATTGTATATGGTTGTATAATGAGTTTATCAGGACGATTCACGTGGTTTCAAAATCCAATTGATCGTGTGTATTATTGACCGACGAGGTATCTAGTGAGCGAATTACATAGATTGATGATGAAAAGGTGCGGAGAGAGTGTCCAATCTAATTTTGAAATCGACTGTAACACGATACGTATTACCAGGCGGTCTTGAAATAAGGCAACGCGTCTTCCCATTTGCTCCCTCGCATGTCTTCGTCGTCGTCGATGCATAGTTCGCAGAATTTGCCAGAGTGGTGCACGCTCACGAGGATATTGTCAGCCGTGCTCTGACACCCACACCCGTCACAAGAGTACACTCGAGTGTCTCGTGCTACCTTTTCTTCTTTGGCTCGTTGAATTGACATGGATTCCGCTCGGGATATTGCGAACAATCTCGGAAGAATGATTTGATCCACGACGTCATGAGGGAGAGCGTTCTTCAGCACGGAACTCACGTCTCTCGCTCGCCAAACATAGAGACACCTCTCACGCTCGGACAGTCCGCGAGACTCCATGAAATACCCGCCTTCTTCCCAGCACGCCGGCAAGGTTTGACGTAACTTGTAACGTAAAGTCTTCGTCAGATCGGGGCAACGGACGGTAATACCTCTCACCGCATGCTCCTCGATGTTTGCAGCGATCTGGGTCAGACTTTTCAGCTTCCTTCGTTGATACTGTTGTTTTTTCTTTGAAAGGGATCTGTCGATTTGATGCTCTTCAAACTTCGCGGCTCGCAAGGTGTACGCCATTATATCTGCAGGCATGAAACACGCGCTACTTTTATGTACATGAGTCGCCGCGATGTATGTGCCCCTCGAAACCACATATTCAAAGACGGCTACACTCGGACTTTGAAACCACGATCGTATAAGCTTTTGTCCTGAGGAGCTCGATTATATATACAGATCTCGTCTTTTCAGTGTTTCTCATTCACGTACTTCGATTTTCGTAGAATTCAAATTTTCAGGCAATATGCACGTCCGAGATGACGTGGAACAATTCCTTTGCACGAAACGCATTATTTTTGACACTCGGATTGGTGGTTTCAGTTCTGAATGGACGGACCGTATCGCGATCTACTCTGGTGTTGGAGAGAACCAAAAAAAGGAAGGCCTGGTGCATATTATTTTGCCAGGAGAATACAGAAGGAAACGGAACGGGTCATAGGTTCGGCAGAATCACTTTTTTTAAAGAACACCATGCCATCCCCTGCCCGCGAAGAGCGAGCGAGCAACGGAAATAGTCACACCAGTAAGCGAGGAGGAAGACCGAAAGAGGAAATGCGTATCGTCAGAGTAAGACGGTGGTTGACCGCAGAAAAGAAGATCGTGTACGTCTTCCTGGGAACGTCGTCATCCCCGCCGCACCTGGCTCTTCTTCGGAGAATAGAAAAGGGAGAAACGACTCCGGCGGAGGTCGTTCGTATTCACGGGAAAGAGCTCCACAAACATTACGGCCCTGAATTTCGAACTTTGCTCGCGTTGGACGCAGAATCGTCTCATTCATCGGGAAACGCCGCTACCACGGTGAAGTACGTAACCGACGCGATTTTTTCAGATGATACGATCAAGTCCATCAAACACAAATTATCGACGATGTTGACGCGACAAGAACCCATGACGACCACAGGAGATGGCGACCATCACGCCGCGTACAACAACCTGTACATGTGGCGGGAGCGCAGGGTGCGCCCCTCCTCCTCGGCGACGGGGGCGTTTGTCAAGGAGGCCTTCAGGAACCGTCTCACCGTCCACGTGCGCGACTTGGCGCGCGACTTGGCGAGATTCCGGTTCGGTTATTATGACGAGAAGTTGCACGCCCTGCGCGCGGACGTCAAAATCTTGTCTGCTCCGCACGCGGAAAAGACGATCGACGCGCAGGGTGGAATTGAGAGAGAGACAGTTCCGGTCGGGCACAAGCCCGTCACCACCGGAACAGGGCACGTCGCGTTTTTTGACCATCACCCTTTCAAGGTACACGACTTTGTCTCGTCATCAAACGACGTAGTCAGTGACAGCGCCAAGAATGCGTACCGTACGATGTACGAGGACGATGCGCTCTTGGAGGACTTTGGTGGGACGTCGAACACCTGTCTCACCCTGGACCTCACCACTCTATCTGACTTGGAGAGACACTTTCGCAGGTCCGCGGCTCGTCATGAGCGAAATCGAAATCAAAATCAGAAGCAACCACAGGACGCCACCGCCGTGCGAGCGTTGTTGGAGGTGTACTTCCCGCGCGGTTTCAAGAGAGATACCTCGAGAGATCCCAGCAATGCGGCCGTGCAGAGCGCTGCCCTGGAAGAACACTCGGCCTTGATGAGATGGGGACACGAGGATTCGCCTCAGTACACCGACACTGATGATATAGACATCGTTCTCATCCATCTCCGCAATCAGAACAGCGTAATATCTTCCGTAATGTCTTCCGAACATTACGCCTCTTCGGCCGCATTCGCACATGCGGCGGCATCGACCTCCTCTTCCTCTTCCTCTTCCACTCTCGAAACGATAAACCTGGAGGCCGTGTTCAATCTCTTTACGACGAGCTCTCGCGTACCTCTCGTAAAGTTTTATGACGGGAACACCAGCGTTTACAAGATTAACCGCATGGCGCTACACAAGCGGAACGTCGACGTGACGTGGGTCGCGAACTGGTTTTCGAAGCGCGGAAAAAGCAGATCCGCGCAGCCGTTCGTCCAGTTTGTCACGCTGGTGGAGGCGGAACAGGAAGGTGAGAAGGAACTGTTTGTCCGTTCTGTCATGACGACCAGTGGAAAGTTGGACTTGATGTGCGTGTTCTCGGTAAATGACCCGGGACACGCTTCGGACGTGAAGAGGTGCATGCGCGCTGTGAATAAAAACGTCGTGCGATCACTGAACAAGGCGGACAAGGATAGCATCGTGTTCTTTCACGATTTTGACGAACATGTCATGCGCGAGGGACAGCACCAAAATGAATCCATGACGACAATCGTGAACATCGTCACCAACACGGTGATAGACGCGTCTGACACGGAGTCGTCGTCCCAGTCGCAGCAGGAGGCGAAAATAAGGACGGGCGGCGGCAAACAAAGACACGCCGGTTTCAAGCCTCCTTCCCTGGAGCGGATAGCTGCCGTAATGAACGATCTATTTCCGTATTTCGAACTCATTGTCCGACAAGCTCCGGTGATGGGCGACGGCCTGAGTGCCTTTTACAAGCGCACGTCCGTCACAGGATCGGACATGAGTTGGGTGGTGGCCACCAAGACACTGTTCACCGTGTTCGGTTTCGATAAGGAGCTCACGGTGCGTCACCTGGCACGCTCGTTCATGGTGACGGAGGCGGCGGCATCCCAACGTGTCACCGACATTCAACAGGGGCGATATGCGGACCTGCAACGCGTGCTGCTGCTCCAACACTACGTTCCTCACGTGCCCACCGTCACCGTGAAGCCTCATGGCCGATCCGCCTTTCGTGTAGCGACCGTGCTGATGAAAGACGCCGTGCTCGTTCGGCGCGTCATAGCCCTCATGCGCCGCGTGATCTCCGTCGCTTCGATTTCACGAAATGAAGGTAACACGAAGCACACGTTTCGCTTGAGGGCCGTCGAAGACGTCAGACAAGCGTCTGTTAACGAAACCATTCACCGCCGGAATAGTCAGACCGTGACGGAGGAGGGAGAAGCAGGTGTCATCGACGACGATTTTCTCGACGAATCATCAGATCCCATCTCCTCGAATTTAATCGACGATCATATCGAAGACGTACTCAGCGAAGAAATCGTCATGCCAGATGACGCAGCAGGTAGCAGCACCACACGAGGCTCTGTTACAAACGCGGACGGCGTCGATGAAAATGACTCTGACGACACGGACAATCGAGCTGAGAGCTCGACGGGACGCGTCTTGGAAGAACTGAAGCGTGCAGACCCGGACGTGTTCGACAACCGCGCGCCCACCGGCTCTAAACACCGGTACGCCACGCGATGCGGCGCGGCTTCGAAACGCCAACCGGTCGTGGTTACTGACGAAGAACTCAAACGCATGGACCCGGAATCTTACGGCAAATTGGCCATCGCGTATGGCAGCACGAAGGCCCTTGCTGACAGAAATAGGTACATTTGCCCCAAAGTATGGTGTCCCGACTCGCGTGTGGGAATGACGGCGGAGCAGTACAAGGCCCGCGGCTCCAAATGCCCCCTCGCTGGAGAGGAGGCCATCGTGTTCGATAACGAATATTGGAAAGGTAAGCCGCGCTATCCCGGGCTCATCGGCTCCACCAAACACCCCACCGGCCTGTGTATGCCCTGCTGCTACCTCCACCACAAGCCCAACATGCACAAGTGCGATTCCGCCAACGCCTCCACTAACGCCGACCCTGACGGAGAAGACGAGAATGCTATGGATTTCCGTTACATCATGGGAGACAGGCTCCCACTGGAGACGAACAGATTCGGCATGGTCCCGTCCGCGTTGCTCTCCGCATTTCACGGTGATGAAGTCCGTAATAAAAAGTTCCGGTGTGGGAGCAGGGACGACGGAAGCGGCCAGTTCACGTTCAATACGGACTGTTTCGTGAGGCGCGGCGTGCCGTTGAGCCGGCAGAGTTTCCTGCGCTGCATGGCGGAGGTTCTGGAGGTGGAGGGCGGCGTGGACGCCCTTGTAAACACGATCATCGAGCGCCTTTCCCCCGATGTGTTCGTCGCCATGAGCGACGGCCTGGTGTGCCGCATGTTCATGGATCAGATATTGACGGCCATGCAGGAGAGCCCGACGGGAGATGCGACGGAGAGCGACGTCAACAGGTACGATTCCTTCGTCAAGTGGTTTTTACGAGACGACGCGTACCGTGAAAAGATGGGCCTGGACCACTTGGCCCAGCTGCTGCGGTCCAAGGCGGCGGACAACCACCGTCACCACCCGGAGGTTCGGCGCGAGTACCTGGTGTACAAATCCCTGCAGCGCTTCAAGGCGTACCTCCAGGACGACGGCATCATCAAGGTGCACAAGCTGCTGCTGGGCCTGTTCAACATGAAGTTGCCGTGGCTCAACACGCGCGGCATCAACGTCGTGGTGTTCGAGCAGAGTCCGGACGATGAAAACGGCGCAGGACACGCGGCGAACAGCGACATGCGCGTGGACTGTGAGGGCCTGCGTCAGGACACGGACCGCATCCGGCTGTCTGCGCCGTTCGTGTTCATTACGAAGCAGAAGGGTATTTACGAACCTATTCACCGCGTCCGGTTCCGTAAACCCCGGTCGGTCATAGACCGCGACGTGGACGTCTTGGCAGAGAAGGCGGAGACGGCACCGAGAACTTCAAGCGCTTCGAGCTCCGGCAGAATTAGCAGCAGAAGTGGCAAGAAGAGAAAGATTGCCGACAACATCATCGACGAAGTTTATTTCCTTTATGACAAAAACAAGAACATCCGTGCCCTCGTAGACGCCATACTCCATAGTTGCCGTGGAAAGAGGGACGACGTGTCCGGCGTAGAAAACGGACGGCTTTGTACGTCCGCGGCGTGCGTGTCCATGTTCTTGCAGCGCGTGATGGCACGGCGCCTCAAGGCGCAGGTCATCGATTACACGTTCCGCCTGACCGGTCTGGTGACAGCGAACGACGTTTACGTTCCGCTCCTGCATCGCGAGGCCATGCTCGTGGGGGACAGGGCGCCCCCGCGCGTCATGTACGTAGCGGACATCATCGGACTTCGACCATGTCTGGACACTGATCTTAAACTCCCCCGTGATGAGCCCAGACGTAGGAGTCAGGCCGCCCGCGCCCTGACGGAGTTGTTCGACCGCCTGGCGGATCTCACCGGCCACGACGGGTATCTGGTGGCCGGAGTTCACGACAAAAATACGGCCGTGGAACTCCGTTCAGGAGGTATCGTGCCGATCGCGCTATCCGGCGATGGCGAAAGAAACCCTTCTTCTCCTCCCCCCCCCCCGATCTCGACGTACCTCGAGAACCTGAACATCATGGTGGGTAAAAAATTTTCAGACGACCGGGTCAGGTACGTGGAGGCCATGCGCCACGACGCCAAGAACGCGGCCCATGAGAACGCGGTGATCGCGCGAAAGCTGGAAGAGAACACGGCGATCCTGCGGGAGTACGTCTTCCTGCGGAGCGCCTTCAACCCCTTCCCCCTGTGGTACAGACGCAGACGGATGCGGGGGGTGTTGGAACGCATCGGGATGCTTCCCGGTGACGATAAAAAAGGTGAGGCGGCAGCTCACGTCAAGGAGGCCCATCTGGTAGATGCCCTGTTGTTCGGGACGGACGTGTTCCACCGTCGCAGCCATGCGCACGTGGCGACCGTCAACCGTAAGATGCGGAACCTGCGCTCCAGCGCCTCCGCTCGACCGGACTTGGTTTTCACGGACGCAGACGTCTTGGACGGAGGTTGGCTGAGACGCGTACAAAACGTGGTCGTCAACCCGTTCGCCGTCGAAGATCCAGTAAATCATCGGGGATTATCGGCCGTATCCGCCGCGGCGGACCGTCGACGAGCATCGAGCGTCATCGACACCAGACACCTGACCCTGTCTTCGCGCGACGCCCTCCTCAAATCTCCGAACCAGCAGACGTCTCCGTCGGCTTGCAAGGCTGTCGTGTCTTCCTCGACCTTGTCGTCATCTTCTTCCTCCTCGTCATCGACGTCACTTCAGCGCAAGGCGCACCGCATCGTGAACGCGTGTGGCGTGTGGCAGGTGTTCCACGCCGTCGCGTTCGTAGTGTTTCCCGGTGCAAAGGGCGTTCCCATGGGCGCTTTCAAGCACGTCGTGGCAAATATGCTCATGTCGGACACGCGACGCTACGTCGAAGGACGGCGCCAACAACGTGCGACAGGAGCCAAGAAGGGGAAAGAAAACGAGGACGGGCAGTATCGTGCGTCCCTCGACGCGATACTGTCTGATCATCCGTCTTTCGGAAAACATTGGCGCGCTACGAAAGACGTCCGCGCCAAAAAGAAGACAACGAGCAACAAGTCTACGTCGACGGACTTACGATCACCTGATAGCGTCGGTCCATCGATCCTGTCCGCGATGATAGCCGAGATGGACGCCCCGACGTACACGACTGGACTGTATGACGTCATGGCATTGGCGCATTTTTGTGATGTGGCTTGCGACGTTATCATCGTGCACGATAAACAATACGAAATTAGCCGGTTGAGTCGCGTGGGATACGGCACGTACGCCCCTCCCCCTGACAGACCTCCCGTCGTGCAAGTGCCGGGTCTACCGCCCGCGCCCGCCGCGGCTTTCAACAGCAACAGCGGTACGGCGAGACACGCGGTGGTCCTGGTGCACAGACACCCGAACGCGTTTGATCTGGTCACCAACCACGACTCCCTGCTGTTTCCGTACAGGCGCTACGAAGCCCTCAAAAAAGGAACCCCCGCCCCTCCTCGTCTCCCTCCCCCCTCTTCTGCCGCTCCGCCTCCTCCGCCAAAGAAGACCGTCTCCCGAAGATACTACGAATGAAGAGGCGCGTCATGAAATTCCCCAGCTTCGGGCGGGGGATCTCCGGGAGACGGATCTCGAAGAACACGTAGATGTCTCCCCTGTCGAACACTGTTTTTTCTGCGTGCAGTTCCGGAGGACAACACATCGGTAGTCCCGCTCCTCGAATGACGCTCTGTCTGGAACGCGACGCTTCATGGTCGTAAGCGACGTAGTAGCGCCGACGCTTCTGTTGCTGTTTCGGAGAAGGAGGGCACACGAACACACGTCGTCCGTAATAATAATCGTACAGAGTGACCGGAACCGTGCATATGATGTCGTATTTGGAAAAGATGCTGTCTATGTGGAAAACGGGGTGCGGGAGCACGTTGAGGCGGACGATCACGTTTCCGGGGGCCATATTATCGAACGGACTCTTGTCCCCTCGCCCTTCGAACACGTATTCCTCCTTCCAATCCGCCAGACATACGCGGATCTTCTTGCGCACTCGACGACCGTCAGCGTCGAATGCCGCGTACGTGACTCTTTTGGTCACCGGGGCGTACAGGTCTTCGAGGTCGACATCGAGTGTCAACGAAATGTCGTCGGCCTTAAAACCGTTCGACGAGTGGAGGACATACATCGCAGTAACGATGAATGCGGCGCAAAGTCGCGGATCGACATCTTCTTCATCCTCTATATATACGTCTGTGTGTGTTTCAGCACCCGCTGTAAAAATATCATCATCATCTATCCTTCCGTCCCTCTCGTGATAGTGACACGACATGACTTAGTGTTGTCCTTTCCGCCTTATATCCAGACACGCATTATAGATGCACCCGTTCACGAAGCGGGCGCATTTAGAAAAAAATTGAGGCCTCGAGTGAAAAGACGGCATAGGAGGACACTGAAATTACTGTTGAATTTGTATCACGATCAATCGATCTCCACTTCATCAAGCAAACAGCTACAGCTACTGAACAATGTGCAATACCACCGACTTCCCCACGCTCGTCGAGGCTACCAAACAGCCCAAACAACCCAGCACCAAGCTCAAAATGTCTGGTGGTCGTAAGAGCATCAGTAGGGCTATGAAGGATTTCGGTAAGCAGGCGGGTGCGCACCTCATGGCGCAGGCGGAACAAGAAGCGCGCGATGCGCGCAGGCGTCTAGCGCGCGGCGCGGCCCATGTCGAAACCGTCCGGGCCAGAAAGGCCCTCCTTGCCAAGTATCAGGCCGCTGATACGACTTCGGTCGTCGAGGTGGATCAGCAGGTCGATGCAGACCTCGCAAAGGCCACGGACCACATTAAGGAGATGCTGGGAGTCAGACAGTCAGAAGAGGTGGCCAAGGCAGCAGCGGATTACATTGCGAACCTGAACCTACACCTCCATGACTTTCAGCAGCAGCAGCAGCAGCAGCGGATCGAGGATGATGACGATTTCTCACAGCAGGAGAGCATGTGTGTTTATTCGACACATTCCTCAGGAGGAGAGTCGCTGAAGAAGACCCGCCGGGCTACTACGTCTGATGTTCCCTCGATGGTTACGCCTGACGATGTGTACTCAGTGAAGGTATCAATCTTCATACCTCGAGCCGACCACCAAAGGTTTGTCCGAGAAGTGGGAAAAATGATCGCCCTCAGTTTCAGCGGGCCCAACATGAGCCGAGTTCACCCAGGCCATGTCACCGTCGCCTCTCCAGGCGCTGTCGGCTCTCAGCACGATGACATTCAGAACGAGTTGTATTCATTGACCTACCAGTTCAAGGCTACAGATGATGAGGAGCAGGTGAAGCGAGCTTTGCAGCTTGGCTTCAACTTTGTGTCCGGTGTCTTTAGCACCGCTCTGCGTCGATCAGAGCAGTCCATGGAGTTTCAGGTATGGCAATTGACCGATATCAATGCGGTACACCCATCTCTGCGACGAACCGATGGATCCCAAGAGGCAAAGGAGTCCTTTACCGTCGAGGCCGGGCTGTTGGAGAAGGTGCTGTGCACCTAAAGAGGAAGATACGTTTCGGAGTACTACCTGCCTGGAAAGGCGCGCGTATTGTGTGTGTGTGTGTTTCAGTTGTATTGTATCGTTCTTAGACTAAGTATAATAACACACTAAGTGGCAACCGTAGAGGTTGAGGTTGCTTTTTTTCGGCCAGATGATGATCAAATGATCACGATATCATCCTCTGTTTTTTCTATCAACGAGGCGTCCCGTTCCGGCATCCTGACGTTCGACGGTGCGGCGGACGAAGAGGAGGACGCCGCATTCGCGGCTTCGATGGCCTCACGGTCATCGGCGTCTCTACGATCAGCTTCACCGGTGTACCTGGGGTCGACGTCCTTGGGGTCGATGTTTTCCGTGATGGCTTCGATGTCCATGATGATCTCGCCGTCGCCGGTGCCGCAGGGGGGCACCTGGCCCAGCATGATGTTGGCGGACACGCCGTTGATCTTGTCCAGCTCGCAGAAGATGCCCGCCTTGATGAGCATCTTGTCCGTCTCCTCGAAAGAGCACTTGGCCAGGGGGCCGATGTCCCCTTTTTTGATGCCGTGGCGGTTGATGGGCACCAGCTGGCCGCGGTTGGTGATGTTGTCGACCAGGAGCGCCATGTGGCGGTAGTTGACGTTCTCTGCCTTGGACATCCACATGACCTCCCGGATTTCGTCGTACAGCTTGGTGCGCGCGGCCTCGATGCCCAGGACCCGGAGCACTTCGCACACGTCGTTAGTCGAGACGCGCGCGAAGTCGACGTACGGGTTGATCATGACGTCCACCAGGTTGGAGCCCGACGTGATGATCTCCCACTCCTGGCTGTTCACGAACTGTCCGCTGATGTCGTCGTAGATCTTGTTCACCTCCTTCGGCTGCTTGAGCACCGCCTTGTCGATGTCCTTGACGCCCTTGATGACCACGCTGTCCAGGATGCCCTGCTCCAGCGCCATGATTTCGGTCAAGATGTCATTGCGGTCCATGCTGTCAGATACGTTGAGGCGTACGCGCGCGACGAGTTTGTGTGCGTTGTCGTCGCTGAAGATGCAGGACAGTTCTTCGTCATAGTGGTCGCGCAGCGCGAACTCGATGTCCGTGAAGAACACGTTGAGCTTCAGCATCTCCGCCTGGTCGAACTCGAAGCGCAGCACCCACGGGCTCTTGCGTTTGTCGCAGGTGCCCAGGAAGTCCGCGTAGGACTCGTACAGCTGCAGGATCTCGCGGTCGTCTGGGATGAGGGTATCGTCAGCGCGGTCGGATGGGTCGTAGTAGATGCGCGAGCTCTTGACCAGCTCCCGGAACCGCACCGTCTGGATGCTGTTCATGATGTCCATGCACTTGGCCTTGTCGGTCGCGAACTCCTTCTTCACCGGGATAAGCATGGCGGGCGTCTTGATGTTCTGGCTCTTGCTCGCGCTGAACAGCTCCCACAGACGCGGCACTCCCATCGTCAAGTTGCCCGAAGCACCGCTACCGACTCCTGACAAATGAAAAGTATTCGGAGCCATAAAGCCGTTCACCAGCGCGAAAGTGTGCGAGTTGGAGACGGTCAGGTCGTAAGCGCGGTCTCTTCCCGCATTGGGTACCTCTTCGATGGAGACGACCTCGTCATAAAAGATCTGCTCGTCGAGTACTCGCTGGAGCACCGCGCGATCATTTTCATCGTCCGTTCCCATTGCCATGGCCTCGATCCTGCCACGCCTCGTCTTGCGCAGTGCGCCGGTAGAGAGCTCGATGTCAGGCACGATATCATACACGGCGTGCGTGCTGTCGCTCTCTGAGTCTTCCAACCGCTGACGCTTGCTCTTCACGCACAGTTGGATCAGCTCACGGAAGCGAGTTCGGCCGCACGCCGGCACGCTCAGCGTCCAGCCGCGCGTCGTACTGCCGAACCTGGTCAGGTCGTACTGGTAACAGGCCTCGGAGCTCTGATGTAACGACGTCATGATGCCGAAGCGTACCATGATCTGCTGGACGTCGATGAGGAGCGATCCACTCGCAGAATACGCCGACATGTTCACCCCGTCTCTGGAGACGCACCCGTCGCCGGACCAGTAGCCATCCAACAGCCCGTGCAGGCACGCGTCAGGAGCACCGAAGAACAGCGGGTGCACGCGCTTCTCCGCCGCGCCGTTGCCGAACAGACGTAGGAACAGCTCGCCCATCAGCAGGCTGTGCATGCGCAGCGACACCGTGGGGGAGCGGTTGCCGCTCTTCATCAGGCGCGTGCCCGCGTCGACGTGGTAGCCGATGTTGTACGTCTCGCAGAAGCGCACGAAGCGCGCCTTGAACTCCGGTTGCATGTTGCAGATGAGCAGCGCGTACGGACGAGGCGTCGCGCCCTTCTTGTTGGCGCCCACCGCGATGCAGCCTTCGCTCAGATAGGCGCCCACCAGCCATCCGAAGTCTTCGTCCAGAGGAATGTTTTCGGGAATGTGCTGCATCTCGTCTATGTTTCGGATAGACGTGTGCGCGGGGTACACGCAGCCGGGGCGCGTGCTGTGCTTACGCGTCGCCGGGTACTTTTCCGTGCCAACGAAGGCGGACATGAAGATGTCGGACCTGCTGTAAGGGACGTGGACGCCGCGGTCCTTCAGGCCGACGTACCAGGTGCGCTTGCCCTCCGCCTTGACGGCCAGAGCCCTTTCGACGTGGCTCATGTACAGCCACTCGGAAGGAGGCAGGTGGTCCTCGACGCGCAGGTGGTCGACGGGTGCCACCTCACGTGCCGGGAGCACGGTGCTCACAGGCACTCGGTCTCCGATTTTGAGCTCTGACCCGTTGATCGGTATAATCTTGTTGCCGACGCGCTTGAGGAAGGACTTTCCACGAGTGGCCCTCACCTCACGACCGGAGCGCGTGCGCACGTGAAGAAGCGTGTCGCTACCGTCCTCGTTGATCACGGGGTGGCGCGTCACGGCTTCCACAGTTTCCCACGTGACCCTGCCAGCTTCATCACACGCCATCACTTTGACGTCGGGGTTCCTCACCCAAGCAAGGTCAGTGTCGTGAGGGTGCTTCTCTTTGGCAGAGGGCTCCGCCGCGTCGATTACGCGGTGCGTAAAATCACCGATCGACACGCGCTCCAGCTTGCCGTCCACCGACAGAAGCAGCTCCTCATCGTAGTGCACTGAGTTGAGCGTGTTGTGCACCAGCACGCCGCAGTCGACCATGAAAGAGTCGTTGCCGGGGACGGTGAAGTCGTACACGAATTCCTTGGGGTCCTCCAGGAGGTCGAGTTTGACGATCTCGTCCCAGACCACGTCCGCGTCCAAGGCTTGGCGCAGCACCGTCATGTGGGGCTCCACCGAGTCGACGGCGGCGAGCACGGCGTCCCTCTTGGCGACGTTGGCGGCGGCGAGCGTGTCGATGTGCCTCTGTAGAGTAGGACGCGAGATCACGTTCAACTTCGCGTACTGCGAGAAACCGCTCGACTTCTTGACGCTGCTCCCCAACTCCGCGATCATCTTGCCGCTTTCAGAGGGCAGCGGAATGACGTTGCGAGCGTTGGTCACGGACGTGTCGTGGAGTTGTTGTAGGGCCGTCAATTTCTTGGCGTTGTCCTCGAATCTCTCAGTCGCCGTGACCGCCGCTACGAACATGCCTTCTTCAAACACGCCGAGGTACTTGCGTAGGGTCTCGCGCCCAATTGACTCTTTTTTCGCAAATTTACCATACGTCCTACTCTGTCCCTCGAGTTGCAGGGCTTTCCCGATAAATGCGATATTGTCTCCAATCTCTGGGATCTTGTCGATCTCTTCCTTGGCGCTGTGTGCGTCCTCACGCTCGACGTATTCCACGAGACGGTCGAGGGCGTCCGCCTTGGACTTCACGGTAAAGCCGACCTTCTCTCTGAACAGACGGGAGTATTTGCGGAGAACGTGGACGGTATGAAGGTCGTTGCGGTTAGCGTACTTGATGTGGATTTCACGTTTTTTGGTCGCGAATATCCCGAGGTACATGAGGAGCATGACGAAGTCCTCCGTAAGAGACTCGGAGACGGAAGCGCTGCGCACGTCTGCCTTTCCGGCGTCCAGGTTGACGTTTCCATCTCCGTCGAAGTAACCACCGACGACTCCACTGATGAAGTCGGCATTACTTGCATATACAAATGATGGGACGCGCTTGTCGTGAGATCCGCGATTGAACTGCTCATCGAGGAAGGCCGCCAAGTAAGGGTGAGTCATGCGATTATTCATCCCGCTGTACCCGGACATGTCGTTCCCGTCCAGTAATGAAGCATTGTTGTTGTTTTTGGCAGTCTGTATCATGTCGCGGTCGAACAAATTCTTCATGATTCCGCGAAGCTTGTCCTGATACTCCGGGATGACCTTCGATATGTTGATGGAATTTCCATTGACGCACCCATCCGCGAGGAACACTCCGAAGAACCAACCAAGATCTTTCGTCAAGGCGAACTCCACCCCCCCGATATCGATTGTCTGCAGCGGGTTGTCAACTACCGGAATATTCCTAGCGACAGGCACACGGTCTCCCATCTTCAGGTCGTGACCCTTAATAGGCACGATACCCGCGGTCGTCCTCTTGAGGAAGGAGTGGGACAGAGTGGCACACGTCGTTTTGCCGCTCTCGGTGTGGATGCGCACCATACCTCCGTTGGCGGGGTGCCTGCTGATCTGGCTGATCCGCCTCCATGACGTCTTTTCGACGTCACTGACGCCGATGATGGAGTAATCCTTTCCATCTGGGATATCTAGCACGACGCTGTTTCCTCCGAGGTCGACCACGGCGGACGCGTTCTCCTGTAGAAGGCCGTCTATGAATGACCCGATGTTGCCATTGAACATGCTTGACGCGTCGTTGGTTCTGATATCATTTGATTTGACAAGGATTCGACTCTCTTTTAAACTCGAAAGCTGGGTCGTTGGTTCTCCGATACTTTGCGCAGCTGTAATGCCCACGACTTCGCCGGGGTTTACGAGGGATGCGTAGAAGGTGGAGCGGATCTGTTGGACGACGCGGTCGAAGGCCAGGCGGTCGAGGCGGTACTTTACGATGACGCGCTTGGGGGACAGGAAGCAGCGCAGGAGGACGCCCTGGAGCGGGACGCGCGTCGGGCCGTTGGAGGTGCCGATGATGAGGTCGCGTTCGAGCGCGGCGATCTGCTCCAGCACGTACGCGGGGTCCAGGTCGCCCAGGTTCTGCGTGAAGCCGTACTTGTGCAGCTCCTGCGACGTGTTCTCGACGATGCGCTGGATGTTGATCGGGAACACCACGTACTGGTTCTCCGCTTTGCGGTGCACGCGCACGTAGATGTACCGCCGGTCCTCGTGCAGCTGCTCGTAGTGCGCGGTCATGGCGGCCTGGAACCCCTCCTCCCCGCCCGGGTGCGTCTCCACCATCGCTCGGATGACGTCCGGCTGGACGTACGGACGGAGCTCGTTGCTGTGCACCAGCAGGTACGCCTTGCGGAACACGGCGTCGTCCTCCATGTACAGGTACGGGGGATAGTGGTACTCCAGCTTGGCCGCGTCCGCGCCGTCCTCGCCGTACAGGAACTGCACGATCTGGCCCGCGGCGTTGCGCACCGTATAATCGTGATGCACCTTGCAGTCCTCCATGCTCTTGACCAGCTGGCGCTGTATGTATCCGGTCTCCGATGTATCTCGCACGCCCAGGCCGTTCGCCAACACGAAGTTCAGGGTGGACGGCACAGTCACGTCGTACAGCTTGGGGTACGCCTCGTTCCCGATCTTCTCGATGGACGCCACGGAGTCGAACACCATGTCGTTGTGTGATTTCGACTTTTCTACTTCTTCGTCTGTCGCGAGGGCCTGGATTGCCGACGGTGCATCGAACCTAGCCAGAGCCGGCAGGAAATCGCCCTCGCGCACGTCCCTGGACTGCTTCTTCGCGAACACCCCCTGGCCCGCGTCCCAGACCAGCAGGGACTCGCTGTCGGCCACGGTGACCTCCCTGCCTCCGCTCGTTCTTACGCGATACACGGCTTCGCTCGGGTCGTGGCGCGTGACGGCGGTGAGCTTCCCCCACGACGCTTTTCCGTGTTCGTCCGTGGTAGGAATGGCCACCGTCACGCCGACGTCTTCCAGGTCCAGCACCTCGAGGTTCCTGTCCTGGGGGTAGCGCCTGACGCGCGAGGGGTCCGCGGACGACAATAGCGCGTCGATCCATTCTCCGATGCGTACGCGTTCATACGAACCAACATCGTACATCAGAGCTACGGGGGTATCCCACGCGACAGAGCGCACGGCCGTATCGATGAGGCCGATGCGTCCGCCCATGGCGTGGAAGAAGAACTCCTGGGGGGTCAGGCCGTCGATGAAGGAGTTCTCTACGAAACCGCGGCTGTTGGGCCCGTCGTCGAATTTGGTGAAATGCGGCAACGTGCGGTTTTCGTAGCCGTCCATGATGCGCTTATCGTCGACGATCTGCTGACTGACTGACGACACCATCTGCGAAAAGTTGAGCTCCTTGCCCTTGGAGCCGGACTTGATCATGTTGAGCATGCGGTTGTTGCTGACGTCGAAGGAGTCCAGGGCGGCCTTCTCCGCTGTCTTTCGCCCCGAATTCAGGATGTTGATGATCTCAGACTCGAAAAACTCGGCGTTGCTACGCGTCCCCAGGTTCTCGAAACGGTCGTTGTGCACGTCCTGGATCTTGGCGTACACGTCGTCCTTCATCTTGATCATGGTGCTCTGGATGCTGCGCCGCACCTCGGTGGGCAGCACCAGGTCAGACACGCCGACGCTGAACCCGGACAGCACCAGCCAGTCGCACACCAGCTTCTGCGTGTTGTTGATGAAGGAGGTGAACACCGCCGGCCCCTTGTCCGCGTAGATGGAGTGAACCAGGCCCTTGGACTCCGAGTCGAAGGCGTCGCTGCGGAGCGCCCCGGAGGAAGCGTCGATGACGCCGTCTCGGATCAGGTAATCGTCCATCTTGATGTTGGTGTTGGCGGGGATGATGGTGGACAGCAGCTGGCGTCCCGTGAGCTGCTCGGCTTCCTCGAGGTTCGTGGCGTCCGTCGGCGCGGACGGGATCATGCCCGTTAACGCCGGGTTGCTGCACACCAGGTTCATGAACTGCGCGCGCGTCACGCGCGTGTTCGGTTGAGTCATGCGGAAGACGCCCAGCGTGACGTCCTGGACGATGGTGATGATGGGCTTGCTGTGTCTGGGGCTGATGACGTGCAGCGGCACGGCCGCCAAATGGCGGATCTCCTCGTGCGTCTGCAGCGACTGCGGCAAGTGCATGTTCATCTCGTCTCCATCAAAATCGGCGTTATAGCTGGAGCAGACGCACACGTTGAGGCGGAAGGACTTGTTGGGCATGACGCGCACCCGGTGCGCCATCATCGACATCTTGTGCAGGGAGGGCTGTCGATTGAACAGCACCTGGTCCCCGTTGCGCAGGTGCCGCTCCACCACGTCCCCCACCTCGACCAGAGAGTCGATATCGGGCATGGTGTTGCCGCGCAGACGCACGGTGCGCATACCCTGCTGCGCCTTGCGCACGTGCTTGGCGCCCGGGTACACGTCCGGACCGTTGACGACCAGTCGCCGCATCTCCTCCAGGTTGGAGGCGTTCACCACCTGCGGGAACGTGAGGTTCATCGCGATCTGGAGCGGCACGCCCAGCTCGTCGATGGACAGGTTGGGGTCCGGCGTGATGACGGTACGCGCGGACATGTCGACGCGCTTGCCCATGAGGTTCCCGCGAATGCGGCCCTCCTTGCTCTTCAGGCGGTCCACCAACGTGCGCAGCGTGCGGCCGGTGCGGTTATCCTTGGAGTACAACGTGGGCGCGGAGTTGTCGACCAGCGTGGACACGTGGTACTGCAGCATCATGGTGTTGTACACCACGCTCTCGTGCGTCGCTCCCTTCTCGATGCGCGCGCGTAGCATGTTGTTGAATTTGATGATCTCGCTGAGGATGTGGGTGAGATCGTCCTCAGAACGCTGTCCGGTGTCGTTTCGGACGGACGGACGCACCGCAGGAGGGGGCACCGGGAGCACCGTGCAGATCAGCCACTCCGGGCGGTTGAAGCGGCTCGAGAAACCCATGACCTCCCCATCTTCTTCCGAAATTCGTCTAAAGACGCGGAGCACGTCCTCCGCGCTGAAAACGCGATCCTGGACGGTCGCGTTCTCCCCGTCGCGCCACTCCATCTTGACCATCGAGTTCTCGTAGTCCTTGATGCGGTCGGGCTGCTTTTCCCGGCAGCACGGGCAGGTGCGCACCTTCTGGCACAGCTTCAGCATCGCGTCCCAGCGCTTCTGGCGTGAGCACTTTCGGGATTGCAGACTCACCACCTCGGGCGTGTTGATATCGACGAGCAGCTTGGAGCAGCGGAAGCACACGCAGCGCAGGATCTCGATGACGACCTTGAGAAATTTGATGTAAAAGACGGGCTTCGCCAGCACGATGTGCCCGAAGTGGCCCGGGCAGAACAGGTTGGTTTGCTCGCACGTAGCGCACGTTTTTCCCAGTTCCATCGTCCCCATGCGGATGTCGAACAGGCCGTTGTCACAGGGCTCGTTCCCGGCATACGTCTCCGTGCGCGTCACCTCCACCACGCTGCGTTGCAGGATATCTCGCGGCGACAGCACGCAGAACTGCACGCCCTTCACTTTCGATATGTTGGTGTCATACAGGAGCTCCCTGTACATCGACATGGGATGATCGCGGCGACGTCGAGAGGCACGCGGCGTGACAAACGATCGTTGTTATAAAACGCGGATAATTTAATACGGGCGGAAGGATGCACGCGCAGACAGACACACTATGGATGGTTTGATTGGTTTGATGGATGTCCGGCAGGCAAGCACTACTTACTACTATATCGTATCATATACACCACGCCCGTTTAAGCCCTCTACATCATACATAATACTCATGCCCACAGAGGAGAGGAGAGGAGAGAAGACGACCATATTCAGATGCTTCTTCTCTTCTTCACTTGTCCTATTACTAAACAATAAATAGAGATATGACCACGCTCCTCAGCTTGCCAGACGACCTTCTGATGAAAGTATTCCTTCGTGTCGCCAATCCAAACCACAACCGTCCGAACGAGAGGAGCGACTTGTCAGCCCTTCCGCTCACATGCCGGTATTTTCGCGACATGTTCAGAGGCGCGGTGTTTTTCGCCGACTTTCTGGCGAACGCGTTCGGGAGTTGTGGCAAGGCAGTATGCGTCGCGGCGTGTTACGGAAAAACAGAGGTAGTGCGGAACCTGTGTGGTCGTCGTCTTGACAACGTAAACGCCGTCTACGCTTTGAATGGCGCTTCCCGAAACGGTCACGTGGAAGTGGTACGGACGCTATTGGAGCACGGGGCCGACGCTGGTGCGGACGATAACCGCTTGCCCTTACATGTGGCTTCCAAAAACGGTCATGTGAATGTGGTACGGATACTCTTGGAGCACGGGGCCGACGCCCGTGGTTTTACGGCCATGTGGCTCGCTTCCAAATACGGTCACGTGGAAGTGGTACGGACGTTATTGGAGCACGGGGCTGACAACCTTTACTTGGGCTTGTTGTATGCTTGCGAGCACGGTCACGTGGAAGTAGTACGGCTGCTATTGGAGCACGGAGCCGACTCTGGTGCGTACGATAACCGGGCCTTGCGGCTCGCTTCCCAAAACGGTCATGTGGAAGTGGTGCGGACGCTATTGGAGCACGGGGCCGACGCTGGCGCGGACTATAACTCGGCCTTACATGTGGCTTCCCAAAACGGTCACGTATAAGTAGGGTTGGCAGATTCCGTATATTTAACAATCCGCCGATTGCGCTTTAGCCTTATACCCTGATCGTGGAAATATACGGTTTCAAACCGTATATATACGGAATCGGCCAACCCTACGTATAAGTGGTGCGGCTACTATTGAAGCACGGGGACCAGAGTGGATGATGACGGCGGTTGGCAGTGTATTACGCTTTCTGCAACGGTCATGCTATTGGACCGACGCTCGTGTGAAAAAATAACTCGGCTTTGTGGACCTCTTTCGAAAAGGGTCACGTGGAAGTGGAACGCCGTAAGCAATCCTACCCGAATTTGTGCGTAAATTTTACAGATATATAGAATGCGAGAAATTCATCAAAACCACAAACGGAGGAAAACCTGACAAAGCCGACAGCACTGAAAAATAAAAAGCATCACCGCGTTGAACGATAAAGTCTCGGTCTGACACCGTCGCGGATATCTATCGGTCTTATCTTCATTCAGGAGAAGAGCACGATAATGAAAGCGCATTCATTCCACGATAGAACAGCGTCGGTAAACGTTCGTGATCTTGAGGCGGAGTTTTCGGATGTTGTGGAGATTCGCCTGATGTGATGAACCCCATCGAAAATTGAACCCTCGGAGATGCGAACTCTCCTTCTCTTTCTCTCGGTGGAGTCTCGTAGCCGTGCGCGTGTGCCGTTGACATTGTTAGTGATAATTATAATTTATAAACGATGTGACCCTTCAGGAGGGATATATGTCATCTTTCTCACTTTCTCACTCAAATAACACTCGGTCAAGAGCACGCTGATCGTACAAATTCGTTTTTGCCTAACAATAGACACGCCGAGGTCAGTCGAAACGGATGATGTGCGTCCCGATGATGTGATTCACCCTGTTACCTACCTCGTAATCATCTTGATAAACTGTTTCGGTAATGTTGCGATCACCGTTCGTCACATGTGATCCGGGATGACGCGTGCTTCCATTGGATATCAACGAGGAGGTCGAAGATGAACGTGGTGCTCTTGATATGATTGCCTTCCTTTCTCCGCCCTGTTGCTCCTGGTTCTTCCATTCACCTGATGTTTCTCTCTCTGCGTCTTTGCTTTCGTCGTCATCGTCATCGTCGTCACCGTTTCCCGCTCCGCCGCCCCCCCTCCGCCGCACCTGCTTTTTGCTCCGTATCATGTCGGCCTCTATCTCCTCCCCATGCTCCACGATGTAATCCATGATATCGTTCTGGATCACCCAGCGGAAAAAGTTGAGCTGCCCTATTGTGGTCTGGATGCAGCGGTCCTTTTCAAAGTAGTAGTCGATGCGGTCGCGGCGACGGAAAGGGTCGAAGTGCTGCTTGGAGTAAGCTTTCAGCTGCGCCCTGTAACTGAGGTACACGTTGAAGTACTTCATGCCCACGCCGTCTCCGCTGGGCTGTGTGATGATGATGTTCTTCTTCTTCGCGTAATTTATGACGAACCAATCCAGGAGCCGGAGGGATACATCTGACGAGCAGTTGATGACGGGAATGATCTTGTCGATGTTGCATTTTTTGGTGTAGAAATGGGACAGGGACATGAGGAGCAGCGAGTCTGACAGGTTTTCTCCGCGGTCACTTTTGGAAGACGACCCACAACATTTGGTGTAGCAACGAGGGTTCAGTTCGACGCTCTCGTCAGCGTGTGCGTTTGTGTGCGCGGATGACTGCACGAGTGGATGTCCATGTTCCTGTTCCTGCCCGAGATTTTTCAGGTGTGCCAGGTCTGCACGTGACATCGTCAGGGGACGTAAGCACGTCAAAACCCTTTTTCGTATTAACGTGATCTGTACCTATTTGAAGCGCGTCCCCCTTATGTACGGATGAATCAGATGTGTGTTCTTCGAGATAGCGAATTCCCAAAAAATTTGACATCGTAGTCGTGGCAAGTCCGTGAGTGCACAACAGCATCAAGCAGCATATCGATATCGACATGTGGACCGTTGAACTGTCGTCAGACAAACAGCGCATCATCTTCAGAAGCCAATCCGGCATCGCCTATCATTTGAGGGCATGTGTCTTCCTGGACGGATTGATAGAGAGCGTTTCGAAAGGTGATTGTCAGGTCGAATCCGTATCTACGGTTACCGAGAGACTAGATCGAGGTATACTCCCCGTTGGCTCTATCGATACTCGAAAGTACTTTCGACTCTGCGGCTCGTTCAAGTGCAGCTGTTGCGACTCGCGACAGGATTTAGAGGACCTCCTTGAGTTTGCAACAGAGGTCGGAGAACGGTGTTTCAGCGGCTTGCGGTGCAACTCCTGCCAGGGCAAACTCGCGGACGACCCCAACTTCCGTTACAGGGGCAAGTCCGTGAATCTGGAGGGGGAAGAGATGGCAGATTAACCTGTCCTCTTCACAACAACCGACGCGTACCAAAACCATCATCTTAGACGGTTCTGGCACGTGTCGGTTTTTTATCAATGTCACATAAGGGTAAATGACGAGTCACCTAATCATTTTTTGTGTCGACACGATGGACGTGAACACTACTTCGACAGTGACGAGGTCTCTCCGCATAGACTATCGAGAGAGGTCGTTGATAGACGCGGTGAAAGAGAGGTCGGATGATAAGGAGGACATTACGGTCGTGATAGAGAACCTGGAGTTGGGAGACGTGCAGATCACGAAGAATTATGCGCCCCCTGGCTCGAATGATGACGGAGGAGTTACAACAGACTTCGACGTCATCATGGAACGCAAGACCCTCGCGGACCTGTGCGCGTCGATCAAGGACGGCCGTTACAAGGAGCAAAAGAACCGGATGTTGGGGCACCTCGCGTCCCGCTACGGCGGCGCAGAAAGGAGAAGGAATCGAGTTGTCGTGATCTACGTCCTCGAAAACTGTCAGTCATTTGGAGACGGCCTTCGCGAAGCCGCCGTCGCGTCCGGTCTTCACCCGACCACCCTCCAGTCCTGCGTGTACAACCTGATGTTTCGAGATGGCGTGCACGTCATCTTTACGAAAGACGTTCGAGACACCGCGGGACTGGTGGCGTCCCTGTGGCAGAAACGCAAAAAATTGGACGGTTCGATATCTGAAATACCGAAACCAGATGACGAAGAGGCGAGCTTCAGCTACAAGATGGACGCCACCGTGTTGGCCAAACGCAACAAGAACGTGACCCCGGTCACGTGTTACGAGATGATGTTGTGTCAGATTCCGGGCGTGTCCGGAAAGACCGCGCAGGTATTCGCGGAAAAGTGGCCATCGATGGCCACGCTGTACGCGGACCTCTCTGGGCTGTCACACGAAGATCGCGTCCGACGTATTCTCCCGTTGCCTACGATGGGAAAAAAGAACACCCTGAAAGTATTGGCGCACCTGTTCCCGGAGGGGGCGTAGCGTGACCGCAGATTGCATACCGCGTAGTTCGTGATGGATGCGCACACTTCGGGGTGCAAAATATCTAACCGTCTTAAAACGAACCGCGTCAAACCCCCACGGCTCGCAGTTCTGTCTCAGTGGCGCGCCGCGCTCTGTCTAACCATTCTCGAAGACGGATACACAACACCATAATAAATAATATATGCAAGAAATTCTCGAAAGACGCTCGTCGACCTCGACCCTTGAAAGAAAAATATGCGAGGAGGAAGGGTATCCTGTGCTAGAATATGCCGGGGACAACCTCGACATCCTGAAATATCATGACCAGTGCGTCATCATCGATCGTACGTTATCATCTCTGATTTCGATCAACAGCAGCGGGAGTGACAGTAGCAACAACAGCAACGCCCCGCGTCATAGAAAAAAAAGGCGCCCTCCACCGTGTTACGCCTCCATGGCTGTGTATCCCGACATAGACACCGCGCTTTTCAACATACGAAAACGTCACATGACCACAGACGTTATTCATTCACCCTCGTAGCCCCCGCATGTGTCATACCGTCGACATTCGTAAAGTGTGGTGTAACATCCTCTCTGTGTCGTGAGACACGATCACTCGAAGCTGGTGTTGCAACCGACTCGTGGTATACTGTGATTGTCGTCCTCGAGATTGCTCTCCGCATCTACTTTTTCATCTTATGAATTGCGGCAGCAACATCCAGCTTCGAGTGATCGTGGAACGTTCGACAACGTCGAACAAGCGCACTATGGCCACGTCGGGGCCGGATCTTCGGGTGTCCTTTCTTATCGAAGTCTCGCGCGCACCCATTATTATATAGTCGTCATATACTTATAATATACGTCAGACCAGATGCCGGTACCGGACGATTTTTCCGCGGCGACGCTCCTGTACTTGAACCCCGAGCTTCCCGCCTTCTCTAACGTCCTGACGGTGGAGGACGCGTTCGATAGGTACGCCGCTGAGTTCTCGCACCTGCATTACTCCATTCCTGAACCGGCGTTGATCGGCCCGTTTGCGCCGGACGTGTACATCGCGGAGCAGCGTGGAGACATCGACATCAGTTCGCTGAATAGCGTGATCGGCGTCGCGGATTCCAACATACTTTCGGCGACGGCGAATCCGTTTAACGATGAAAACGACCTCTCGACAGCGGGGCGCTTTGTCCCGAGTTTTTATCGCAACGTTCAACTCGAGAGGGAGGACGTGTTCAAGATCATTCCTCCGACTGAAGATCAATCCCTGTGCACGTCGGGCTTGGTCAGTTTGGAAAACCTGGCGTTCACCGCTTGCAACCTCGGCGTCGGAGACGAAGTCAAGGTGCTCAAGGACGGGGGACGAGAGATCATCTACGGCACGGTCGAGGAAGTTTTGGACGAACATACCTTCAAGCTCGTCCACCGCGATGACGTTTTTCCGAACACGGAAGACACCGAAGCTAGATACGTGCTATTCGGCATCAAAGTGTCAGATCCGATGCGCGTCGCGCACATCAACTACACGCGCCGCTTTCACGACGGATTCAGCAACGAGGCGCCCACGCACCTGTTGGAGCCTTTCAACGCGGAGCTGTACCAGACCCTGTACCCGGACTCGCGGTTCCTGACGGAAGAGGAGGCCTTCGTCAGTTCCCGGAACAACTGGACGACCAATGACGCTCGTATCACAAAAGCGGACGACATCCTGAGCTCCGTTTGTCCGATCATAAATGACTTGCGCGTCACGTCGAATATCATCATCACGGACGATGCAGTGGTCAGTTGGGGGGATTTCAACCTGACCGGGGTGTCGAGCAACGTGGACGCGCCCTCCGCGGACGTGTCGCGGACCACTCTCCTGACCGAATACGCGGCCAAAAAATACTCCGAGATACCCTATGACAAAACGGCCGTATTTAATGACGTAATCGTCAACGGTACCGTCACGTTGACCAACGGCATGGATATGGAGGACGGAAAACTCGTCGCCTCTAACCTGTGCGTCGACGCTATCTCCGTGGGAGACGGTAATTTGACGGCTGATTCGGGGAATGTCCGCATTGACGCGTCCGACCTGGAGTGCTCTTGTAACGTCGTGATCCACCAGTCCGGGTTCGCAAACATGTTGTTTGCGGGCACTCGCATAGGGGTCGGGGGAGGCGGACAAGACGCCGTCCAGGATTGGCCCTCCGCGTTGGAGGAGCTGTCCCGGGGCGGGAATCAGGACCGCCGAGCCGTCAACATGGAGGTGGACCGCAAGCTGGTGCTGGGTGGCGGCAGGTGGCAGGTGGAGACGGCATCAGTGTCGGTGTCAGATGATGACGACGCAAATTTAGTCGTAGGACACGCCACGGCGTTGAAACACCCGCTATTGACACTGGGAAAGAACGCGCCGGAGGGCGGGAGGGGATCGATGACAGTGGACGGGGACGTTTTTGCGTCCGGTACCATTTTGTCTTTATCGGACGAAAAATACAAGAGAGACGTTCACGTGATCGAAGGGGCGTTATCCAAGGTGCGCTCCCTGCGCGGGTGCACGTTCCACGTGGTGGACGGAGTGGAAACTCGAGACGATGCAGACAAGGGTAGGGAGAGGAGCACGGGCCTCATCGCTCAGGAGGTGGCGAGGGTGTTACCGGAAGCGACCCACCTTGACCCCTCGACGGGAAGCCTGTGCGTAGCGTACGGGAACTTGTGCGGTCTTCTCGTCGAAGCAGTGAAAGAATTATCCGACCAGGTGGCTCATCTGACGCGCGCGTCCAATCCGTGAACACTCGAAAAAAAGATCATCATCCTCCCTCACCTGTCGACAAATCTATCCGATCCTTTCATAAGAACAACGACTACGGCGAGTACACAACAGACGGCGGACCTTGTTTACGGAACTCGTACTGATTCGAGTAGTGCTGTCGCTCGAGTCTTCCGTCAATCCCATGATCATCCTGCGAACGATGACACCATCATCATCCATATTGTCGAGGGTGTTCCGGGTGTCTTCCCACTTCTCTGGATATTGGTCGGACCATCGCTGCAACTTGAGGCAGATCATGAACACGCGGACCAAGCCCAAGCCGGGATCGTCTAGGGGACAGGGCGGAGCTGAGGACAACATGTCATGAAAAGCGCGTTCGTTCATTTTGTCGGTGAACTCATACGGGCATACACGTGCCATGAACGCTTGTTCGGCGGCCAATATTTCAGGCACGGTGGTGGTGCCCCCCAGAGTGGCACGAGAGCGCACCCTATCGTAACTTTCGATGAAACCCTCGCTTTTCAAGCGAGTAGCAAAGGCGTCAAACATGTCGGTGTCTATTATATCTCCGCTCTGATCGACGATCATTTCAAAACGTTTCAACTCGTTAAACACTTGCTCTTGTACGTCGACGGGATGTCGTCGAGAATTAAGTGCCCGTCTCACGCACCAGATCACTAAGCAGAAGCAGGCGAAGCAGGCAAACCGCGTGTCGAAGACTAGGAGGACCAGCGCGAAGAAGAACTTGGCACAAACGCCCGATATCGCGATCACGGCGGTGTCGACATAGTCGCTGTGCTGATCGTCACAAGTTTCGTTAACCATGGCTGATAGATCGATGGACACGCGCTGCGGAAGTGTATGTATGTGACGTCACGATAAACACTCTCAAATTTTTTCTTTGAACGATCAATACATGCTCACGAAATGAAACAACTGATCGATTTCGGTGGAAGCGTTTTTGAGACGCTTCAGCAGGACCTCTTTGTCTATGCACACTCGATCTCCTCCGGGACGATGAGGGGGGGTGGGTTTCGACGCCAAATTTTTTCCGCCGTATCCGGTAATGTTGTCCGATGACCCGTATATACCCACGGAATTCACCGCCGGGGCGGAAGCGTCGTGCGGAAGTACATTATTCGACGTAGTTACATTGTACTCGTCATCAGACTCGTTCGATGCCGTACCGTCTTCATCTTCCTCCCTGATTTCAGTCTTGTTTTCGTTCCCTCCTGTGGCGGGTGATGGTTGATCCCTTGCGACGGAAGTCGCGGAAGGAGAAGAAGAGTCGGTTGAGTCGGACGGACCTAACTGAAAATCAACGAGAACGCCTATGAGAATTTGATTTTCAGATCGAAGTGATGCGTATTTATCGATTTCATGATCCGTCGCGGACCGTTTGAGCAGGGTCTCGAACAACTTCATCACATAAATGCGTTTTGCGTACTCGTTTTCTTTCTCTTTCTCGACTTTATTGGATTGGTCGTCGGCGTAGGCCTCCGCCACTCGATCGTCATTTTCTCGACGCTGACGGCGGCGCTGCTGTCCTTTCTTTTTACGAGACGAAGTTACCGTTCTTTCTGTGTCAGTATCTTCATCATCGTCCCGTTCTTCACTAAAGTTTTCCGTGGAACCGTTCCTTACGAATATTATGTATGATACGTACGAGGCTATTACGATCACCAAGACCCAGGCTATGGCGGACCATTGAGATGTTACTACGTTCTCCATACTGTTGTATTACAATGATTCACCGATAAAAATTCGAGAAGCGTGTACGTAACGTTATTGTCGTTCCTTTCTATGCAATCGTTCTAGTGTGTGATGGTGCACCTAAAGTCGCCATAAAAATAACGTTAATCACCTTTTTACGACTCATTTCATATACGATTCATTCCGGAAATGGCATCGTAAGCGGCACATCGCGTCTCGAGCCCCTTCGCAAGCGATCAATGTCTCTGACAAAAACCGAACGGCCTCGCGCGTTTCGGGTCTGACGGCGGCGACGTCACACGATCCCATGAGACAATACCAACTGCATAGGTTCAGGTCATCCCTCTGGATCACGTAATTCTCTGATGACTCCCCCTCCACTCGGTACGCTTCCAATCGGCAGACGGACAGAGCCGCCGAGGCAATCGTGTATTGACGGACATCACCCTTGACTTTCGTGCAAGAGCTCGATCGCATCGATTGAACGACTTCTGATACGAGTCTAGATGATTCGGACAGGATCAACATCAGTTCCCTGACTCCCTGGGCCGAGAGCTCGAAGCCTTCATACATCACAAAACCTTGATTACGAGGACGCAACAAAACGTCGCATCCATTCACTATTATGCCGGTCTCGACGAGTCCAGACGGAGACAGTAGTGCGCATCTATCCAGGTCCGGCGGAAAGCGCAAAAACACGGTGGCCCCTCCACTGAGGTTCTGCGCTTGTGGCCGTGGCTGTGGCTGTGGCTGTGGCCGTGGCTGTGGCTGTGGCTGTGGCTGTGGCTGTGGCTGTGGCTGTGGCTGTGGCTGTGGCTGTGGCTGTGGCTGTGGCTGTGGCTGTGGCTGTGGCCGTGGCTGCGGTTGCGGTTGCTGGCTTGGCAACGTGCATGAAGGCGGGACAAAAGGAAGCGCCGTGGGTTGAAGATGCGTCGACGTCGACGTCGAAGCGACTGACGCGCCCTGATTTGTACGGTCCTTTTCGAGTGCGACTTCGCAGGTTGTGACCAAGTCCTGATGCGGGTCGTTCATGAGCATCATGATGGCGTTAGTCGCTCGATGCACACATGCACACGACTGTGCGTCGAAGTATCCGATGACATTTCTCACGATCGTGTAAAAACTGTTGAACTCTTTTACGAAGTGGACCGTAACGTGACTGTTATTCGCTGTATCATTGGCGTAACGCTCGTCCAGCTTGTTCAGCAGAGTATACCCGAAACGCCAATCCAACGTGGGATACGTGGAAGTCAGCAGGGTCAAGCTGTAGAGGATCGTGGGTAGGATCGTTCCATACAACACGCTCGTTTCGTCGCCGTGATTGACTTGATTGAATCGGCGCATGCAGTGTTTTGCTAAGAAATGGGTTGCCTTCGCGATGGTGCACGTCACACTGGAAACCGGTCCTATAGAATCATACGCCAGCACGGCGATGATGAGCTTGATGCACTCCGAATACTGGATGCTGTTTGCGGCGGGCGGTCGATGTTGGATTGATAGGAAGGCCTTTGTCACGTACTTGAAAATCACATTGATATTCTTCCAGTCGAACCCCTCGTGCAACAGTTTCAACGTGACGTCGCTTGATATATCTTGATAATTCTCGTCTAAGAGACCGTACACGAACGTAACGATGGTCTCCGCGTCATGTTTTACCGTTCGTTCGATTATGTCAAACTCCGGCGGCGAGAGGGTGGGTTGCATGTTAGAGTGAATGAATCGTTCTATATCGGTCAGTTGGGTGACCTAGGCACACGTGAGCCTCAATTTTTATTTCATTATTGTTTTTGAACAATGGTATCGAGTGCGAGAATGAATCCGCCTCGAACATGTATTCATAATCACTCGACAACAAAAAAGAGGGGAGTGAATCGTTCAAAGATTAAACGTTTTATTGAAAGATAATGTCAAATACCGATAATTCTTTCGTTAAATATTTAGAACTTGAACTCTTTGAATTTATGTAGGCTTCTCAGGGCTGTGTCGTCGAAAGAGGCCTTGGAGAGGAACATCATGACGTTTTTCACTCGTGGAATCGGCTCATTGAACGTATCGGTCAAACTGACCAGGCATAGAGTCGAACATAGGGAGGCGATGTTCCGGATGTCGATCTCTGAAAACCCAGCCACCGTTCTGCGGAGATCGATCACTACGCTGGTCGGGATGGAATTGTCCAAGATTACGCGCGCCATCTCGAGAGCCGTGCGTAAGATGTCATCGCGCACGTTCTCGCCCCATGTGCGCAGAATGTTAGACGAACGCTTGAACAGGTGAAACAGGTGGAGGTACGCCATTTGGAACTCCATATTGTCTCTCGCGATGGACGCTTCATCACCTACGAACGACAGAGGGTCTTGAGAGAGGAGGCCGCCGTCGATGCTTAGAGCGCCGAATGTGCTCGATGTTCCGATAAGAGGATTACTGACAAGCGCACAGGAAGCAGCAGCAGGGACATCAGAGGGAGACGAGGAGGGACGACGACTGTGCGGGGGGGTTTTCGAAGACGCGATATCCTTGTCGTTGTTTGTTACTTCCGGTCCTTCAAAGTGTGAGTGAGTAGGCGAGTCGGCTATCTCAGGCGCGAGGTCCGAACGGTCGATCTCACGATCGCCAAGATCAGACATGATATTCTCCGTGTCAGCATCTTCCAAAAAGGACGTCCATATCTTCCCGGCCCATTCGACGTCGACTGCTTCGACTGCCCCGTTTTTCAGAAGGTCTTTCAGGCCGAAAACGATGGCGTCCGCCACGGCGACATCCCGCCCGAGTGACTCATCCGCGGCCCCTCCTAAGGCGTACTTGGACAAGGAGGCGATCTTTTGCTGTACGTCAATCATTTCATCGAAGTGATTCAACATGTTTTCGAATGCTGAGGTGAAGACTGATTCACGTTCGTCGTCAACCAAAAAGTCCGACACGTCACTTTCTTCCCTGCAATTCTGGTACAGGATACACGCAACTTTCCATTTTGTAGCCTTGGTGGCTGGCGTGGTCGTGTGGATAACGCGCGAGATGGAGGCGAGTAATGCGTCTCGAGAGAGCGTACCGTCGATAAACGTTTTGAGCACTCGAGCAGCGCTGGTTCTGATGGTATTGTGCTTGCTTCTGATGCACCAGTCGAAGACGACTGCCACCTTGAAGTTCAATATCGATTTGCGGTTCTTGGCTGACAAGTTGCTCGAGGATTGCGCGATGTAAAAGATGTTATCGTAGTCCAGTCCATCTCTCACGAGATTCGCCGAAGGATATCCGTGATTACGAGCGACGTCGTCATAATTTTTACACTTTCTCCTTGTAACGACATTTATGATGGTCTCGTCGCTATCTCTCTCGATAAGACTGTTGTGCATGTTTAGGGTTGGCCGATTCCGTATATATATGGTTTCAAACCGTATATTTCCACGATCAGGGTATAAGGCTAAAGCGCAATCGGCGGATTGTTAAATATACGGAATCTGCCAACCCTATGCATGTTACACCGCGCGGCTCTGTCTTCAATTTGAATTAATTTGATGAGATGCGCTGCCCTGTGTATCT
>Ga0307971_1000192_pt1 | contig 34634 bp, 32 predicted proteins | sample OrgLakmetagen714_FD_201820 | JGI IMG/M metagenome (GOLD analysis project Ga0307971, IMG submission 201820) | Saline water microbial communities from Organic Lake, Antarctica - #714 | ecosystem: Environmental > Aquatic > Non-marine Saline and Alkaline > Saline | place: Antarctica: Organic Lake... | reverse complement strand
ATTTCATTCCTTTTATCTTTGTAATGTCAATGATAATTCCACTTATTTTTAGTTTATTCTGGTTTCCATTTATTTGGCTTTCTATCGTTTCATTGATGGCTTATGCATTTTTAATCAGTAGCATAAGTGCAAAGATTTCAGCGAAAGAAAAACTTGATTTTACATCACTATATTTAGCATTTTTCACATTGCATTTGTCCTACGGAACGGGCTCATTAATTGGATTAATTCAACTTATAACCAAAAGAAAATGACATTGAAACGCTTAATGGATTTCTTATTGGCACTGCTCGGACTTTGGTTGATTTGGCCTGTTCTAATATTAGTGGCTGTCCTCATAAAAGTTAAAATGCCGGGCGGACCAGCATTGTTTAAGCAGAAAAGGGTTGGACAGCATGGAAGAATATTCACCATTTATAAATTCCGATCAATGAACGTTTCTCATGGTGGTTCTAGTATTTCTATAAAAGGAGAAAGTAGAATTCCTCCTTTTGGTGAAAAACTACGCGCTTATAAAATTGATGAACTGCCAGGATTATGGAATGTATTAATAGGTGATATGAGTTTTGTTGGACCAAGACCTGATGTTCCTGGATATGCTGATTTACTGACAGGAAAAGACCGAGATATTTTAAAATTAAAACCAGGAATAACTGGACCTGCAAGTTTAAAGTATAAAAATGAGGAAGAAATATTAGCAGAACAAATAGATCCCATAATTTATAATGACACTGTGATTTACCCAGACAAAATAAGAATCAATTTACTTTATTTAGAACGTCACAATTTAAAATTGGATTTTCAACTGATAATTCAAACAGTTTTAGGTGGATTCGATGAAAACAAATGGTAGAATAATAGATTTTACACTGTGTGAGTGCAAATAATTACAAAAATCGCACTATGTGAGTGCAATTTTTGTATTTTTGTGTCAAACACAAACAATGGAGTCTTTAATTGAGTATTCGAATAAACTAATAACCGAGACAGAAACTAGCTTTACACGTTATATGTTTCATAGAGTCAATTGGAAAAATAGATTTTTCGGATTAGTTGGTCCACGCGGTATTGGAAAAACGACAATGGTACTTCAATACATAAAGAAAAATCTACCATTGCATCAAACACTTTATGTGACAGCAGAGGATTTTTATTTTGCAAAAAATCGTTTGTTAGATTTGGCAGATTCATTTGTTAAAATTGGAGGTAAGTATTTATTTATTGACGAAATTCATAAATATTCTGATTGGTCCAGAGAGCTAAAATTAATTTATGACTACCATAAAAGCCTAAATGTCGTTTTTACAGGTTCTTCCGTTCTTGATATTAAAAAAGGAAATGCAGATTTAAGTCGTAGAGCAATAATTTATTCAATGCAAGGCTTGTCTTTTAGGGAGTACCTCATGCTATTTCATAACATTCTAATTCCCGAATTCAGTTTAAAACAAATTTTGAATCATGAAGTACAGACACCTGAAATTCCTCATCCCCTGCCTCTTTTTGATGATTATCTCAAAAGAGGATATTATCCTTTTGCAACGGAAGATGATTTTAATTTAAAACTACATCAGGTTATTAATCAAACGCTAGAAACAGACATTCCCACTTATGCGGATATGAATGTAGCAACGGGCAGAAAATTGAAACAATTATTAGCGATTGTAGCAGAGAGTGTTCCTTTCAAACCCAACATGAGTAAAATTGCCGAAATGCTAAATATTAGTAGAAACAACATTGCTGACTATCTTCTGTATATGGAAGAAGCAGGAATGATAGCACAATTGAGAAGTAAAACAGAGGGAATTCGAGCGTTAGGAAAAGTAGATAAAATATATTTGGACAACACAAATTTAGCCTTTTCTTTAGCCAAAGAAAATCAGAATACAGGAAAATCAAGAGAATCCTTCTTTTTGAACCAGTTAAGGGTAAATCATGAGATCACATCTTCAAAAATAGCTGATTTTAAAATTGATGAAATAGATTTTGAAGTAGGAGGAAAAAACAAGGGATTAAAACAAATCAAAAATGCAGAAATAGGATTTATTGTCAAGGATAATTTAGAAAGAGGTTATTTAAATACAATTCCGCTATGGCATTTTGGCTTAATGTATTAAAAAAACATTCTAGCTGAAGCTAGTAAAAAAGAATAAAGATATAATGACAAAAGATAAAATATGGCTTTCTTCTCCACACATGGGAGGACACGAGCAAGAATTTGTAAAACAAGCATTTGATGATAATTGGGTTGCACCGCTTGGTCCAAATGTAAATGGATTTGAAGCTGACTTAGCATCTTATATTGGAGAAGAAAAATACGTTGCTGCGCTGAGTTCAGGAACCGCAGCTATTCATCTAGCTTTGGTTATGCTTGGCGTGAAGCATGGAGATTTTGTAATTTGTCAATCCATGACTTTTTCTGCTTCTGCTAACCCTATTTTATACCAAGGAGCGCATCCTATTTTTATCGATAGCGAAACCAGAACTTGGAATATATGTCCAACGGACTTAGTGGATGCAATTGAAGGAACGATTAAAAAACATGGTGTAAAACCAAAAGCAATAATTGCAGTTCACTTATATGGAATGCCTTATTTATCTGATGAAATCAATGCTATTGCTATGAAATATGATATTCCAATCATAGAAGATTCTGCCGAAGCGTTAGGAAGTAAATACAATGAACAAAGCTGTGGAACTTTAGCCAAATTTGGTATCCTTTCATTTAATGGAAACAAAATTATCACCACTTCTGGTGGAGGGGCGTTGGTAACTAAAACAGAAGAGGAAAAGCAAAAGGCGATATTCTTTGCAACACAATCTAGAGATCAAGCATCACATTATCAACACAGTGAAATTGGATATAATTACCGCATGTCAAATATTACCGCTGGAATTGGCAGAGGACAAATGATTATTTTAGACAAACACGTAAAATTACGTCGTGCAAATTACGACTTCTACAAAGAGAACTTAGGAAATCTTCCAGGATTTGAATTTGTAGAAGAACCAGAAGGGATTTACAGTAACCGTTGGCTTTCCGCAGTTCTAATTCATCCAAAAGAAGCTGGTTTTACAAGAGAAGATTTACGCCTAGCACTAGAAAAAGAAAACATTGAATCGCGCCCACTTTGGAAACCAATGCACATGCAACCAATATTTAAAGATTGCGACTATTATGGAACAAAAGTAGCAGAAAATTTATTCGATATTGGACTATGCCTGCCCAGTGGGTCTAATCTTAAAGACAGTGATAGAGCGAGAATTCTTGAAGCAATAATTCAATTTAGAAATGAAAAATTATGAATTGAGTCTATTCTTGAATTAAAGGTTCTACCCTGAATTTAATGGATATTTTTTAAACTTAGAATTAGGCTACGCTCTCCAAGAAGATCCTTCGATCAATAAAATCAAAGATTTATATTGATTGAAGGATGACAGTATAGTTTGGGTTTGGAGTGAAAAAAGGGGAATAAAATTAAAATTGCATCACTTTAGAATTTAGTCAATTCGTAGCTTTCAAGAAATGAAATAGACCCCATTTAAAATACTTAGAAAATTAAAATCCTTTGCCATTGAGCTAATGGATTTTTCCATTTTAACCCAATTTTTCACAACCGAAACTTAAAAAATTCATCTCCTACAACTACAATAATTCGTAAATTGATAATTGATTCTCCCGACAATTCGTAATTCGTAATTCGTAATTCAAAATTCGTAATTGACTCTACCACTCATTCCCTTTCCCAGTTCTCTTCTCCTCTTCCGCCATCAATTGTTTCCAATTGTTACTCCCATCCTCAGAGTCACTAATAATCGCACTGTAATCTTGCTTTGTAAGATCGTAAACCGCAATTTCGGTTCCATTGTAAGCTTCGATTGCTGCCAATAGAACTTTTTCGTCTTCACTACAAAAAGAAATTGCCACTCCTTTTTCTTTACCACGTCCTGTTCTACCAACCCGGTGAACATAGTTTTCTGGTTCTTCTGGTAAATCGTAATTGATTACCGCTCCAATTCCAGGGATATCAATTCCTCTCGCTGCAACATCTGTCGCCACTAAAATAGAAACCTCATCGCTTTTGAATTTTCTCAATACTTCAAATCGGTCTTTCTGTTCCACATCTCCATGAATTGTCACTGCTTCGATCCCTACTCGCTCTAATGCTTTTACAACACGTTCTGCGCGGACTTTCGTACGTACAAAAACCATAATTTTTAATCCTTCATTTTCTTTTACGAGATTCTCTAAAAAGAAACGTTTATCGTCCATTTCAACGAAAGTCACCGCATGCTCAATATTCTTTGCAACCGGATCTTTTGGTGAAATCTGAATACGAATAGCATTTCTAACCAAATTATAAGCGATTTTCTTAATGTTCTTATCAATCGTAGCTGAGAAGAACAAGGTTTGTCGTTTTTCAGGAATGTGACGCATTAAATCTTGAATGTCTTTGATAAATCCTAAATCCAACATGTGATCAGCTTCATCTAACACCAAAGTTTGTAAACGGTCAACTTTTAATACACCTTGTGAAATCAAGTCAAACATTCTACCAGGAGTTGAAATAACTACATCTACTCCATTGTCCAAATCTGAAATTTGATCATCTTGTGAAACTCCTCCCATCAAAGAACGAGAGCGCACTTTAATTCCTTTTCCAACCTCAGCAAAAACTTGTTGAACTTGCTCAGCTAATTCCCTTGTCGGAACCATTACTAAAGCACGCACAAAATGCTCTGAATTCTTCTCTAATTGATTATGAATTGAATTCAAAATAGGAATTACAAAACTCGCTGTTTTCCCAGTCCCCGTTTGTGCAATTGCCAGAACATCCTCTCCATTAAGAATCGGTTGAATCGCCTTAAACTGAATGTCCGTAGGACGTGCCCAACCTAAGTTCTTGATTTCAGTCTTTATTACTTTCGCTATTTTATAATCTTCAAATTTCATGGTGCAAAATTACGGTTTAATGTTGGGATTAGGATTACTGGCTCAATATAAATATAATGGCGCTGTAGTGGAACGCGGAACTTGTCCCGTATTTCAATCGGGATGACACGGATCTACGAACGCGGATTTATCGCTGATCTTAAAATCGAAGGAGATTTTCAATTCTAACTGAAAGATTATGATACGAAGTGCATCCCTCTTCGGAGAGGGATAAAGGGAGAGGACTCTAATGCCTAAATCTTTTCATATTAATGTAATTCCGTATTCCATCAACACCTTACATTTCAAACTACCCAAAAAAAGAGTTAAACATAATTCGAAAAATATTTGTATATTTGATAGTATGGAGGTTCAAGTAAACATAAAGTTTAAACAATTACTTAAAATAGTAAAAACGCTGCCTAAAAGACAGTTGGATCAACTTTTGGATGAAATTGAGAGAGAAAAAACGATTAAAAAATCAGAATCACTCCTTGAAGAACTACTTTTAAAAGGACCCGTTGCAACTAAAAAACAACTTGAAACAATTACTAAAAATAGAAACTCAATAAATTTATGGCGAACAGTATAGTTTTACTAGACACTTCTATTCTCATTGACTATTATCGAAAGACTGATAAAAAAAAGTTTATTTCAATAATTCATAAGTTTTATACCAATAAAAGAATGCTTCAGGGTTCGCCTTTTTAAGCTTATTCAATCTTGTTTCAAAGGGTTGCTCTATTTTCCAAGAAGCAATTTCCATTGGTGATGAAAAACGGACAATATCTCTGGCTTCAGATTGCAGGATAGCAGAAAGATAAGCAGCTTTTGAAGCTGGTACCATTGCTCGTTCCAAATGAAATATTTCAGAAAAAATAAAATTCTTAATGTTCCGAATACCTCTTTGAAGTTCCTCAAAATTACCATCTCCTGCTTTTCCTCTTGTAGAAATAACTAAAGCAGTTTCATAAATGTCTTTTAATACATCTAATGAATTAGATTCTTCAATATTACGATAAGCTAATTCTGTTTTTGCAAATTGATGAAAGACCACAGAAACTATATCAACATTCTCAATTATATCAAATAAATTACCAACATCAAATAATTGCTTAATAATTTCGACCTCCTTTTGCGACCATAGGGAATACCCGTTGTATTAGGTGCAAATGCAGTTAGCTTATCTCCTAAAATTGCTTCTGACAATGGAACTTTCACAAATACATTCTTGTCCATTGATTTAACAAATGAAGATGAAATCCCGATTTCTTCAATTTGTTCACCATAGTGACTTTTCTCGTAAAGAATATCTAACAGAATGTATTCTTCCTCTGACCTGGAATTTGTAACTGGTTTATAATAGAACTTATAATGTGCTTTTTCAATTTTCGACTTACCTTTCCTTTTATCGACTTTGAAATGTATAAATTCTGATTCGTGAATTAGATTAGAAAAGACATCTTCTATTTTATCAATCTTTTCCGATATAATAATATCTATGTCGATAGAAAATCTTTTGGGTTCTGAAAGTAACAACATAAGTGCTGTTCCTCCTTTGAATATAAAGTCAATATCACTTTTTTGCAGTTGCTCCAAAAGATAAAGTGCACGTATCACCTTTTCTACCAATATAGGGTCAGAACTATATTTTTTCGCAATTCCATTTATCCATTCTTTTGATAATGAATCTTTATGTATCATACTTTTGATTTAGGTAGTTATAACAATTTACTGCTATTTTTCTAAACGGCCAATCAAAGTCTCAATTTTTTCTTTCTTTGTTCTTCTATTTGCATAACGCAACATACCTTCTTTATTTATATGGTATTTTTCAAAAGCGTTTTGATATATACGCTTCATTTCAGCTCCTTGAAAAGTATTATAAATAATTGGATCGCTATATATATCCACAAGCATTTTCTCTAAAGTAGACGTTTTTACATTTCCAACTTTTACAGTAGGCGCCTCTGTAACTAGTTTAGTAATAATTATAGGCTCCTTTGCATTAATGACATATTTATTTATTATTTCTTCCGTAGGATTTAGAAAAACATCTTTCCTCTTACTGCTCAATTCATAAAAGACTGCATCCATAGCATCATTTTCTACTTCGAGAATTGTATAAAACTTGCCAGGTTGATGCAACATAAATTCATTTATCGACTTAGTAGACCACACACAAATGTCTATAAAAGGAAACTTTTTCAGAACCATTCCCGAAAGTTGCTTTAAGGTTTGATTGATTTCTGGAATAAACTTTTCAAATTCTTTTTTCGAAACCGAATAAATACCTCTAGACATTCTATGTAAAATTTCTTGCTCAGTAAGTTTAGAGATTCTCCAATCTATGGTTGATCGCTTCACTCTATCTTCAAACTGTTTATAGAAATCAATTATATCTTGAATAGTGATTCTCTCAATATTCTTGAAGGTTGTTTTTAGCTTTTCTATATGTAATGTACTGTTTTCGATAATGATGTGTTTTCACAAATATACAAATATTTAACTATGATTCGGCAGTAAATAACGATTACTGCCGAATCATAGTTAAATATAAAAAATCGAAAACTATATAACATCCGCACGCTGTATTGGAACGCGGATGACGCGGATCTACGAACGCGGATTTACGCGGATTTTAAAAAATAACATATACAACTACATGAAAAAAATCCGTGATTATCCGCGCTGCTTGCATCCGTGTCATCCGCGTTCCGTCATCCCAACCACGAATCACCACCCAAAAAAAAATAGCGCAGAACTTCCGTCCCACGCTATCCTTATAAATACAATCCTCTCCCCCTACTGATCCAACAAATAAGCAAAAACCAAAGGTGCTACAATCGTTGCATCCGATTCAATAATGAATTTAGGTGTATCGATACTTAATTTACCCCAAGTGATTTTCTCATTTGGAACTGCTCCAGAGTACGAACCAAAACTTGTCGTCGAATCTGAAATCTGACAGAAATAACTCCAGAATGGTGTGTCTTCGCGCTCTAAATCTTGCGCTAACATTGGTACAACACAAATTGGGAAATCTCCTGCAATTCCTCCACCGATTTGGAAGAAACCTATTCCTTCTTCTCCAGCGTTGTTTGTATAGTAATCTGCTAGCCACATCATGTATTCAATTCCAGACTTCATTGTAGAAGCTTTCAATTCTCCTTTGATACAGTACGAAGCGAAAATATTTCCTAAAGTTGAATCTTCCCAACCTGGAACAACCATAGGTAAGTTTTTCTCAGCTGCTGCAATCATCCAAGAGTTTTTAGGATCAATCTCGTAGTACTGCTCTAAAATTCCTGAGTTAATCAATTTATACAAGAATTCATGCGGAAAGAAACGCTCTCCATTATCTTCTGCATCTTTCCATACTTTGAAAACATGATCTTGTAAACGACGGAATGCTTCTTCTTCAGGAATACATGTGTCAGTAACACGGTTTAAGTGATTTTCTAATAAATCCCACTCATCTTGTGGTGTTAAATCACGGTAATTTGGAATGCGCTTGTAGCTATTGTGTGCTACCAAATTCATCAAATCCTCCTCCAAGTTCGCACCTGTAGTTGAAATCATGTGAATTTTGTCTTGACGAATCATTTCAGCTAATGAAATTCCTAACTCTGCCGTACTCATCGCACCAGCAAGTGAAACCAACATTTTCTTTCCTTCTGAAAGGTGTTTTTCGTAACCTTTTGCTGCATCTACAAGTGCTGCAGCGTTAAAATGTCTGTAATTGTATTCAATAAACTCTCTTACTTTTCCCATTATGAATTAAATTTATAAGATAATATTTTATATAATAATTTCGCTGCCATAAAATCTGGCGCTGGAACTCCTTCCACAGGAGCCAATTCAACAATATCAAAACCAACCAAGGTCTTTGCCTCTATTACTTTTCTTACTAATGAAATTACATCATACCAATACATTCCTCCCGGTTCTGGCGTTCCTGTTGAAGGCATTATAGATGGGTCAAAAACATCTAAATCTATCGTTAAGTAAACTTCTTCTCCCAATCGATTAACCACTTCATCCATCCATTCTGGTGTAGAATTAATGCGGTACATATCAAAGAAGTTCTCTTCCTTTATGAAAGGCAATTCCACAGCATCCATACTGCGAATCCCTACTTGAACAAGATTCGTGTTTTTTGAAGCTGCGTGCATTGCACAAGCGTGATTACAAGCCGAACCGTGAAAGTCTGGACGTAAATCTGAATGAGCATCCAACTGTAAAACAGAAAGATTATCGTATTTCTTTTTGAAAGAACGAATCGCTCCAATTGAAATTGAATGTTCTCCTCCAAATAGACTTACAAATTTTCCAGTTGCTAAATAAGCGTCAGTCGTTTTCTCAACTGCATCACACATTGCTTCTGGCGAAGTAGCTTCTGTTACTGTCGGAGCAATGAAAATTCCTTTTTCGTAAACTTCAGAGTTCGTTTCTATATCATACAACTCCATGTTTTCTGAAGCATCCATTAACGCTTCAAATCCTTTATCAGCACCTTTCCCGTAGGTTGAAGTTCCGTCATAAGGCACAGGAATAATGACTATCGTTGCGTTTTCTAATTTCCCTAATTCTTCAAGGATTCCTCCAAATGTTCTCATTAATATCCTAATATTTTTAGCATTTGTTCACTCGTTTGTTGAGGTGCAAATAATTCATCTACTAATTCTCCATTTTCATCGTGACTTAACAAGACGTGTTTTGGACTTGGAATCAAACAATGTTTAATTCCTCCGTATCCTGAAATTGATTCTTGATATGCTCCACAATTGAAGAATCCAACATGTAATGGCTTCTTTTTATTGAAAACAGGTAGATAAATTGCGTTGATGTGCTGTTCTGAGTTATAGTAATCGTCACTGTCACAAGTCAATCCACCTAAAAACACACGTTCATACTTCTCGTTCCAACGGTTAATTGGCAACATAATAAAACGCTTATTAATTGCCCAAGAATCTGGTAATGTCGTCATGAAAGAACTGTTAATCATGTTCCAACGCTCCTTGTCGTTCTGCATTTTTTGATCCAGTATTGTATAAATCATTCCTCCTGCTTCAGCAACAGTAAATGATCCAAATTCTGTAAAGATATCAGGGTGATCAGCATCTACGTGATCAGCTGATAATTTTAATTGACCAATAATTTCATCTACCAAATATTCGTAATCGAAGTCAAACGCCAATGAGTTTTTCACTGGGAATCCTCCTCCAACGTTTAAATATTTAATGTCTGCATCATTCTTAATCAAGTTTTCATAAACACTTACGAATTTGTTCAATTCATTCCAATAATAGGCGTTATCTCGAATTCCTGTGTTCACAAAGAAATGCAACATCGAAAGTTTAAATTTCTTGTGGTCTTTTAGTTTCCACTTATAGAATGAAACCACATCTTTGTAACCAATTCCTAGACGCGAAGTATAGAATTCAAATTTTGGATCTTCCTCCGAAGCAATTCGAATTCCAATTTCTAATTTCTGATCAATTTGCTCATCCAAAAGGTCGAACTCTTGGAAGTTGTCAATTACAGGAATTACCTTTGTAAAACCTAACTCCAATAATTGCTTAATCTTGCTAATATAAACCTCCGTTTTGTATCCATTACACAAAACGTAAGTATCTTTATCTAATTTCCCTTTCTTATGTAAAGCAATCAAAATATCGATATCAAAAGCAGAACTCGTTTCAATATTGGTTTTGTGTTTTGTACATTCTTCCAATACAAAGTTGAAATGCGAACTTTTCGTACAATAGCAGTATTCATATTTTCCTTTGTACTCCTGTTTTTTCATACTCGTGTTGAACCAATTGCGACAACGTTCAATTTGCTTTCCAATTACTGGAAGATATGTAAATCGCAATGGTGTACCATATTTTTCAATCAATGCATTCATGTCGATTCCTCTAAACGACAATTCGCCATTTTCAACACTAAATTCCTCTTGTGGGAAATCAAAAGTTTGCTCTATAAGATCTTGATATTTGTTTTTCATTATTTATTATTGGAAAATAAACTTCGATGAAGAAGTTTTGATTTTTATAAAAGATTAAATCACTGCAAATTTGCTTCAAAAAAGTGATATAAAACACTATTATATAAAAGTTAGTATTTTTTACTGCTAGTTGTTATTTTTACAGCTAAAAAAGCTAAACATGGATAGTATTGATCAAAGAATCCTTGAAATTCTCCAAACGGACTGTTTAAAGACAGCTAAAGAAATGGCTTCTGAGCTCTCATTAACAACTACTCCAATCTATGAAAGGATTAAAAAATTAGAGAAATCAGGATATATTAAAGAATATGTTGCTTTACTCGATGCAGATTTACTTGGTAAATCAATCGTTGTCTTCTTAAACCTTACTGTGAAAGACCATCACGCTTCAAAACGAAAAGAATTCATAGAGCAAATGGATTCTTTAGCTTCAATCACTGAGTTCTATCATATCTCTGGTTCTTATGACTTTTTGGCCAAAGCAAGGTTTTCTAGTATCAAAGAATACCGTGACTTTCTTGTAAATGATGTCGCTTCAATTTCAAACATTAGTGATATCGAATCACAAATTGTTTTAGAAGAATTGAAATATTCAACAAAGATTATTATTTAATAATTAACCGCAAAGCTTCGCAAAGGAGTCGCGGAGGTCGCAAAGTTTTTTTTAAGGAGCGTTAGTATAAAATCCGTTAATAAATTGAGAAATAATTTCCTCTGGCACTTTGCAAAACCTCACCGTTCTTTGCGGTTAAAAATTCTCTGCATTTTAATGTTAAAACCAAAAAAACTGATTAAAATTTATATTATGCTCTGAAATTTTATTATCTTAATTTAAGATTGACCGTTTACGGTTTCAATATTAACTTTTAACCACCACAAGATAATGTCAGAAAATGAAATAGCCACCAAAGTTATAGGATGTGCAATTGAAGTTCATAGAGCTCTCGGTCCAGGCTTACTTGAAAACACCTATCAACAATGCTTGTTTTACAAATTAAAAAAGGAAGGATTACACGTAATAAAAGAAAAGCCAATCCCTCTTATTTTTGAAGAAGTACAACTTGAATGTGGTTATAAGATCGATTTATTAGTCGAAGATAAAGTTGTCATTGAATTAAAGAGCGTAGAAGCTTTAAATGATATCCATATGGCACAGACAATAACATACCTTAAATTAGGAGATTATAAATTAGGCCTATTGATCAATTTTAATGTGCTCTTATTAAAAAAAGGAATACGTCGCGTTGTCAATAATCTATAATTTTAAATCATTCCATTTTGTTAAAGGGCATCTCTAATAACTCTGTTTGGAATGATAAGGAAGTTATTTTTTTCAGATACGAGGCGCTGAAAACGGAATTTAGCTGGGCTAAATGAGTATTTCGGCAACGAAGTAGTTGGAATAAAGAACAAGTTAGCGACCAAAGTAGAGTTTTTAGAGGTGCCCTAAAGTGAATACCCAGTCTCAACATTAATTTGACTTAGAAAGCTAACCGCTAAGTTATTTTAACCGCTAAGTGGCGCAAAGAAATCGCGGAGGCCGCAGAGTTTTTTATATGGTGTTAGTTATGTTATAAGCTCTCCATTCACCAAAGGTGAATCTCCTTTGTGAACTCAAAAAATCTTATCCAACCATATCTCTCTGCGCACTTTGCGAAACCTCAGCCTTCTTTGCGGTAAAAATAAACGCTCATCAGTAAAACATAAATGATTAAATTATAATCAAAATAAAGATTAATATATAAACATTCACTACATTTGCATTAGTAGATTCTTGCCTAAAAACACAAGTTTCTATCTCCCAAAACGATATACAGTTTTACCTATTTAAACGAACGTAAAACTCAGTACAAATGCAACAACGTGCAATAGTCCACATGGACCTGGATACTTTTTTTGTCTCTTGCGAACGACTCACAGATAGTCGGCTTGAGGGCAAACCAATTTTAATCGGAGGAACATCCGACAGAGGTGTAGTAGCGTCGTGCAGTTATGAGGCGCGTCAATTTGGTATTCATTCGGCAATGCCAATGAAGCTAGCAATAAGGCGTTGTCCCGAGGCAATTGTCATTTCTGGAAATTCGGAAACCTACAGCAAATATTCTCGGATGATTACAGACATTGTAAAAGATGCATCACCTGTTTACGAAAAGAGCTCGATTGATGAATTTTACATGGATTTTTCTGGAATGGATAAGTTTTTTGGCTGCTTGCAATATGCAAAAGAAGTTCGGGAACGCATTATTCGTGAATCTGGATTGCCAATTTCATTTGGTTTATCGGAGAATAAGACGGTTTCCAAAATTGCCACTGGAGAAGCGAAACCCAATAATGCGATTAATGTAGATTATGGAAATGAACGTCTTTTTTTGGCACCTTTATCTATTCGAAAGATTCCTTCGGTTGGATTAAAAACGTATCAGACATTTTGTGGTTTAGGTGTGAAGAAAATCCAAACCTTACAAGATATGCCTGTCGAATTATTGGAACAGGTTTTTGGTAAAATGGGCCGTGTAATTTGGAAGAAAGCACATGGAATTGATCATTCTCCAGTCATTCAGTACAATGAGAAGAAATCTATGTCAGCAGAACATACTTTTGAGCAGGACAGTATTGATGTTCATCAAATGCGTTCGCTCCTCTGTGCAATGGGAGAAAAACTGACATTTCAATTACGCAATAGTAATAAGGTTTCGGCTTGTGTAACAGTGAAGATTCGTTATTCTGATTTCCAAACCAAAACTTTACAACGCAAGATTCATTACACTGCTGCAGATCATGAAATTATTCCACTGATCGTTGGATTATTCGACCAATTGTATCAACGCCGGGTAAGAATTCGTTTAGTCGGCGTGCGTCTGAGTCACTTGGTACAAGGTGGACAACAGATTAGTTTATTTACAGATGACAGTAAATATTCTAATCTCTATCAAGCGATGGATAAAATCAGGAACCGTTTTGGGAAAGATAGTGTAATGTATGCTCGTTCATACAGTTAAAAAAGTATTCTATACCTGAACTTTGTATAAATGATGATTTCAAATTCAGAATAAAGTTAAGATTCGGAGGACATCTTCCTTGAGAGAGCCTGTCCCGAAAGGAACGATTCGGGAGAGAAAGAGAGGGAGGACTAAAATGCATAATCACTAATTCTTGAATCATTGCCTTCGACAATTTCGACAAGCTCAATTACCAAAGTCAACGGTTTTACCCCACAGTTTATAGATTATCTTTTTTCGGTGACTGAGCCTGTCGAAGGTATACGAAAAAGCCATTTAAATAAAAGACAAAAAAATGTTTACCCACACAAAATACAGCATAGGTTACGGCATGAAATCCCCTGAAAAAACAATTCATTGGGCTCAAACATTCGGTTTTCCTTGTTTGGCTATAACCGACATCAATACCACCACAGCAGTATTAAGCAGTATAAAATACGCACAAGAAATCGAATTTCCTATCATCGCTGGAGTAGATATCCGCAATGGTGTAAAGCATTGTTACCTTATTATTGCCGAAAATAACAGAGGTTTTCATGAACTCAATGCTTTTCTGACCAAACATCTACATGAAGGTTTATCTTTCCCAAAAGTAGCGCCATATTTAGCCAATTGTAAGGTAGTTTATCCTTTAGTAAGTAAACCGAATAACTTACGCGACAATGAATTTATAGGAATACAAGCGCATGAACTCAATAAGCTTCCTTTTATAAAGGATGTACCGAAAGAAAAATGGTTAGCAGTTCAAATCATGACTTTCCAAACCAAAAGAGAGTTCAATACACATCGTTTGCTACGTGCGATTGATACAAACGCCTTACTTTCTCAATTGCCAATCAGTGAACAAGCGCCAGAAACAGAGCAGTTTTATTCTTTCGAAGAACTGAAGGAATTATTTTCAAAACAGGCTTTTGTATTCGACCAAACTTTTGAGTTGTTGTCTCAATGTCAAATTCATTTTGGCTTTAACGATGAAGTTGTACAGCAAAACATCAAAACCTATACAGGAACGCATGAAGAAGACAAAGAGTTGATACAATCACTTTGTTTGAAAGGACGCGTCAAACGTTATCCTTGGGCTGATTTTTCCACAGAAAATGATACTGCCAAAGAAATTACAGAACGGATTCAAAGAGAAATCGGTGTGATTGAGATAAAAGGATTCATGGCTTATTTTCTCGTCACTTGGGATATTATTCATTATGCGAAATCTCAAACCTATTTCCATGTTGGACGGGGAAGTGGCGCCAATAGTATTGTAGCTTATTTATTGGGAATCACAGATGTTGACCCTCTAGAATTAGACCTTTACTTTGAGCGTTTTATTAATCTTTACCGAAAGAATCCACCCGATTTTGACATTGACTTTTCATGGAGAGAACGCGATGATGTCTTGTGTTATATTTTCAATCGTTTCCCAAATAGCGCTTTGATTTGCACTTACAATACCTTTAAATACAGAAGTTGTGTTCGTGAATTAGGTAAAGTGTTGGGATTGCCAAAGACGGAAATCGATAAATTAAGCAGAGGGAAATATCAACTTCATGAACTGGATTACATGAGTCAACTGGTATTGAAATATGGAAAATACATCGAAGGACTCCCCTCTCATTTGAGTATTCATGCAGGTGGAGTCATCATCAGTGAAAAACCAACTTCTTGGTTGAGCTCAACATTTCTTCCACCGAAAGGATTTCCAACGGTACAATTTTCCATGATAGAAGCGGAAGATGTCGGTTTGTATAAATTCGATATTTTGAGTCAGCGTGGATTGAGTAAAATTCGTGAAAGCTTAGACATTATCGCTTACAATCAACCCGAAAAGGAAATTCATGATATCCATGATTTGGTGTTTTTTAAAAACGACAAAAAGATTCAATCGCTTTTACAAAACGGTGAAGCGATGGGATGCTTTTATGTCGAGTCTCCAGCGATGCGGATGCTAATGAAGAAACTTAAAACAACAACTTATCTTGATTTGGTTGCAGCGAGTTCAATTATTCGTCCTGGAGTTTCTAGTTCTGGAATGATGAAAGAATACATTTTGCGTCACAAAAACAAAGAGCGCAGGAAGCTTGGACATCCTTTGTTATTGTCTATCATGCCGGAAACCTATGGTATTATGGTTTATCAGGAAGATGTTATCAAAGTAGCACATCATTTTGCTGGACTAACTTTAGATGAAGCCGATAATCTACGTCGGGGAATGTCAGGAAAATATCGTTCAAAAGAAGAGTTCACTGTCATTCAAAATCAGTTCTTCTCTAACTGCAAAGAAAAAGGCTATGCAGATGAATTAACCCAAACGATTTGGGATCAAATTGAAAGTTTTGCGGGCTATGCTTTCTCCAAAGGACATTCTGCTTCTTATGCTGTGGAAAGTTTTCAAAGTTTGTATTTAAAAGCCTATTTCCCTTTAGAATATATGGTTGCAACGATTAATAATTATGGTGGTTATTACACGACTGAATTTTATATTCATGAAGCAAGAAGATTAGGAGGAACAATTGAGCCACCTTGTATTCAAAATAGTCAGTGGGAAACAGTGATCAGAGGCAAGACAATTTATCTTGGTTTTCAGCTCATTTTGGGAATTGACAGCAAAGAAGTTGTCCGTTTACTCCGTTTTCGACAAGAAAATGGAGACTTCAAATCACTGGATTACTATTTAAGAATGCTGCATCCAACTTTGGAAAATTTGCTTTTATTGATTCGTATTAATGCTTTTCGGCATATTTCGGTGAACAAGCAAGCTTTAAAATGGCAAGCACATTTATTTTACAAGAAATCGAAAGTTGTAAAACACCAAGAGCTTTTATTTGAACAAGAAACCAAGCAATATGAACTACCTACTTTACAAATCGATGAACTAGAACAATCATTTGAAGAACTGGACTTACTCGGTTTTCCTTTGAATAACCCTTTTGAATTATTAGAAGAGCCAATTCAAAACTTTATTCCTGTGAAAGATTTAGAGAAATACAACAGTCAACTCATTACGGTTTACGGATATTTAGTGGCTATAAAACCCACCCGAACAAAACGTGGAGACATTATGAATTTTGGAACCTTTCAAGATTATGATGGAAATGTTTTTGATACCGTTCACTTTCCTCCTAGCGTTAAAGCTTATCCTTTTCGTGGAAGAGGAATTTATCAACTGCGTGGAAAAGTGACGCAAGAATTTGGTTATTATAGTTTGGAGGTAATGCAGCAAATAAAATTGAAAGAAGTTGATGACAGGAGGTTGTGAATTAATGTAGCCTTAGAATTATTCAATAAAGCCTTCCATTAAATTCGGAGTAGAACCATAAGGGTTCTACCACTATTTTAATGGATATTAAATTCTCCATGAGAAACCAAAAAACAAAAGCATAAAATTTTAACACAAAAAAGTTCCTTCGTTAAAATTTCTTTACAACAAGTTGATAAATAAATTTTTACTTCAGGATGACATTTCATTGGTGTTTTAGATATTTCAAAAGTATATTTAAAAATTAGTTACATAATGAGGGTTTTAAATAAGCCATTAAAATAGTGGTAGAACCCAAATAAGTAATCTAGGAAAATTTACCCAATGACTTATTCCCACCTCATAAACCGCTTCATCAAGTAAGCAATAATCAACGTAGAGAAGAAAGAGAAGCTTCCATACAATACCGCAATCAAAGAAAGTCCTTCAATTTCGATTACGTTATTGGCTAAGAAGATTGCCAAAGCAGAATTTTGAAGTCCCATTTCTATGGCTATGGTATATTTTCCTTCGTGGTTTATCCCTGCTGCTCCTGAAGAGAAGAATCCTACAAACATTACCAAGACATTTAAGCACAATGCTGGAAGTAATAAATCCCAATATTCAATTATCGATTTATCACCATTTTCTTTTTCATTAATCAAAACCAACAAGAACACTAAAAACATAATTCCTGGCAATATATAACGCAGTGGTTTTCTGAATTTCGCTACTGTAATTGGGTAGTAATGTCGCGCTGCTAGACCAATAATTACAGGAAGAAAAACAGTAAAGGTCACCTCTCTAAAAGTATCAAACATGGAAAGATTAACCTCTTTACTTGAAGTCCAGAAAAGTGAGAAAGCAAGATCAAGAATAAATGGAATGGTGATAATAATTAAAAAGCTATTGAAGGCTGTCAATGAAACGGAGAGCGCTACTCTACCATTCAATAAATAAGTAACGATATTGGATGAAGTTCCACCAGGGCAAGCAGCGATTAAAACAATTCCTAATTGATAAATTGGATCTAAATCAAAAGCCAAAGCAATTCCAAAACCAATGAGTGGCATGAGAATCAACTGTCCAAACAATCCGAAAATAACAGCTTTTGGGGAAATAAGAACGCGTTTAAAGTCACTTGCTGTAAGTCCCAAGCCAATTCCAAACATTATTACAGCAATCGAAGCCGGCAATAAATAATCTAGGAATGTTTGCATTTACAGAAGAGGTTAGTATGCTTTCTTGATTCGGTCCATTGCTCTTTGGTCGTCCTTCTCCTTTAAATCAGCACGCTTATCATAGAGTTTTTTACCTTGAGCTAAAGCAATTTCGACTTTAGCATAGCCATTTTGATTGATAAAAAGTCTTAAAGCAACAATTGTAAAACCTTTTGTTTTCATCTTTTTATCCAACTTGTTGATTTCTTTTCTATTCAACAATAACTTTCTATCTGCTTTCGCCTTGTGCTGATAAAAAGAAGCATTTCCATATTCTGCAATGTGCATATTTCGTAAGAAAACTTCGTTGTTTTCTATCACACAAAACGCTTCAAGAATACTCGCTTTACCTAAGCGGATGCTTTTTATTTCCGTCCCTCCCAATTGAATACCCGCAACATACTTATCAAGCAGCTGGTATTCAAAACGAGCACGTTTATTAATTATATTTATTCGGTTTTTATTTGTTGACATATTTTAATTTCCTTGTTGAAATTAGCTGCTCTAAATCAATCTGATTTAAACGTATTACGCCAAAGTAAAAGAAAATAATCGTAGTTGCCATCAAAACATGACTTAAATCTTCCTTATTAAACCAAAGATGAGGATTGAGCTGGAGTGTAAAAATAAATATAGAAGGAATCAAAAATAAAACTGCGTAAATAGTGTATTTGAAAGATTTCAAACCTTTTCTCCAATAGTAAATACCGAAGCCCATGCAGAAAAACAAGTAAGAGATTGTTGCATCAGCCATCACGAAAACGAATGATTGCAATGAAAGCGCAAGAGCGATGAACACAATGAATTTCACATAAAGAAAGCGGATTAAGACTTTATATAATTTTGAATTAATTACATTCAAGCTAATCATTGCTTTACCTGCATAGAATGCTGATATAAGTCCTAAAGTCCAAGTTGGATACTTCCCATAAACACCTGTGTAATAAAAAAACATGTGGCCAAAGCCACTAAAAAATGTACTTATTCCAAAAAACAAGAAGAACATTTTCCAATTTTTCTGAAAATTAGTTTCCGCTAATTTCATTTTAGAATAAATCACAAGGCAGATAATTGCAATCACCATGTTTGTTACCAATGCCATTGGCTCTTGAAGACACAAACCCATAAATTCAAAGGGTAATTTCTCTGCTGGTATGCCACATAAATTTTCCATATTCAATGCAAAGGAACAAAAATAAACATTTCTATTTTAATTTTTTGGACTATTTCAATTCAGTGAGACAAATATTTTTTTTTTCAACTAAAAATGTTCAATTTTTGAATAAAAGCATGCATTTTCCAAAAAGCGCGTTAAATTTGTAAACGTGGATTTACCTTCAAAATATTTAAATGAAGCTGTTGAACAGTTTGCCTCTTTACCTAGCATAGGAAAAAGAAGTGCCTTACGTTTAGTATTGGACCTATTAAAACGCTCTCCAGAGGAGATTGACCGTTTTTCTAATGCAATAAAGGGCATCAAGGAGAATATTATTTATTGTGAAAGCTGTGGAAATATTTCAGATAATAAAATTTGTGTTATTTGTTCAAACCCTGGACGCGAGCACAGAATTGTATGTGTTGTAGAAGACATACGCGATATCATGGCAATTGAAGCAACACGAAGCTTCAAGGGTATTTATCATGTTTTAGGCGGTGTTATTTCTCCAATGGACGGGCAAGGTCCAGAGGATTTGAATATTCCTTCACTAATTAAAAAAGTCGATGAAGGAGAAGTCGATGAGATTATATTCGCGTTAAGTTCAACGATGGAGGGAGACACAACGAACTTCTATATTTATAAGAAGATTTCTCCAACTCATACTAAAGTTACTACATTATCTAGGGGAGTTTCCGTTGGTTCCGAGTTACACTATGCTGATGAATTGACATTAGGTAGATCAATTCTTCAAAGATTGCCTTTCGAGTCTACTTTTAATAAAAACTAGAGGATCTATTACTTATCTAAAAATTAATTAAAACCAATATATTGCATTGATATGAAAAAAGTTAAAAATTCAATACCTGAGGCATTAAAATGTAGGATTGTATTTGTCTTATTATTCCTTTTTTCATCATTTAATTTAATCGCACAGGAGATACAGTTTACTGAACTCGAAAAACAATGGATTGCCGATCATCAAATAATTGAATTTGGATATGACAATAGATGGGAACCTTATGAAATTTATAGTGCTGGTCAATACGGTGGAATAATTAGTGATTATATTGGAATAGTAGAAGAAAAAACGGGTATAAAAATGCGTCCGCTTCCAGATATGGATTGGTCTAAATCAATAAAAGGTTTATCTGATGGAAGCTTAACCGTTATTCCAGGTTTTGTTGAGACTCCATTGCGTGAACAAAAATTTGAACTTTCGAACCCTTACATCAATGATCCTATTGTTATTGTCGCTTCAAAAGATGCAACTTACTTTTCATCATTAGAAGATTTAAAGGGCAAAACAGTTTCTCTTTCGAAAAATTATTACGCTGTCGAATTAATTAAAAATCAATATCCTGACGTTAAAATAAAGGAATATGAAAGTGTTGAAGAGTGCCTTAAAGCTATAATCGATGGTGAATCCGATGCTTTTGTTGGAAAGTTGAATGTAATAACTTATTATATCAATCATTATGGCTTTGAAAACATCAAAATAGTTGGAACAACTCCTTTTAAATACAATGGCATATGTTTCGCAATTAACGCTGAACACAAAACATTTAAGGGAATTATAAATAAAGTAATCGCTCAGATTACTCCTGAACAAAAACATCAAATAAGGCAAAAGTGGATAGCAGGAGAAAGAGGAGGAATTTACTCAACCGCATACATTATTGGGATTTTTGTTGTATTAATAATAGTACTGATTGGATTGGCTATATTTTTCTTTTGGAACAGGACACTTAAAAAACAAATTAAAATCAATAAAGAGACTGAACTCCAACTAAAATCACTACTAATTGAAGTTAAACAAGGTGATGATGAAAAGAAAGTATTACTTCAAGAAATACATCACCGTGTGAAAAACAATTTACAAATTGTATCTAGTATGTTGAACTTACAATCCAACACAACGCGTGATGAAAAAACCAGGAACGCTTTAAAAGAAGCAATGGATAGAGTTTCCTCTATTGCCTTAGTTCATAAAAAGATGTATCAATCTCCAAGCAGCAATAAGCTAAATATTAAAGGTTATATCGAAACACTTTTTAAAGAACTTGTCTCCCAAGATCCAAAATATTAAAATGTTGAACTTAAAATTGAAGATGTCGAAATCAACAGTAAGATGGAGTCTTTCATGCCTTTGGCGTTAATAATAAACGAATTGATTTCCAACAGTTTAAAATACGCATTTCATTCTCAAGGCAAACCAGTCATAACGATCCTATTTATAACAAACGATTCGAGTAATTTTTTAAAAATGAACTATACGGATAACGGATCTTGGGTTGACAATCTAGAAAGTGATCAATTTGGAACCTCGATGATTGAAATATTTACTGAACAAATTGATGGGTTTTATGAGGTTTTAAAAGGAGAAGACTCATCTACTTTTTTGTTTTCTTTTAGCGGTGTAAGTTCCACTTAAATATTCACTTTTAATGTCTCCAATAAAGTATTATATAGAAAATCAATTAGTTGCCAATTTTCCCAAAATACTTATACCATTTTAAAGTATAAAATTTTATAAAATTCTTCTTCGATACGTAATTTGTAAATTTAAAAACCCTATATTGTGTTATCAAATCGAAGGCAAATGAAGTGCCTTTTGTTACTAACAGAACACTAAATAAGTTCAAAAAACAATTATCATGGAAGTAATATTTAACACAGACAACAACATCGAAGGAAAAGAAAGAATTGAGTCTTATTTTTCAAACAAAATCAAAGAAGATCTAAGTCGTTTTGAAGACAAAGTGACACGTGTGGAAGTTCACCTATCTGATGAAAATGGTGACAAAGGTGGAAGTAATGATAAAAGATGTGTTTTGGAAGTGCGTCCCCAAGGTTTAAAGCCAGTTGCTGTTTCAAATCAGGAGAATACAATAGAACAAGCAATCAGCGGAGCAACAAAGAAAATGATTAGTAATTTAAGTTCATTATTAGGAAAGTTGCAAAGCCACTAATAACTTGAAGATATATAACTTGTATTATTCATCAAAACACTCAATTCTAAAGAAGTTTTCTTTAGAATTGAGTGTTTTGATGAATAATACAGGCTAAAGCGAGATTTACTAAAGTGCATAGTTTTAACTCTTTCTGAGACCAATAAACGTCTCTTTTTTTGTGCTTGTATTTTTTTTGGTATCAATACTACTCTTTGATTAACCCATACTCTCCCAAAACGACTTTCCACTCTAGACTTTCCGTGTGTTTTAGCAAGTTTGTATTTATTCTCTTCTTTAAATGCTCATTTATATTTGGCTTCATTCCTATAGAATAATACTGCGGATTGAATGTTATAGGCAAAACCTGATATTTGTTCATTGTATCACTTTTTATCAATTCTTTTAAAAGTGGTAAATCGTAAACTACAGCATCAACCTGACCTTTGTTTAGCGCAGGTAAAAGATCCTCTTTTCGTTCGTATAACTCCGTATTGTTATAAAAATTATCTTTCATCCATTCTTGCGAACTGGAGTATTGAACAGTAGCCAGCTTTCTTTTCTTGAAGCTCTCCATACTATTTGATCGGCTCTCCAATTCAGTGACTGTTAAAGAAGATGTAATACTGGCCGTAAAACCAGAAATTATAATCACAGCGGTAAACATCCAAATCAATGCTACAATTCTTCCGCCTGATGTTTGGGGTGACTTATCTCCATATCCAACGGTTGTCATTGTGACAGCTGCCCACCAGAAACCACTCCACAACCCTTTAATACCGTCTCCGAATTCCTCCTTATTGTGAACTCTCTCCAATCTCCAAGTCAAAAAACCGAAGACAAACAAAATCAGAATTAATGAGCCTAATGCTCGGAAAAAATTAAGCGAAAAGAAAGATTTTATAAATTGCACAGTACTTTCCCAGGAAGAAACTTCTTGCATTACTAATCCACTGTGCGCTAAATAAAAAGGAACAGAAAAATCAATTGATTTAGAACGCTTGCTTGTAATTGATAATGGGAAAAGCGCCAAGTCTATTGTTCCGTCTTCTAATTCCTTCAAAAGATCTTTGGACTCCAATCGTATATATTCACAATGAAAATTATTGTCTTCTGAAATATTATACCATAGCCAACTTATAGGTCCTTGCAGCTTATCATTATCTTCATAGATAAAAGGCGCAGAATTCACATACCCAACCCTTAGAGAATCCTGAGCTAAAGATTTTTGTCCAATTAAAAAGGTGAAAAACGAAAAAATTAAAAAAGTTAGACGCATACAATGAATTAATTAATATTAACAAAACTAAAAAAATAGCACGACAAATAAGAAATATGTACCACTCATCTCTCTATTTCAGTATTTCATCACTAAGAAATTTTCGAAGTAATAAAAAATGTGTTTCTTTGAGACAATATTAAAAAACTGAAATAATGAAAAGAATATTTTCCGTGGCATTGGCAACTACCTTTATATTTGGTCTGCATGCTCAAAAAAGTGAAATAGACTTCGTTGAATACAATCTTGATAATGGGATGCACGTTATTCTTCACGAAGATAACTCCACTCCTATTGTGGCTGTTTCTGTACTTTATCATGTAGGATCAAAAAATGAAAATCCAGACCGTACAGGTTTTGCTCACTTTTTCGAACATTTAATGTTTGAAGGAAGTCAAAATATCGACAGAGGTGAATTTGATCAATACATCGAAAGGAATGGTGGAACATTAAATGCCAACACATCTCAAGACAGAACGTATTATTACGAAATATTTTCTTCAAACAACCTTGAACTGGGTCTTTGGTTAGAATCTGAAAGATTATTACACGCCAAAGTAGACAATGTAGGTATTGAAACTCAGCGTGAAGTAGTTAAAGAAGAGAAAAGACAGCGTGTCGATAATCAACCTTATGGATCTTTCATGGCATCTGCTTTTGACCGTTTGTATCAAAAACACCCTTACAAATGGACTCCAATTGGATACATGGAGGACCTAGATGCAGCGCAAGAAGAAGACTTTATTAATTTTTACAAAACATTCTATGTTCCTTCAAACGCAACGCTTTCTATTGCTGGAGATATTAACATAGAAGAAGCAAAAGTTTTGATTGATAAGTATTTCGCTTCAATTCCAAAAGGACAAGCAATCAACTTATACCGTGATTATTTAGCATTAGACAACGAAGCGTTTACAGTTAAATACGGAAAAGAAAAGGCTATCTTTAATGACGAAGATTTTTTTAGTACAACATCGAAAGATGGAATGGCAATGATTAATGAATACAAGAAAAAAGAAACTGTTATTCCACGTCCAAATATTGTTGAACCTAAAATGACAAAAGAATTAGTTGACACGGTTTATGACAACATTCAATTACCAGCAGTATTTATTGGTTACCATTCTCCAAAACAAAACACAAAAGAAGCTTACGCATTGGAAATGTTAAATGCTATTATTTCAGGAGGAACAAGTGCGAGAATGAATAAAAATATCGTTGAAGAAAAAGAATTAGCAGTAACAGCATTCTCTTTTGCTTTCCCATTAGAAGACCCAGGAATTGCCCTTTTCGCAGGAATTGCAGCCAAAGATGTTGAGATTGACAATTTAAAGGACGCCTTGGACTTAGAAATCGATAAAGCTAAAAATGAATTGGTAACTGAAATTGAGTTCCAAAAGGTGAAAAATCAATTCGAAAATGACTTTTATTCTGCAAACAGTACTGTAGCTGGTAAAGCTGAATCTTTAGCTGATAATTATGTATATTTCAATAATACAAACTTAATTAATGAACAGTTAAGTGTTTATGATGACATTACACGAGAAGACTTGATGGCAGTAGCGAAAAAATATTTCACTAAAGACGCCCGATTAGTATTGTACTATTTGCCAAAGAAATAACAGATTTAGTAGAATAATAATATTTAAAATAATATGAAAATGAAAAATATAATATTAGGATCAGTACTCGCACTTACATCTGTATTTGCGTTTGGACAGGTAGACCGCACAAAAGCGCCGGTTCCGGGCCCTGCTCCGGAAATAAATATTCCAGAACCTATCGTATTTGATTTAGACAATGGAATGAAAGTAATTCTTTCACCAAATGATAAAATCCCTAAAGTTTCTTTCAATTTAGTAATGGGTTCTGACCCAAGGTTGGAAGGAAAAAAAGCTGGTCTCTCTTCAATTGCAGGGGATTTATTAATGTCTGGTACTACAAATAGATCAAAAGATGAAATTGATAATCAAACAGACTTTATAGGAGCATATTTATCAGCAAACAGTTCAGGAATGTATTTGAGCGTTCTGACAAAGCACATGGATAAAGGTTTGAATTTGATGACTGATGTTATGAAAAATGCAAACTTCCCAGAAAGTGAATTTGAACGCATCAAAAAACAATATGAGTCTAATCTATTTTCAGTAAAGACAGATCCAAACTCAATGATGTCTAATGCTATGTACAAAGCCATATTTACCGACAAACATCCTTACGGTGAAGTAATGACTGAAAATTCATTGGAAAACATCAAACGCGAAGATGTTATTGATTATTACAAAAAACAATATACGCCAGCTGGGAGTTATCTCGTAATAGTAGGTGATATCAATGAAGCGCAGGCAAAGAAAATTGCTGAAGAACGTTTTGGTGAATGGGAAGGTGGTATACCTTTCGAGAAAGATTACAACAATGGTATTTCTCCAAAAGGAAACCGTGTGATTTTTATCGAAAAACCAGGAGCTGTTCAATCGGTGATCAGTATTTCTTTTCCATTAGATATGATACCAGGAGATGAAAACCAAATTAAATTATCGACACTAAACAAATTGTTTGGTGGTGGTGGATTTGGAACACGTTTGATGCAAAATCTTCGAGAAGACAAAGCATATACGTATGGTGCATATTCTAGTGTTGATGTGGACAGAAAAGGAAGTCATATCAATGCACAAGGAAGTTTTAGAAATGAAGTATCTGATTCTGCAATAACTCAATTCTTATATGAGTTCAACAGAATTACAGAAGAAATGGTAACAGAAGAGGAGTTGGCTTTGAATAAAGCTTCAATGGCAGGTAGCTTTGCACGTACATTGGAATCTCCACGTACAATTGCAAACTTTGCTTTGAGTACTTATAGAAATGAATTACCAGCAGATTATTACCAAACTTACCTTCAGAAGTTAAGTAATGTCTCTAAAGAAGACATCATGGAAATGGCAACTTCTTATATTACTCCAAACAACTTAAATATTATAGTAGTTGGAAATAAAGATGTAATGGAAAGCTTGAAACAATTTGATGCTGATGGAAATATCGAAATATTTGATGCTTTCGGAAATCCTAAAGTAGATAATACATTAGCTCCAGCGGATATTTCTAAAACAGAAGTATTTGAAAACTATTTGATGGCAGTAACGCAGACTTCAAAAATGAAGAAAGCAAACAGGAAAATAAAAAAGGTGAAAACTTTAAAAAGAAATGCTATTGTTGTTCCAAATCAATCTCCTATGGAATTGAAGATGACAACTTACTTCATGGCTCCGAATATGTCTGCTTCTAAAATGGAATTTAATGGAATGGTTCTTCAAGAAGAAAAATTCAATGGAAAGAAAGGTGCTACCAAAATGATGAATCAGCAAGGAGGTTTTGATACAGTTGAAATGACTGAAGAGGAAATCGCTGATAAAAATATAACAGGAGCGATTTTCCCTGAATACAGTTTACTTTCTTACGAAGATGAATTCAAATTATTAGGAATCGAAAGTAGAGACGGAATCAAAATGTATGTGATTGAATATACAATTGGTAAAACAACTACAAAAGCTTACTATAACAAAGAAACATACATGAAAGAATATTCTGAAACTTTAGAAGTAACAGAGGAAGGACCTAAAAGTATCGTAGCTATTTATAGTCAATATACAGATTACAAAGGTTTCTTATTTCCAAAGAAAACATCACAAGTAATAGAGTCAGTTGGAATGACTGCTACATTGAAGGAAGTTGAAATCAATGGAAAAATTGATGAAAAAATGTTTGAAGTAGAGTAACTTTCTAATTTAAAATAGATTTAAAAATGCGGTTCTTAAGTGGACCGCATTTTTTTTTTGGAGAATATTAGAATTACTAAAACCTGTTAATTTAGAGATAAAATTAGATCAAGTTAAACAGGGTATTTGTAGAATTAGTAACTTATTAACTGAAGTTTCGGAGTTTAATTTTACAACGTATTTTATGGTGGAGTTTGTAATTAGGAGGAAGTAAGCTTTAGGCAATTGGCAAGTTTTAGCATTTAATACATCAAATTGATTTTTTTAGATAGAAAGTGCAGTAAATAAGGGCATCTCTAATAACTCTGTTTGGAATGATAAGGCAGTTGTTTTTTTAAAATACAAGGCGCTGAAAACGGAATTTAGCTGGGCTAAATGAGTATTTCGGCAACGAAGTAGTTGGAAGAAAGAACAAGTTAGCAACCAAAGTAGGATCTTTAGAGGTGCCCTAAAATAATCAATTTAAAAACGAAGGCAAAAACAAGCATAAAGCCTATTGCCTACTGCCAAATGCCCATCTATACTTACACTTATTCATTTAGTACCGAAACTTGAGTTATTAAATTTAGCTTAAAAAAAGAAAGATTCCTCGCCGCCATACTCTTTCTATATGATGTGCCCAGAGTTTAATAACTCGTCAAAAATTTAATTCTGACTAAGAATTAAAAGGCCGAGGAATCCCTTTTTCTAAATTTATTTTCATCAAACACAATTAATAAAGACAAAATATAAAGTATTATTCGCCGAACAAGTCAGAATATTAAACCAAAATCATTAAACTTGTGCAAAGCAAAACTTAAATGAAGAAAGTCATTACTATTCCAAATGCTCCTGCTCCAATTGGACCATACAGTCAAGCTATTCAAAAAAACGATACTTTATATGTAAGTGGTCAGATTCCTTTGGATCCACAAACTGGAGAATTGCAATTGGATAGTATTCAGCAAGCAGCAAAACAAGTAATGGAAAACATAAAAGCTTTAGTTGTAACGGCTGGTTTTAAAATGACAGACGTTGTAAAATGTTCTATTTTCTTGAAATCTATGGACGATTTTGCTGATGTCAATGAAGTTTACGCTTCATATTTCACAACTGAACCACCAGCAAGAGAGACGGTTCAAGTATCTAAATTACCTTTGGGTGTTCCAGTTGAAATATCTTGTATCGCTATATGTTAATCTTATTCTAAATAACACTTTACGACAGAATAACCTTGGAAAAAGAAGCTATCAGAATATCTATAATTATCGTCAACTATAACGTTGAGTACTTTTTAGAACAGTGCCTTAATTCTGTATACGATGCGCTCAAAAATGTTGAGGGAGAAGTTTTTGTTGTGGATAATAATTCAATTGACGGTTCAGTTGAAATGGTAATTCGACAATTTCCGCAAGCCAATCTCGTTGCCAACAAAGACAACGTTGGTTTTTCAAAAGCAAATAATCAAGCCATGCGCATCTCAAAAGGTGATTATGTGGTGCTTTTGAATCCAGATACCGTTGTTGAAGAAGATACTTTCCAAAAATGTGTTGACTTCATGGACAAACATCCAGAGGGCGGTGGATTAGGCGTAAGAATGATTGACGGAAAAGGACAATTTTTACCAGAAAGCAAAAGAGGTTTACCCACTCCAGCAGTGGCTTTTTATAAGATTTTCGGATTCTCTAGATTATTCCCAAAAAGTAAAACTTTCGGACAATATCATTTGGGTTATTTGGACGAATTTAAAACCAATGAAGTTGAAATTCTCAGTGGTGCTTTTATGTTAATGCGAAAAGAAGCGTTGGACAAAGTTGGTTTATTAGATGAAGCGTTTTTCATGTATGGGGAAGACATCGATTTATCCTACAGAATAATAAAAGGAGGATACAAAAACTATTATTTTCCCGAAACACAGATTATACATTATAAAGGAGAAAGTACAAAGAAAAGCAGCATCAACTATGTATTTGTTTTCTACCGCGCCATGGTCATATTTGCAGAAAAACATTTCTCTCAGAAAAATGCCAAACTCTTCTCCTTCTTCATCAATTTAGCGATTTATTTCAGAGCTGGACTAGCACTATTAAACCGTTTCATCAAACGCATTATTTTACCTTTAGTAGATTTAACAATCATCATTTTAGGATTGTATGCGTTGACTAAATTATGGTCTTTAGAAAGTATAGACTTCCCCATTCATATATTAAAGTACGCATTACCTGGATACGCTTTTGCTTGGCTCATCACGAATTTATATACGGGAGCCTATGACACGCCTATTAAATTGAAGTCCTATATTTCAGGTACATTATTAGGAACTGGAGTTATTTTAGTGGCTTACGCCCTACTCCCCAAAGAAGTCCAATTTTCGAGACTCTTCATATTGCTAGGCGCACTATTGGTTTTAGTCTATTACCTTCTAACGAGAGTTGCTTTACATGTCTTTCTGGGTAAAAAATTCGATTTACGAGGTGTTAAAAATAAAAACTTTGCCATTGTCGGAGAACCAGATGAAGTAGAACGCGTAAAACAAATTCTTAAAAATACGGCGAATAAGGTGAATGCTATACATAGTGTTTCTCCAACAAAAGAAAAATCAGAAAATGATAGTGGAGTGATTAATCAATTGGATCAAATAATAGATATTTATGAGATCGATGAAGTTATATTTTGTGCAAAAAACACCACTGCCGAATCCATAATAAATTGGATGTCTAGAACGGCAATCAATAAGGTGGAATTCAAAATTGCGCAGCCCAACAGTATGTATTTAATTGGAAGTAATTCCGTCGACACTGCGGGGGATTTATACATCATGGAAATTGATAATATTTCCACCAAATCAAGTAAAAGAAATAAACGAACATTTGACTTCTTAATGGCATTACTGCTTCTAATACTGCTCCCTCTTACAGTTTGGTTTTTTCAATATAAAGGAAAATTCATTCAAAATTGTTGGGCGGTTTTAATTGGAAAAAAATCTTGGGTAGGTTACTCTTACGAAGAAACGCCAAGCCAAAAAAACTTACCGCGTATTAAAAATGGCATTTTAACACCAGCCGAAGAACGTTCTGACAATGAAAATAATTCCTTACGTTCCAAGCTAAATTTAATTTATGCGCGTGATTATTCTATCGTCACTGACATGCTGATTTTAAGAAAGTATTGGAGAAGGCTAGACCGATAAATGACAGTGTTTCGTTTGTTATAACTGAAATTTTGATTACTTTTGTGCTTCTTAATTTGATTATAATTCTTTAAAACAAAATATGTCACAAGTAGAAATTCGACTTCCTAAAATGGGAGAAAGTGTTACTGAAGCAACCATAACTAACTGGTTAAAAGGTGTGGGAGACACGATTGAAATGGACGAACCACTTGTAGAAGTGGCAACTGACAAAGTTGATAATGAGTTGCCTTCAGAAGTTTCTGGAACTGTTGCAAAGATCTTTTTTGAAGTAGACGAAGTTGCCCAAGTGGGAGATGTTATCGCTTTGATATCAACAAATGGAGAAGTAGCAGATACAGAAGAAAAGAAAGAGGTTACCGTTGCTGCTGAAAAAGTTGACAATAGCGTAAATGAAGCAATTGCTACTGTTAGCGGTAGTGATTTAGACAAAAACGGACCAACAGGTAAGTTCTACTCCCCTTTAGTGAGAAGCATCTCTGAAAAGGAAGGCATCTCAATGAATGAATTAGAAAGTATTGCTGGAACAGGTCTAAACGGGCGTGTTACAAAGAAAGATATTTTCGATTACATAGAAAACGGAGGAAGTAAAAATGCACCAGCGCCACAAGCTGCTGCTCCAACTGCACAATCTTCTGCACCAGTGCCACAAGCGGCTGCTAAACCAGCACCAAAAACTTCAAGTGCTCCTCTTATGGAAGGTGATGAGATTATTGAAATGGACCGTATGCGTAAGATGATCGCAGAACACATGGTTCGTTCAAAACAAACTTCTCCTCACGTAACTTCTTATGTTGAAGCTGATGTTACAAATATTTGGAACTGGAGAAATAAAATCAAAGGTGAATTCAAAGCTAAAGAAGGAGAAAACTTCACTTTCACACCTATTTTTATTGAAGCAATAGCGAAAGCAATAAAAGACTTCCCAATGATCAACATTACTGTTGATGGAGATAGAATTATCAAAAAGAAAGATATCAATATCGGAATGGCTGCTGCATTGCCTTCAGGAAACTTAATTGTTCCTGTAATTAAGCAAGCGGACAGAATGAATCTTTATGGTTTAGCCAAAAAAGTAAATGAATTAGCAAATAATGCACGTGATAACAAGTTGACTGCTGATGATATTCAAGGTGGAACATATACTGTAACGAATGTTGGTACATTTGGAAATGTAATGGGAACACCTATTATCAATCAACCACAAGTTGCTATTATGGCAATCGGTGCAATTAGAAAAGTACCTGCAGTTATTGAAACGCCAGATGGTGACTTCATCGGAATTCGTTACAAAATGTTCTTATCACACGCTTATGACCACAGGGTTGTAGATGGTGCGCTAGGCGGAACGTTTGTAAAAAGAGTTGCTGATTACTTAGAAGCATTTGATGTGAATACAAAATTGTAAGATTAACTTAATATTTAATTAAAACCCGTTTAATGTAATGTTGGACGGGTTTTTTTGTGGTTAAAAATGGGTTTTTATTCAGAACGAGCTTGATAGGTAATTAATCAAATCTGTTTGACTTTCAATTGCGGCAAATTTGTCATAATTAAAAGCTTCTCACAAGGTAAGATTTAGCTGCCAAACATTCATAATATTACATCAGAGATGAAATCAGAAACACCACTAACAATATGATAATTAAAGAGAAGATTAATATTTCACTTTTTCGTTCTAATTTCGCTTTCCTTCTAATTTCGCTTTCCTTCTAATTTCAATTCTAAATTTAGCAAGTTCATCATCGGATACTTTTTTAAAAATCAGTTTTTCGGATTTAACTTTTTCAAAATTCAAATCTCTATTATTAGATTTAAATTTCTGTTTGTTTGATGCTTTCATAGAACGATTTTGTTTTATTCTATTATTCATATCAGACATATGTCCAGCTCCTCCGCTCATTTAATAAATGGTATTGTTTTCGTTGTGAATGTTCATTTTAAAATTAAATGCCTCCTATGTTTGTATTATCATAAACATATACCTTTATAGGAATAAGTGAAAAGGGATAAGAGTCAAATAATGCCTAGGCAATCTTATAAGATATGCCGTCCGATAGATATGACCTTATCCCTTTACATCTCTCAGAGTTTGAACAGAATGTAAGGAACCATTATAGTATAATAGTATCCAGAATATCCAACTAGGAGAAAAGACGAAAAGAGATTTTTCACTTTTTTAGTTTAAAAAAAATAAATACATGGAAAAAATTTTAAAAGAAGCAGTTGGGATTGATGTAGCTCAAAACGAATTAGTGGCTACATTGGGCAGAATGAACGAGTGTTTGGATATCGAATTGTTTGCCTTTAAAGTATTTGCAAATAGCAAGAAGGGGATCAATAATTTAGTGAGTTGGGCCTCTGGTCAGTGCTCAAAACCAAAGGATGTCAGATATGTTATGGAAGCAACGGGGGTTTATCATGAAGATTTAGCCTATGCACTTAGCACTCTTGATTTACCCACTAGTATAATACTTCCCAATAAAATAAGCAATTATGCTCGAACACTAGATGTAAAAACTGTTACAGATAAAACTGCATCCCAAGCTATCGCTAGATTTGGTTTGGAACGCAAACTTGATAACTGGAATCCTCCTAAAGCTATCTATAGAGAGTTAAAACAATTAACAAGAGAACGTGATCAGATAGTTGAGCAAAGAGCGATGGTAAAAATCAAAGACATGCAGAAAAAACGGAAGCAATGCCAAACGTAAATAGCTTAAGACGGATTGATGAAAGAATCCAATTTCTTACAGACCAAGAAAAAGAGATAAAACAAGACATTGTAACTTTGCTAGAAGAACATCCTGATTTATTGGAAAGAGTTAAAAATATATTTACAATACCTGGAGTTGGAGAGTTAACTGCTGTAATTGTATTAGCGGAGACAAATGGTTTTGATCTGATAAGGAATAAAAAGCAGCTAACAAGTTATGCTGGTTTCGATGTGAAAGAAAAGCAATCTGGAACATCAATAAAAGGAAAACCCCGAATATCTATGAGAGGTAATAGACATCTTCGTAAATCAATGCATTTACCTTCATTATCTGCAGTGAAATACAATGAAAATCATAAAAACATGTATGCAAGAATAGTATCAAAAAGCGGAATTAAAATGAAAGCATTAATAGCTGTTCAAAGAAAATTATTAGAGTTAATATATGTGATAGACAATAGTAAGGATGGGTATCAAGAGGACTATCAACAAAAAAAGGATACTATGCATGAATGCAAATCGTATCCTTTACAGACTAGCATGTAGCCGTCTTGAAATGCAAATATAATGAAAAATAGATGTGAAATCACTTGGAGGTTAACACAGAATCTATCGGATACTTTACCGCAAATTTCTAAATTAAGATCAAAATTGAATCTTCTTACATCAGAAATCTTAAATTTTTAGCGTTGGAAGAATGATAATATTCAATATATAAAATTGAAAAATAGATTCCTCGTCGCTATGCTCTGTCGGAATGACAGTAGTCTTGAAATCTATATTATTCCCCAGATTTATAAAATCGTCAGTGGTAGCAAAGATTTTTAGTCTATCAAAAAACTAAAAGACAGACAAAAAAACTTCTGGGGTAAAGTACCCGACAGGCATTTAAAATTAATTAATTAAATTAATTTCATAGCTATACTCTCGCTACTATCCATAACATAAAGCATTAATTTGTTTGATGAATGAAATAGTATAACGCTCTCTTTTAAAGTTACGACGAGTTTGATTTTTTCCAATTTGTATTACGTTATTGGACTACCAAGATAGGTCGTTTATCACTAATTTTAGCCTTGTGTTTTTTCAATAATAACAGCCAAGAATCGTATCAATTAATTTTGTCTAAAGTTAGATTTTATCAAAAAGAAAGAAGGGATTCCTCCTATGTTTGTAATTCAATATATTTGATAATAAAT
>Ga0307971_1000177_pt1 | contig 36481 bp, 33 predicted proteins | sample OrgLakmetagen714_FD_201820 | JGI IMG/M metagenome (GOLD analysis project Ga0307971, IMG submission 201820) | Saline water microbial communities from Organic Lake, Antarctica - #714 | ecosystem: Environmental > Aquatic > Non-marine Saline and Alkaline > Saline | place: Antarctica: Organic Lake... | reverse complement strand
CCCTGATCAGCGCCGAAAAGGAACTGGAGCAGCAACCGGAGTGGGACGTACCCGCCCGGATTGTTCACCTGCCGCTGTCCTGGGATGACGAGGCCTGCCATACCGCCATCCAGAAATACATGCAGTCAGTGCGCAAAGACGCGCCCTGGTGCCCCAGCAATCTGGAGTTCATCCGCCGCATCAACGGCCTGGACAGCATCGACGAGGTCAAAAAGACCCTGTTCGAAGCCAGTTATCTGGTAATGGGCCTGGGGGATGTCTATCTGGGCGCCCCGGTGGCCACGCCCCTGGACCCAAGGCACCGCCTGGTCACCACCAAGTACAACCCGGCCCGTACCTGGACGGCCGAAAACTCCGTGGGCATCGGCGGCGCCTACCTGTGCATCTACGGCATGGAAGGCCCCGGTGGCTACCAGTTTGTCGGCCGTACCCTGCAGATGTGGAACCGCTATCGCACCACCAAATACTTCGAAGACGGCAAGCCCTGGCTGCTGCGCTTCTTTGATCAGGTGCGCTTCTACGAAGTTGATGCGGAAGAACTGCAACAGATTCGGCGGGATTTTCCGAATGGCGACTACCCGCTCAAGGTGGAGGAAACCCGTTTCAATCTCAAGGATTACGAAGCCTTCCTGGCTGACAACCAGAACGACATCGAGACCTTCACCGATAAACGCAAGCAGGCATTCGACGAAGAACTTCAACGCTGGATCGAATCCGGCCAGATCAACTTCAGTTCCGAAGCGCCAGAAGAAATTGAAGGCGACGACGATTTATCCGATCTGCCCGACGGCCAGCTCGCCGTGGAAAGCCACGTGGCGGGCAATCTCTGGGAATGCCTGGTGAAGCCTGGCGATACCGTAACCGCGCAGCGCCCGGTGGCCGTCATTGAATCCATGAAGATGGAAATCGAATTACTCAGCCCGGTCAGTGGCCGGGTAGTGAACGTCCTTCGCGACGCCGGGCAAGCCGTTCAGCCCGGCACACCGGTGGTGATTATTGAAGAAACCTGAGCATCAGAAACTCGGGCCAGTACAACCTGAAAGCAACCAACAACCTGTAAAGCACGACCCTAGGAGAAAGCCATGAAAACACCAACCGTTATGAAACGTCTCGGTTCTGCGCTGAGCATCAGCCTTCTGGCTGCCAGCGTATCCATGAACGCCGCCGCTGAAGAGAAGGACTCGTTCAGCATCGCCTGGACCATTTACGCCGGCTGGGTGCCCTGGCAGTACGCGGAAGACTACGGAATCATGAAGAAGTGGGCCGACAAGTACGACATCGAAGTGGATATCGTGCAGGTCAACGACTACATCGAGTCCATCAACCAGTACACCGCCGGCCAGTTCGACGGCGTCACCGCCACCAGCATGGACGGCTTGTCGATCCCGTCAGCGTCCGGCATTGATACCACGGCCCTGATTGTCGGTGATTATTCCAACGGCAACGACGGCCTGGTCTCCAAAGACGCCGAAAGCATCGAGGACCTGGAGGGCGGTACGGTTCACCTGGTTGAGCTGTCCGTCTCCCACTACCTGCTGGCCAGGGCACTGACCACTGTCGGCCTGGAAGAGCGCGATCTGAGCGTGGTGAACATTTCCGATGCCGACCTGGTCTCGGCTTTCCAGACCGACGACGTTCGTCACGTGGCTACCTGGAACCCGCTGCTGACGGAAGTGGAAGCCTTCCCCGGCGCCACCAAGCTGTTTGATTCCAGCCAGATTCCGGGCCACATCAAGGATTTGACCCTGGTGAACACGGAAACCCTGGCGGACAACCCAAAGCTGGGCAAAGCCCTTGTGGGTGCCTGGTACGAGACCATGAGCATTCTTGAATCTGACACGCCGGAAGGCGAGGAAGCCCGCGCGTTTCTGGGTGAGCTGTCGGGTACAGATCAGGAAGGCTATGAGGCGCAGCTGGCAGGCATGAAGATGTTCTGGGAGCCCCAGATGTCGGTGGACTTCATCAACAGCGAAGACGCTTTTGCAGCGATGGACGATGTTCGTCAGTTCTCGTTCGAGAAGGGGCTGCTGGGCCAGGGCGCGATGACCCCGGACTTCGTCGGTATCGAGTTCCCGGACGGCACCGTAATGGGCGACGAGAGCAACGTGAAGCTTCGCTTCAACGATGACTACATGGAGATGGGCGCGGCTGGCGAGCTCTGATTTTGTTATTACTTGCCTGATTGGCGACCGAAGGGCACGATATTCGTGCCCTTTTTTTTGGTTTGGGAGCATGGTTGAGGGCGGAAGGTCTTTCCAAAACACGCTCCTTCGGCACATCCATGTGACGCTTGGGCTCCGCCATCCATGGCTCCGCACAGTTTTGGAAAGACCTTCCGCCCCCACCCCCGAACCTCGAGTAAACCGGAGACCTTAACTACCAATGCGTCGTACCAAGGAAGATGCTGAGAAAACCCGCCAGACGGTTCTGGAAGCGGCGCTTACGCTGTTCAGCCGTGACGGTTACTCGCTGACCACCCTCAGCCGGATTGCCAAGGAAGCTGGCTGCAGCCGTGGGCCGATTTACTGGCACTTCGAGAACAAGGACGACCTCTACGAAGCGGTTCTTGCCTATTCCCAGGAGCCATTAGAAGCACTGGTCGCGGAGTGCAGCAAGATGCGGGAAGCGCCGGTGGAAGCTATGAACCGGTTCATCGAACAGTGGCTTGGGCTGCTGGCCAATAACCGGAAATACCGTCAATCGTTCGAGATTCTGTTGAACAAGACCGAACTGACGGATGCCATGAGCCGAACGCTCAAGCGCGAGCGGGCTCTGACCAAATCAATCATCGCCATGTTTCAGGACCTGGTCGCTGGGGCGGCAGAGCGCGGTTTGATTCTGACAAAGGAAGATCCGAAGAATCTGGGCCTGCTGAGTTACACCTATCTGATGGGCATCACCCAGACCTGGTTATTTGCACCGAAGCTGTTTTCGTTGAAGCAGGAGGCTCCGTTTTTTCGGCGTCAGTTCTGGGCGATGCTAGACAGGCGTTAGAACCTGATCAGAAAAGCTTCAGGTAACGCGCCACTTCCCACTCAGACACGTGGTTCTGATAGCTTTCCCACTCTTCCTGCTTGAACTCAATGAAGCTTTTGAACATCGCCTCACCAAACACTTCCTTCGCCAACGGATCTGCCGCGAACGCTTCTAAAGCCTCACCGAGATTGCGCGGCAAGTATTCTATGCCCCGCTCGGCGATCTCGGCGTCGCTGACGTTGTACATGTTTTCGTGATGCGGCTCGCCGGCATCCAGCCCCTCACGAATGCCTTCAAGACCCGCCGCCAGAATCAACGCTCCGCCCAGATAGGGATTAGAGGCAATGTCTGCTGCCCGGCACTCGATGCGCCCACCCATACTGGGAATACGAATCATATTGGTGCGGTTGTTGGAGCCATAACACATGAACACCGGCGCCCAGGTAGAGCCCGACATGCTGCCCTGGCGCACCAGGCGCTTGTAGCTGTTGACGGTTGGCGCAATCACCGCACAAATGGCGGCGGCGTGTTTCAGAACCCCGGCGGTGAAGTGATAGGCGACCTTGCTGATGCCACAGCCGTGCAGGTCATCGCCGTCGGGCTCGAACAGGTTCTTGCCGGTATTCAGGTCCGCCAGCGACATATTGTAGTGGGCGCCGCTGCCGGTGCGGTCCGCGAACGGCTTGGGCATGAAGCTGGCAAACGCGCCGTGCTTGCGGGCGATTTCGTTGGCCATCATACGGAAGAACGTCAGTCGGTCTGCCATGGTCAGGCCGTCGGCGTATTTGAAGTCGGTTTCGAACTGGCCGTTGGCGTCTTCGTGGTCGAAGGAATAGACGTCCCAGCCCAGTTCGTTCATCGCATCCACCAGCTCGTCCATGATGGGCAGATTGTCCATCAGCGTGCGCGGGTCGTAACAGGGCTTGCCCAGGTTGTCGCGGTCGCTGAGCGGGGCAAAACCGCCACCTTCGGTTTCCTTGAGGATGAAAAACTCGGTTTCGATGCCGAGATTGAACTGGTATCCCATATCGGCCGCAGCATCCAGCTGGCGGCGGAAAATATTGCGCGAACAGGCCTCAAACGGCTTGCCGTTCAGGTAGAGGTTCCCCGGGAACCAGGCCAACTGGCGATTCCATGGGCAGATCGCCATGTTGTTAGCATCCGGCATAGAGGCGACTTCGTCGTCGGAAATGTCCTGGGGTACGCCATCCAGCGCGGCGCCGGTGTAGAGCTCCGACCCTTCCATCATCTGGCCCAGATGGGCCACCGGGACAAACTTACCCTTGGTGACGCCGTGAATGTCCACATAGCTGGCAATGGCGTATTTCACGCCGGCTTCGGTGAGCTGCTTTTTTAGCTCGGGGACGGATTTCGATTCTGACATGGTTCATCCTCTCAAGATTCTGGCCAGGGCTTCGTGCCCCGATAAGCAAACAGTTCTGGCATGAAGTTTTCATTCAACTTACATGCCATAGTGTATGTAAAATTACGCGAAGCGGAGCCAGAGTGTGGCCTGACCGGCTCTGAGCGAATCTTGAAAGGATAAACGAATGCCATTTAATCAATGGGTTATAGATGACTTTGAGGCAGGTGATCTGACCCTCTCCGGGGGCGGCATTCTGCGAAACGCCCGTTTGCACTACCATCAGATCGGGCAGATGAATGCACAAAAAGACAACGTGATTCTGTTGCCCACGTACTATGGTGGTGCAGCCGAGGGTAACCGCGCTTTCGTGTCGCCCGAATACGGTCCGCTGGATCCGCAGCAATACTGCATTATTATTCCCGCCATGCTGGGCGCAGGTGAATCGTCCTCGCCGTCCAACACACTGGGAAGTCAGGCCGGGCCCGGTTTCCCCGCCATCAGCCTCTACGACAACGTGATGCTGCAGAAACAGCTGCTGGATGCACGTTTCCCGGGCGCATCCATCGCACTGGTCATGGGTTGGTCCATGGGCGGTATGCAGGCGCTTCAGTGGGCATCACTGTCCCCTGAAAAAGTCAGGTCCGTTTTGGCAACCTGCTGCACCGCCCGGTGCAGCCCCCACAATTGGCTGTTTCTGGAGGGCGTGAAGGCAGCCCTGACCTGCGACGCGGATTTCGCAGGTGGGCATTACAGGCGGCCGCCAGAAAAAGGCCTGAAAGCTTTTGGCACCGTATACGCGGGCTGGGCCTATTCTCAGGCGTTTTTCCGTCGGGGCGGCTACAAGGAACTGGGGTTCGACTCGGTCGAAGCGTTAGTGCGCTTCTGGGAAAACGATCATCTGGCCCAGGATGCCAATGATCTGCTGTGCGCCTTGAAGACGTGGCAAAGTAGCGATATTTCTGCCAATCCCACCTTCAACGGGGACTTTGCCCAAGCGCTCGGCGCCATCACCATGCCCGCCGCCGTCATGCCCTCCCGAAGCGATCTGTATTTCGCCGTTGATCAGGCCACAGAGGAATCCGGGCGGATGCCGGGTGCAAGACTGTCGGTTCTCGAATCAGACTGGGGGCACATCGCCGGCGGTCCCGGCCGCCATGAGGGTATGATGGCCAAGATATGGGAGGTCGCCGGGGAGCTACTGAACGCCCAATGATCCACCAATTATGGGGCGATCGGAGGTGGCGCGCACCATAATAGGGCGTCTGCTGATCACCAGACCCGTTCACAACTCGGCTGTTGGCCCATCGTCGCCAGTTTCCGGCCTCTCGACACAACATGGCACGCGGTCTGCAGCGAAAACAGGCAAAACAGCTTGTAAACCGAACGTAGCAACACTGCGACGGCCACAGATTTACCAATGGGCGACTAGGGTTCCGGTTCATCGACGCGAAAACACCGCACAACGATGAATGACTGGTCCGAGAGTCGCCGACCTCTGCGAGGTTACACGGCGGGACAAAAGCCCGGGAGATTGAATCCATCAGGATTTCAGTGCCGTGTTGTGCCAACAGAGGAGTGCCTGCCATGAGTTCCATGCGACTGATCAACCGACACCCGGGCCGCTTTTCCGCCATCGCGCTGGGCCTGATCCCCTTCGTTATATTGATCCTGATTTACGGCATGGCCTCCCATGAGCGCCTGGCAGAGAACCCCAACGACAAACTGCTGCCCGGTCTTGAACAGATGACCGCTGCTGTCGAACGCATGGCGTTTCAGGAAGATAAACGCAGCGGAAACTACCTGATGTGGGAAGACACCGTTGCCAGTCTGGAGCGACTGGGCATGGGTATCGGCATTGCCGCGTTGATGGCGCTGGTTGTTGGCATTCTGAACGGCACCTTGCCGCTGTTCAGGGCCAATATGGCACCGCTGGTGTCGGCAGCTTCAATGGTACCGCCACTGGCAATTCTCCCTATTCTGTTCATCGTGTTTGGTCTGGGGGAACTGTCCAAAGTCATGCTGATTGTCATCGGGACGGCACCGGTGATGATGCGGGACGTGGCCCAGCGGGTCCGCGAACTGCCCCAGGAGCAGTTCATCAAGATCCAGACCCTGGGCGCCAACTCCTGGCAGGTGATCAACCGCATGGTGCTGCCACAGATTCTGCCCCGGCTGATCGACACCATGCGTCTGAGCCTGGGCCCGGCCTGGCTGTTCCTGATCGCCGCCGAAGCCATTGCCTCCACCGAAGGCCTCGGCTACCGGATCTTTCTGGTTCGGCGCTATCTGGCCATGGATGTCATTCTGCCTTACGTCATCTGGATAACCATCCTTGCCATTATCATCGACCAGTGTTTGCGCCTGACTAACCGCAAGCTGTTTCCCTGGTACAACGCGGGAGGCCACTGATGAGCTTTATTACGATAAAAAATCTGTGGAAGGAATACGGCAAACAAGTGGTGCTGGAAAATCTCAATCTAGAGATAGAACAGGGGGAATTCTGCACTCTGGTCGGCGCTTCGGGCTGCGGCAAGTCTACCTTCCTGAAAATGCTGCTGGGGCAGGAACAGCCCAGCCGCGGTACGCTGAACCTGGAAGACGAGCCCTTTCCCCCGCAGCCGGACCGCAACCGGGGCATCGTGTTTCAGCGCTATTCCGTGTTTCCCCACCTATCGGTGCGGGACAATGTGCTGATGGGGCTGGAACTGGAACAAAGGCCCATCCTTGGCAAGCTGTTCGGCAAGCCGCGGCGTGAGGCACTGGTCAAAGTCGATGCCATGCTGGAAGCGGTTGGCCTGACTGGCGCGGCCAACAAATGGCCTCACGAACTGTCCGGTGGCATGCAGCAGCGGCTGGCAATCGCCCAGTCGTTTCTGATGAAACCTCGGGTGCTGTTGCTTGACGAACCTTTCGGTGCGTTGGATCCCGGTATTCGCAATGACATGCATCAACTGCTGCTCAGGCTGTGGAAGGAAACTGACACCACGATATTCATGGTGACCCACGACCTCCATGAAGGTTTCCGCCTGGGCACCCGTTTGCTGGTGTTCGATAAGGTCCGCCACGACCCCCATGATCCTCAGGCTTTTGGTGCAACCATCACCTACGACCTGCCGATCGGTAAGACCGACGACGGCCTGCTTGAAGACATTCAAACCAACCTATCCAAAACCGCCCGCATTCAGGCGGCGTGAGACCCTTATGAACCCGACACCTCCTACTCTGGACCTGGGCGCTCTCAGCCGGGCCTACAAAAACGGCACCCTCACGCCCCCGGCTCTCATTGAGTCGTTGCTTGAGCGCGCCCGGTCATTCGAACAGCACAACATCTGGATTCACCTGGCCACGGCCCAGGAGCTGGCGCCCTATCTGGACCGGCTGACCGATCATAGCCCTGAAGACCTGCCGCTTTACGGCGTGCCCTTTGCGGTAAAGGACAACATCGATGTAGCCGGTATGCCCACGACTGCCGGTTGCGAAGCCTACCGCTACCGGCCGACTGAGCACGCCGCCGTGGTTCAGGCCCTCGTGGACGCGGGCGCTATTCCCATTGGCAAAACCAATCTGGACCAGTTTGCCACCGGCCTGGTCGGCACCCGGTCCCCGGAGCCCTGGGGGCCCTGCCGGAACAGCGTAAATCCTGATTACATTTCCGGCGGATCCTCGGCCGGATCAGCGGTGGCCGTGGCTCTGGGGTTGGCAAGTTTCTCACTGGGCACGGATACCGCCGGTTCAGGCCGGGTTCCCGCCGCCTTCAATAACCTGATTGGCCTGAAGCCCACTCTGGGTCGCGTCAGCGTTCGTGGCGTGGTGCCGGCCTGCCAGACTCTGGACTGTGTGTCCCTGTTCGCACGGGATGCCCAACAGGCCCACGACATTCTGGCAGTAATGGAAAAGCCGGATCCCCAGGATCCCTGGCAGCGGTCCGCCCCCACGGGCGCAAAGCCTATTCCGGCCAACTTCCGGTTTGGCGTTCCGCAGCGGGGCCAGTTGGATTTCGACGGTGACAAGAATTCCGAGCAGCTGTTTTACCAAGCCATCGATCACCTGACGTCCCTCGGGGGAGAAGCCGTCGAACTGGACTTCGCACCCTTCCTTGAAGCCGCCAAACTGCTGTACGAGGGCCCGTGGGTGGCGGAGCGCTATCTGGCCACCAGCCCGCTGATCAGTGAACAGCCCGATGCATTGCTGCCCGTTACGCGAAGCATCATCGAAAAAGGCGCAGAAGGAACTGCGCGGGATGCGTTTGCCGCTCAGTACCGGCTCAAAGCTCTGAAAGCCCGGGCCGATCAGAACTGGTCCAGGTTAGATGTCATCGTGACGCCGACAACGCCGACCATCTACACCATTGAGCAGCTGAACGCAGAACCTGTGACGCTGAACAGCAATCTCGGCACCTACACCAATTTCATGAACCTGCTGGATTACAGTGCCGTGGCGGTACCCGGCGGTTGGCTGGACACCGGACTGCCTGGCGGTTGCACGCTCTTTGCCCCCGCCTTCCAGGACGAACAACTGCTGGCACTGGCTTCACGATTACAGCCACTGGGTAGTCAGACAGTCGGTGCTCTGGAAGATCCGGTGACGGCTTCTGAATTTGCAGCCAAAGAGCGCACCATTGACGTCCTGGTCTGCGGCGCGCACCTGTCCGGCCTGCCGCTGAATCATCAGCTCACCAGCCGCAAAGCGGCACTGGTGGAAACCACTCACAGCGCCGACTGCTATCGCATGTACCTGCTGGCGGGCGGACCGCCGTTCCGGCCCGGCATGATTCGGGATCCGGGACAGGGCGTCGCGCTGCCGGTGGAAATCTGGCGAGTGCCCGCCGACCAGTTCGGCAGCTTCGTGGCCGGTATTCCCGCACCTCTGGGCATCGGCCAGGTTGAACTTGAGGATGGCCGCTGGGTGGCCGGATTCATCTGCGAGCCGGTTGGCCTGGAGGGCGCCCGTGAGATCACCGATCTGGGCGGCTGGCGGAATTACGTGGCGCAGGCGTGATCGCGGCTTGAACGCAGCGCCCTCCCGCGCCTGTCATCGAACTGACTAAAAAGTGACACAAAGGCTTCACTTTGCCCTGCTAGTTTTTGAACAAACCAGCAGGACAAAGGTCTATGACGTCTGCCTTCAGCTTATACATGTTTGCCGCTCTGGCCCTTGGATATCTGGTCTACAGAATTTGCATCAGACTTCGGCTTTCAAGGGCAAAACATCCCTCCCTTCGCGGGCACAGCAACTGGTCCCGCCGCATCGCGCGACTGATTCCTTTTTTCAGCTACGACGAGACCGGTTTTTTTGCCTGCGATGGCGCGCCCTTACCCGTTGTTCAGCAGCGCCGCACCGCCCTTCACCAGCTAAAGACCGACACTGAAAAGCAGTGTGCCCGAACCCTCAACCACTGCCGTTCCATTCAGAACACCGTGTCGGACGTCAGGTTCACCAGCCGATACCGGGTGCCTTTTCCATTCAGCGAACAGCTGCCGGAGTGCTTCAGGCTCGGCTCCATGGCCGATGAAACCCGGGGCTCGCAGGTCAAAGATCTCGACGGAAACTGGCGCTACGACCTGTCCGGCTCCTACGGGGTGAACGTCTTTGGCTACGACTTCTACAAACAATGCATGGATGAGGGCATCGAAAAAACCCGGGGCCTGGGGCCGGTGCTCGGCGCCTATCATCCGCTGATTGCCGAAAACGTCGACGCCATTCGCCAGATCTCCGGACTGGATGAGGTGTCGTTTCACATGTCCGGAACCGAAGCAGTGATGCAGGCGGTGCGGCTGGCTTGCTACCACACCGGCAAAAGCCACCTGGTGCGTTTCTGCGGTGCCTATCACGGTTGGTGGGACGGCGTTCAGCCGGGCATTGGCAATACCCGCAAGGCCCACGACGTTTATACCCTGGCAGATCAAAGCGAGCAGACCCTGCAGGTGTTGCGCACCCGTAAAGACATCGCCTGCGTGCTGATCAATCCCCTGCAGGCCTTCCATCCCAACAGCGATGCACCCTCGGATACCGCACTGGTTGCCAGCGACCGCAGCAACGGCTTCGATAAGCCCGGCTACACCGCCTGGTTACGTCAGGTGCGGGAAGTCTGCAGCCAGCGGGGCATCGTGCTGATTTTTGACGAAGTCTTTACCGGCTTCCGGCTGGCTTATCGCGGCGCCCAGGAATTCTACGGCATTAAGGCCGACCTGGTGACTTACGGCAAAACCCTGGGCGGTGGCCTGCCCATCGGCGTGCTGGCGGGCAGCCATCGGTTGATGCAGCGGTTCAAAGACGAACAGCCCGTCAACGTGTCTTTCGCCCGCGGCACCTTCAATTCCCATCCTTATGTGATGGGTGCGATGAATGTGTTCCTGAATCGCATCCGGCGAGCGGATATCCAGCAGCAGTACCAGGAGTCGGAAAGCCTGTGGAACAGCCGGGTAACCGCCTTCAACCAGCGCCTGCAAAGCGAGGCCCTGCCGCTGCGAATCACCAACATCCATTCCATTCTGTCGGTGCTTTACACCCAGCCCAGCCGCTACAACTGGATGTTCCAGTTTTACCTGCGCCAGGCAGGGCTGGAGCTGAGCTGGACCGGCACCGGCCGGCTGATCATGAGTTACAGCTTTACCGATGCCCAATTCAGCGACGTAATCGACCGGTTTGTCACCGCGGCCCACCAGATGGAAGCCGGCGGCTGGTGGTGGCAAAACCCCGAACTGACCAACAAGGCGATCAAACGCCAGTTCCTGGTGGACATGCTGTCTGCCCGATTCCCGATCCTCAAAGGCTGGCTGCCCGGTCCGATTGCGATCCAGAACCAACACTCCACAAAGGTGGGTTAACGATGACCATGCAATGGCAAAGCAACGGCGAACCCCGGTTCCGTCAAGGCCTGAGAACGGAGTTCGACCACTTTATCAGCCAACAGGCCCAGCGCTTCGACCCGGAAAACTGTCTGCGGATCGATTTCCACTGCCACGACTACAACAGCGATGTGCCGGACGAGCTCTGGGGCCGGATATTGCGGGTGCCGGAAACCTGGCTGAAAACCAGGAAACTGGTGAAAGTCCTGAAGCAGAACGGCAGCTCGGTGGTCACGGTAACCAACCACAACAACGCCCGTTCCTGCTGGGAGCTGCAGGAAAAAGGCGAAGACGTTCTGGTGGGCAGTGAGTTTACCTGCTTCTTCCCCGAGTACGACCTGTTCATTCACGTGCTGACCTACGGCTTTACCCGGGAACAGGAAGTGGTGCTGAACCAGAAGCGCCAGAACATCTACGACTTCCTGCGCTACGCCGCCCGTTACGACATCCCGGTCATCCTGCCCCACCCGCTCTACCTTTATAGCCGTAACGATCGGGTGGACCTGTGCCTGTACGAAAAACTGGCGGTAATGTTCTGGCGTTTTGAAGTGCTGAACGGCCAGCGGGACCTGTGGCAAAGCGTGCTGACCCTGAACTGGGTGCAAAGCCTGACGTCGGACCGGATTCGCGACTACGCCCGCAAGCACAACCTGGACCCGGCCGAGTTCGGGGTGGACCCCGACCAGCCCAAAGTCATGACCGGCGGCTCTGACGATCACACCGGTATTTTTGCCGGGCTCTGTGGCTCACAGCTCTACGTGCCCGACCTGCAGAAGCGCCTGAAAACCGAAGCCGCGTCCGACCTGGCTCTGGAAGCCCTGCGCAACGGCCAGATCGCGCCCTTTGGCAGCGTCGGCGAGAACCAGAAACTCAACATTGCCCTGCTGGACTACTTCGCCCAGGTCGTCACCAAACTCAAGGATCCGGGCCTGCTGCGCATCCTGCTTCACCGCGGCTCTACCTGGGACAAGATGGGCTGCTTTGTGGTCGCCAACCTGTTTCTGGAGATGCAGAAACACAAGAAGACCATGAAGTTTTTCTCGTTCATTCACGACGCACTGCACGGCAAAAAACCCCAGCGGTTCCTGAAATGGCAGGCGGCCAAGGACTACAAGTTCTGCATTGCCCAGCTGGAAAGAATCGCCGACAGCAAACGCAACCACCCCGAGCTCTTTGTCGACACCGTGAACGACAGCATCGGCGAGCTGTTCAACCACCTGAACCAGCTGATCGCCAAACGGGTTGGCAAGGCCCTGGCAAAGCATAAAGGCGCCAGCCTGAAGGACTTTTCCACCGAAGAGCTGACCCGCAAGCTGGAGATTCCCAGCCAGCTGACCTCGCTGTTTCTGGGTGACGGCAAGCGCCAGGACAACATGAGCAACGTCAACCTGGCCGAGGCGCTGGACAGCCTGTCTTTCCCGGTGCTGATCAGTTCGGTGCTGGCAGGCTCAACCCTGACTTCCACCCGGGTGCTGTACCAGAATCGTGAGCTGCTCAACCGCTTCGCCCGGCAACTGGGCCGTAATGAGCACTCTAAACGAGCGCTCTACCTGACCGATACGCTGCTGGACAAGAACGGCGTATCCACGTCGCTTAGCGGCAAACTGAAGGAAATAAAGCGCACGAATCTGCCGATCGATTTCCTGATCTGCCACCCGGAAGCCGAACCCGAGCCCCATCTGCATGTGGTCAAGCCCATTGCCGACATTGATCTGCACCCCTTCGGCGAGCAAACCCTTCAGATTCCGGATGTGATGGAAATCGCCCGCATCTTCTATGAGGGCGGCTACGACCGGATCGTCTGCTCCACGGAAGGCCCCATGGCCCTGGTTGCGCTGTTCCTTCAGCAAATGTTCAACGTGCCCAGCTACTTCTTCATGCACACCGACTGGATTGACTTCATTACCCACGCCACCCGCCTGAACCAACACGAACGGGACCGGGTTCGTCGCCTGATGCGGGCACTCTACAGCCGGTTTGACGGCGTATTCGTGCTCAATCGGGAACACCGGGACTGGCTGACCGGCCATGAAATGCAGTTGCCGCCCGAGCGGGTGTTCCTGACCGCCCACCACACTGCACCCAGGGACCTTCGGGTACAACCGGCACGCAAAGCCGACCTGATTCCCGGCGCCAACGATCAGACCCCGGTCCTGTTCATCGCCTGCCGCCTGAGCCGGGAGAAAGGCATTTTTGATCTGCCCGAGATCGTCCGGGAAGCGCGGCTTTCGGTGCCGGGCCTGAAGATAGTGATTGCCGGTTCCGGCCCCGCCAGCGCCGACCTGCAAAAGGCCATACCGGATGCGGTCTTTGTCGGCTGGCAGACGCGGGAGCAGCTGGCCTCGCTTTATCTGGGGCTGGATCTGTTCGTGTTCCCGTCCCGCTTCGACACTTTCGGCAATGTGCTGCTGGAGGCCATGACTCACGGCATGCCCGCACTGGCCTACAACTGCAAGGGCCCGAAAGACATCATCGAGCACGAGGTCAGTGGCTACCTGGTCGAAGACACCGACACCATGGCCGAGGCGGTTGTCCGCTTCTTCAGCGACCGGGACGGGCGCTCGGTCATGCGGGAAAACGCCCGCAAGCGCGCGGCCCGGTTCCAGGCCGAACCCATCATGCAGCAGTTTCTGGCTGATCTGGGTCTGGACTATCCGGAACAGATCAATGCGCAAGTGACGGTGGCCTAGTGAGCCAAATAAGCCAACCGCACCCTTTGCGTCAAGCCGCGCCCGGCCTGACCGCAGCTGAACAGCTGAATTTCCTGCTGACCAACCGGCTGCCCCGGCGCTGGCTGACCCTGTTCATGGGCCGGTTCAGCCGGATTGAGAGTCCGATGCTGGCCCGGCTGTCCATCGCCGTCTGGCAGCGCTTTGCCGACGACCTGCGGTTGCAGGATTCGCCAGAGCAGCAGTTTCGCAGCCTGCAGGCATGTTTCACCCGCCAGCTCAAACCCGGGCTGCGGCCGGTAGACCCTCGGCCGGACGTTGTCGCCAGCCCCTGCGACGCCATTGTCGGTGCCTGCGGGCGGATCGACGGCAACCAGCTGTTCCAGGCCAAGGGCTTTCCCTACACCCTGGACGAGCTGATTCCCGATGCCCGACTGGCGGCGCGCTATCGCAACGGCCAGTTTGTCACTCTGCGGCTGAAATCCAGCATGTATCACCGGTTCCACGCGCCGGTGGACTGCCAAGTTCGTGAGGTGAATTACATCTCCGGGGACACCTGGAACGTGAACCCGATTGCCTTGAAAAAGGTGGAAAAGCTGTTCTGCAAAAATGAGCGGGCGGTGCTGGAACTGCACTTCGGTCATCCGGATTACAGCCTGACGCTGGTGCCCGTGGCTGCCATTCTGGTGGCCAGCATGAAATTCCACTTCCTGCCGGAACCGCTGGACCTGACATACCGGGGGCCAAACCGGATTCCCTGTCACGCAACCCTGCGCAAAGGCGAGGAGATGGGCTATTTCCAGCACGGCTCCACCATTCTCGTTTTTGCCTCGGAACACTACCAGCTCAGCCCCGGAATCACCCAGGGTCACCTGATCAGAATGGGTGAAGCCCTGCTATCCGGACAACCCACCTCAACACCTGATAGGTAAGGAAACTGACATGACCTTTTTTGAAGAATTACAAAAACAACGCTGGGACGACCACCGGTATTATCACCACAACCGGATCAACCAGTTTCTGCATCTGCTCAGCGCCAGCTGTTTTGTGATCAGCTACGGCCTGTTGTTCGTCAATCCCGCTGCAGCGGCTCTGGTTGGCTGGCTGCTGGCGATGACCCTACGCCAGACCGGGCATTTTTTCTTCGAGCCCAAAACCTACGACGAAGTGAACAGGGCCAGCCACGACTACAAGGAAAGCGTGAAGGTCGGTTACAACCTGAACCGCAAAGTGGTACTGCTGTCGATCTGGGCCCTGACACCCTTTGCACTGATGCTGACACCGGACCTGTTCGGCCTGCTGACCCCGGCAACGGGACTGATGGAGTTCATCGGCAATACCGCCCTGGTATGGCTGTTCATCGGCTTGGGCGCGGTGGTGTTCAGAACCGTTCATCTGTTCAAGCTGATGGGCGTGCAGTCCGGCCTGGTGTGGATGACCAAGATCCTTACCGACCCCTTCCATGACATCAAGATCTACCAAAAATCGCCTTACTACATCCTTAAAGGCGAAATGTACGACAACATGGAAGACTGGTACGAAGAGGCGCCCCTGCGCAACGATACATGACCGAACTGAGCGACCTTACTCATATTACGGCGGTACCAGAACAACAGAGCCGGCGCGATGCCCGGCAGCGGCGACGGCTGCGCAGCAAATTGCCCGAGTTGATCGAGCTTGAACGCATACTGGCCGAATCCCCGGCCCAGTTCTCCGCGCAGGTAAGCGCCCATGTTCAGGTCGACTCCCTTGAGCTGCCGATTTACCGGGTGGATGTAGGCAATGCGGCGGAAGACCGCCCGGCGCTGTTGTTATTGGGCGGCGTGCACGGGCTAGAGCGTATCGGTACCCAGGTGGTTCTGGCGTGGCTGCGCAACCTGTCCAACCGGTTACGGTGGGATGGCCACCTGGCCGAGTTGCTGCAGCAGGTGCGCCTGGTGGTGGTGCCGATCGTGAACCCCGGGGGCATGTTGCTTAACCGGCGTAGTAATCCTGCTGGCGTTGATCTCATGCGCAACGCCCCCATTTCGGCCCAGAGCCAGAGCACCTTCCTGGTGGGTGGGCAGCGGTTGTCACCCAGGTTTCCCTGGTATCGGGGCAAGCCCGATCAGGAAATGGAGCCGGAAAATCTGGCCTTGCAGGGCATTATCGAAGATCTGTTGCCGGGACGGCCTTTCAGCCTGTCGCTGGACTGCCATTCAGGCTTCGGCTGGCGTGATCAGATCTGGTTTCCCTACGCCTATCGCCGCCGCCCCATGCGCAATATTTCGTCGGTGATGGCGCTGAAACTGCTGTGGGAGCAGGCCTATCCCCATCACGACTATCAGTTCGAGCCGCAATCCCAGCATTACGTCACCCACGGCGACCTCTGGGACTACTTCTACAAACGCCACAACCGACAGGCCAGCGCTCCCTGGTTACCCCTGACCCTGGAAATGGGTTCCTGGCGCTGGCTGCGCAAGCGCCCCCGTCAGCTGTTCAGCCGGGAGGGCTTGTTCAACCCGCTGGTATCTCATCGCCACCAACGGGTTCTGCGCAGCCATATGATTCTGCTCGATTTTCTGCTGAATGCCAGCGCCAATCACGGGAACTGGCTGCCTAATAAGTCCGAAGACGAATGGCTGCGCGCAGCCGCCCGAATGCACTGGTACAGCAAGGGCGAGACCCCTTAGTGGACTGGCTGTTACTGCGGGGGCTGGCCCGTGAAAGCGCCCATTGGGGCGATTGGCCAGAGCAGCTCCAGACGGCCCGCCCTGAAGACCGCTTCCATACCGTGGATTTTCCCGGCACCGGGCTGAACCGACACCTGCGTTCGCCGGCCTGCATTACCGGAATGCGCCAGTTCGCGGAGCAGGCGGCTTGCGGCTTACCGCGTCCGCTGGGGCTGATCGGGCTGTCTCTGGGAGGCATGGTGGCACTGGACTGGGCGCTCAACCGCCCGGACGACTGCGCAAACCTGGTATTGATTTCGTCCAGTTCCGGGCTCAGCCGACCCTGGCGGCGGCTGCGACCGGCCCAGTGGGCGCGGGTTATCCGCATGCTCACCCAGGCCGACAGCGATACACGGGAGCAGGCCATTCTCGCCATTACCAGCAACCGGCCCATCCCCATTGAAGTGACGCACCAGTGGCAGTCTGTTCAGCGCGAACGTCCAGTGAAGCGGCTCGATGTGGTCCGCCAGCTCTACGCCGCTTCCCGCTACCGGCCGCCACACCACCAGCTGCCGATGCCGGCACTGGTCATGGCCAGTGCCGGCGACCGGCTGACGGACTGGCGTTGTAGCCGGGACCTGGCCGAGTCCCTCGACTGCCACCTGGCGGTACACCCCAGCGCTGGCCATGATCTGCCATTGGACGATCCCCGATGGCTGATCGCTCAGCTAAAGGCCTACTTTCCGATCGATCGTTGATCCCGGTTCACAACCCGCTGAGTTGTCATGGTTTCGTCGCAAACTCTTCATCCAGCTGACACAACCCTGCCCTAGAATCTGATTTAACAGGCCTGCTGCGGTTCAGCGGCCGCAATAATGTAGCGACTCAAAGGAATCAGATCATGCCGGCTCAGTCCACAGCTTCCAGCAACGGCCGCAGACTTGCCTCCGGCCTGGCCACGGAACCGGGCCAGGTCGAGGCGGCTCAGCGGCTTCGGTACCAGGTGTTCACCAGAGAATATGGCGCCGAAATAGAGACCGATACTGAAATCGATCAGGACCGGTTTGATCCCTGGTGCGAACACTTTGTGGTTATTGATCAGAATGATGAGGTCGTGGCGACCACACGTCTGTTGCACGGCGAGGTGGCGGCGAAGATCGGCGGTTTTTATTCCGAAGATGAATTCGATCTGGCGCAGCTGAAACGCAATCCCGGCCTGTTTGCGGAGCTGGGCCGGACCTGCATACGCAGCGACAACCGTTCCGGCGCAGCCCTGAGCATGCTCTGGTCAGCGGTTGCACAATACCTGGTGGAGAAACGCATCGACTTTCTGCTGGGTTGCGCCAGCATCAGTATGCTGGACGGCGGTTATAAGGCCTGGCGTATCAGCCAGCAGGTGCAACGGGATCACATGGCCGCCAACGCGTTCCGGGTCACGCCCAAACGCACACTGCCCCACCTGGCTACCCAGACCCTGAAAGCCGGCAAAGTCGAGATTCCCCCGCTGATTCGCACCTATATGCGACTGGGCGCCGAGGTGTGTGGCGACCCCTGCTGGGACCCGGCGTTCCGCTGTGCCGACCTGCTTGTGCTACTGGACGTGGATAAACTGGCAGCCCGCTACGCGCGCCGCTACAAACTCGGGGCAAGAACCGCTTGAGACCGAATATTCACCTGGGTGAGCAGGTTCGTTTGTGCACCCGCATGAGCGCGTTTGTCGGGTTTCTACTGGTCAGCATCGGGACTCTGGCACTGTTGCGGGTGGCTGAACTCTGCTCGGGCAGACACATCAACCGGGCTCCGTTGGTTCAGCGCTATTGCGCCGTTCTGTGCCGGCTCCTGGGCATGAAGGTTCAGACCCATGGCACCGTCACGCAAGACGCCGCGTTGCGGGTATGCAACCACGTCTCCTGGACGGACATTCCGCTTCTGGGGTCCTGCCTGCCGCTGCGATTTCTGGCCAAACGTGAAGTCGCTTCCTGGCCCGTCATTGGCTGGATCGCTCGTCAGATTGGCACCCTTTTTGTGCAACGTGGCGGCGGCGATTTCTTAAAGGTCCAACAAACGCTGACTGAAGCTCTGGCTCAGCGGGAGTGCGTGCTGATTTTTCCTGAGGGCACGACCACAAGCGGAGAAAGGGTCAGAAAATTTCATCCGCGTCTGATTGGCGCTGCGATCACGGCCGGCTGCCCAGTCCAAGCGATCACTATTGCCTACCATCGCGATGGTCAACCTGACCTGCTGGTACCGTTTATCGGCGACGACGACTTTGTCGCGCACCTGCCCCGGTTGCTGAGACAACCCGCCGTGCAAGTGGACATCCTGTTTCATCCACCACTGACCGTGTCCGCCAGCGATTGCCCTAACCAATTAGCCCGGACACTGCACCAGCAGGTAAGCCAGGGCCTGGAGGCCTTGCGGGAAAACGCTAGAAGTCCGACATCGCATCCTGCAAATCGCGCTTCAGCTCATCCGGCTCGGTGATCCACAGGGTTTTGTCCTGGCCCGGAAAAACACCCACTTCCAGGCCGTCTTTCGTTAGTCCTGGCACCCATTTGCGGAAGAAATCCGGCAGGGAAATGCTGAGGGGCGACAAGTCATCCGTGCCGCCAGCGTAGTCTTTGGCAAGTTCAGACGCCGACCACACCGGCAGATACTCCACATCGTCTTCGTCTGATGAGATTTTCAGGAACTGATTGTCGGCATTCACCAGAATCCAGATTTCCCGCTCCTCCGCTACATGGCTCAGGAAGAAGTCATAACGTTCCTCTCCATCCATTGCCAGTAGTTCGGCCAGGTCTTGGTTGCTCATGCTAAGGGTCTCTGTCTGTCGTTATCGGTTAAGTCGTGATCACGATCTACGTCGGATCTGTGCTAATCGCGCCAGCCAGTCGCCCTTCTGGGACTTCAGGCAGGCTTCTTCGCTGTCGAACTGAAGGCATGCGGAAATGGTCCGGGAGTCAATGCCGGTTTCTTCAAGCGCGGCCATGGTCAGCGCCTGCATGCGCTGATCGTCACCATTGTCCAGCGCTCGCTGAAGATTGGCCTGAGTGTCGAAGATCCAGGTAACCCGCAGCCCAGCTGGAAATTCATAGCGGCCGTTGTCGTGGGTCAGCCAATCGAAGCCCGGTATTTCGGCTTTGGCAATCTCACAGGCCTCGGTCAAAGTTACCACGAGCTGACGTTCCATCTGATTTTTTTGGCGTTTAGTGGTCGCCATACTGGATCCTTTTCGAGAGCGAGCGGTAGATGTCTCAACGACCGCCGTAAGATTTCATGTAGTCCGGGTCAGTTTACCAGCGTATCGTTAGCAATCTATCCTTCAAGGACGCACTTTTTGTCACATCTGCGACTGGCCCTCTTACTGGGCATGACCGTGGCCATTGCGCCGCTGTCGATTGATGCCTACCTGCCTGCGTTTCCCCGGATTGCCGACTGGCTGGACATACCCCACAGCCAGGTCGGGCTGACCCTGAGCGCCTACGTGATAACACTCGGGCTGGCGCAACTGATTGGCGGCCCATTGTCAGACCGCTACGGCCGAAAGCCGATACTGTTCGGCGGATTGTTTGTATTCGCCTGCGGCGCGCTCATGGTCTCTTTTGCAAGTACCCTTCCTGAAATGATTTTCTGGCGAGTGGTTCAGGCGCTTGGGGGCGCCTTCTGCGCGGTGTCTGTGCCCGCGCTTGTCCGGGACCAGGTCAGCGGACAGGACGCCGCCCGCCTGTTCGGCCTGATTGGCCTGATCATGTTCATTGCGCCAGCTGCGGCACCGTCACTGGGTTCGCTGATGCTGGCACTGGGCGAGTGGCAGTGGATCTTCCTGATGCTGGCCGGATACGCCGGCTGTCTGATGCTGGTTCTGAATCTGGCCCTTTTCCCGAGCCTGAAGCCGCATACGCCCACTCGGACCCCTGTGGGCACCCTGGTAACCAACTATCTGCTGGTGCTCAAACATAAAACCACCATGCGCTTCATCGGTATTCAGGTGCTGTGTTTCAGCATGATGCTGCTGTTCATTACCCACTCCTCATTCATCTATCAGGAGTGGTTCGGACTGTCGAAGAGTCACTTTTCCCTGTTATTCGCCGCCAACATCGGCGTGATGGCGCTGCTGAATCTGATCAATCGGCCCCTGTTACGGCACTTTTCCTCTGCGGTTCTGGTACGGGCACAGGTCATCCTGCAGTGCCTTGCGCTTGTCGCGCTGACCATCGCGACCTTACTTGACGGCTCCGTGTGGGCTGTCGCGCCCTGTATTATCCTGGCCATAGGCTTTCAGGGCGGGATCGTGCCCAACAACATGGCCAACGCCATGGAATTTTTCCCCAAACTCAGTGGTACGGCGTCTGCCTTGCTTGGCGCTTCCCAATTCACCATTGCCGGGGCAATCAGTGGGGTATCCGCCAGCTTCGGAGACCTGAGCCTGCTGACCATCGCCGCTGGCATGCTGGCCTGCTCAGCGGGCGCCGTGTTACTGGCGCTGGGTGCCCCTCGCGCTGTCAATCAGGCCAAAATCAGTGAACCGACTCACAACCAATGAGCGTACTAGTCAGGTAACAAAATAATCGAGGAAGGTTTTTATAATGACATCGTTTAGTCACGATCTAGCCACTGCCTCCACGCATTCCATGAAAGCATCCCGTATGCCAGAGCTGCTCAGAACTCCGCGGCTGGATTCCGGCCAGCCGGAGGAAAAGCGCAAAGAAATCGCCCGTTATTTCACCAATACGTTTGATACTTACACCAGCCTTTTCGATTGCCTCGCGGACGACGCGGGCTATTTCAAGAAATCGATTCCGCTGCGGCACCCACTGATTTTTTACCTCGGCCACACCGCCACTTTTTTTGTTAATAAACTGGTATTGGCAAAGCTCTTGCCAGAGCGCATCGACCCGCACATGGAGTCCGCCTTTGCTGTTGGCGTCGACGAAATGAGCTGGGACGATTTAAACGATGATCACTATGAATGGCCCAGCGTATCGGCCGTGAAGGACTATCGTGGCAAAGTCCGTGCCAGCGTCCTTGAGCTGATCGAGACTCTGCCCCTGACGCTACCGATCAACTGGGAAAACACCTGGTGGCCTATCGTGATGGGCATAGAACACGAGCGCATTCACCTGGAAACCTCGTCTGTATTGATCCGTCAGCATGACCTGGCCAGGGTCAGGCCACAGCCTGAATGGGCCCCCGTTCGCGAAACCGGCGAGGCGCCGGACAATACATTGATCGATGTACCCGCGGGTACCGTCAAGCTCGGCAAATCCCACGATGACGGATATTACGGCTGGGACAACGAATATGGCACCCACGAAGCAACTGTAGACAAATTCCAGGCCAGCCAATACTTGGTGAGCAATCAGGAATTCCTTGAGTTTGTCGAAGCTGGCGGCTACGAGCAGAACGATTACTGGAGTGACGAGGGACAGTCCTGGCGGCAGTTCGCCGAAGCCCGGCATCCCACGTTCTGGCGCTGGCAAAATGGCTGGCATCTGCGATTGATGACCGAAGAAGTGGAAATGCCCTGGGACTGGCCGGCAGAGGTGAACTACCACGAGGCCAGGGCGTTTTGCGAGTGGAAACGCAAACAGGCCGGCCGACCGATCCGCCTGCCCACTGAAGACGAATGGCATCGGCTCTGTTCAGAAGCCGGTGTCGAAGAAGTTGGCGCCGGTGCGGCCAATGCCAACCTGCATCTTGATCATGGCGCCTCGTCCTGTCCGGTCACTCATTTCCGGCACGGCCAATGGTTTGATGTGGTCGGCAACGTCTGGCAGTGGATGGAAACACCGACTTACCCGTTCGACAACTTCAAAGTGCACCCGCTGTACGACGATTTCACCACACCCACCTTTGACGGGCAGCATCAGCTGATCAAGGGCGGGTCCTGGATTTCTTGCGGGGACGAAGCAAGACTGGCGGCCCGCTATGCCTTCAGACCGCATTTTTTCCAGCACGCGGGGTTCCGGTATATCGCGTCTGACGTCGAGGTTGTGCAACCCAACGTCTACTACGAAAGCGACCGGCTACTCACGGAATACGCGGAATTTCATTTCGGAGATAACTGGTTTGGCGTGGAGAACTTCCCGAAGACGGTGGCAGACATCGCGCTTGACGCCATGAAAAGAAAAACCACCGGTAAAGCGCTGGATCTTGGCTCGGCCTGTGGCCGTTCAAGCTTTGAGCTGGCCAGGGAGTTTGACCAGGTGGACGGCGTGGATTTCTCCGCCAACTTTATACGTCTTGGCGTTGAGATGGCCGAACAGGGCGCTATTCGCTACGCGCTTGCCGAAGAAGGAGAGTTGGTCAGCTACCACACCAGAACGCTCGAGGAGCTTGGACTGGAGGGCTGTGCTGACAGGGTGGCTTTTTATCAGGGCGACGCCTGTAACCTCAAACCGCTCTACAGCGGTTACGATCTGGTATTAGCGGCCAATCTGATCGACCGCCTGTACCGGCCAAGTCGATTCCTGGACAGCATCCACGAACGCATCAACGACGGTGGTATTCTGGTGATTGCCTCACCTTACACCTGGCTTGAAGAGCATACCCCGAAAGAAGAGTGGATCGGCGGCTTCAAGAAGGATGGCGAAAACCACACAACGTTGGACGGCCTGAAAGAACACCTTGGCAAGCACTTCCGACTGGTGGGAGAGCCCAGGAAAGTACCGTTCGTGATGCGCGAGACCCAGCATAAGTTCCAGCATACACTTTCGGAATTAACCATCTGGGAGCGTCTGCCGGATTGATCGGGGTCACTATCTCGTCACTAATCGGCTCGAGCGCTATCGGAATCAGGCAAACCCCCTGCCCTTGAAGGTGCCGCAAAGGCAAGGAAGGGCAGGAGGGAGATGCCATTTCAGAACTGATAGCGCACGCCAGTGGCCACGACACGATTGGTTTCACCCGCTGCCGTCGTCGAGCGCAGCGAGCTTCCCTGACTCCAGGGATCAATGGATTGTTCGCTATCGTTGTTCACCTGGGCGTAGTTCAGGTGGAACGTCAGGTTGCTTACATATCGGTATTCGGCGCCAACAGCCAGCATGTCCGCATCTCGATTATCGCCGCTGCCATTGAGGCTATAGAACTGTGTTTTCAGGAAAACCTTGTCCGTTGCCTTGTAGCGGACACCCACGCCGTAGGTCTCGTCGTCCGGGTCACTGAGTGTCTGTGCATGTCCAGTGATACGGAAGGCTCCCAGGTCAGCGTAGGCGGAAACCCGGGTTGCGTCGCGTTCAAGAGCGGAATCAGCCTGGTTCCGGCCGTAGCGCTCATGGGCAATAGCAGCATACAGTGGCCCCGCCTGGTAGGTTAACGATGCACTGACCGCGTCGTTAGGATTGTTGTCCTCGGCAAAACCATCCGCATCCCTTGATTCCGGACTGTAAGCAAAGTCCAGAAATACGCCATTGAACGCCGGTGACCGATAGCCCACCGCGCTCGACAGACGCTCATCAAAACCCTGCGCCCTGCCGCCGCCAGACAATTGGGTATTGTTACGGGTAATGCCCCGGGCGTCGCCAATTTGATTGCCGAACAGGTCGGTTCGTGTTCGCAGCAGTTTCAATGGAGTGTCGTAGCGCCCGACGCGCACGAGACCCCAGTCGCTATCGAGGCCAACGAAACTGTCCCGGAAGGTAAAACGCTCATTGGTGGATTGGTTATTAGTAAGGTTAATCTGGCCTTCTATCTGGATGATACCACTGAGTTCCTCGCTGAAGGCGTGCTTGCCACGGAAGCCAAGCACGCTGGCATTCGTGGACACGCTGGTAGCGCTGTAATCGGCCCCATCATCCAGATAATTCAAGTGCAGCCTTGCTTGACCATATATATCCCACTCGGTGTCCGAAGCCATCGAATGCGGTGCCGTTAGGGCGCAGACCAGTGTAGCGACCAGGAGCCCAGGTTTATTGTTCATTGTGGGGCACATGCATGTCCTTCCTTTTCTGATTGAGGTTTACCAAAACCTCTGCTGAATGGAAGGCGCATTATTTGGACTTAATTACATATTGTCATTGCCTACTGGAAATAAAACAGACTCATGCAATAAAAAAATCAAGCGTGCTACCGGGCGCTCAAACGCCCCCCGGATAATGCCGGCCGGTCACTGCTTTTCCTCAACAGCTACCATTACCTGTCCAGCTTTGAATACCGCGGTAACGGAGCCGCCCTGCGAAATTGCAAGTGTACTCGCTGAACCACTGGTAATAGTGGATACCACGCGCAACCCGGAATCGGACTTCATCACGATGCGACTATGTACCGGGCCGTTATCCACCGACTCCACGGTTCCGGCAATCTGATTTCTTGCAGAAACCGTTAGCCTTTCGTCCGTCATCAGCATAACGGAGGATGCCTTGACCAAGCAGATCACGGCGCGGTTAACCTTCAAGTCAAGCGATGCGGCAGAGGCATTGGTTACCGTTGCCACAAGCGGTAAACCGCCCTCCAGTTCGAGTTCCAGTTCCGTGGTAACCGCTCCGGTCGTTACCCTGCTGACCGTTGCCGGCCATTGATTTGCTGCACTGATTCCCATGATTGCTCGCCTCCGTTGATAATTGTGCTAATCGCCCATGTGAAGTGGGGCATTAAACCCATAGTCAGACAGAATCTGCTGACCCTTGGGGGAAAGGATATACATTACCAGGCCAATCGCCGCGGGGGAGTTGCGATCAAGCAAAGACAAGCCGTAGTCCGCACCAACCGCCATATCTTCCGGCACCTGAACAATCTGCAGCATTTTGCTGTCGCGTTGAGCCAGCACAGCGTTGGTGCAATAGGTGAGAAAAACGTCTGCCCTGTCTTCGGTCATGACCCAAGCATAAGGGTTACGCCCTTCCGGGGCCACTGGCGAATTCGTTCCTCCGGTTAGCTGCAGCGCCTTGTGGTCAAGCACTTGGTAACTTCCTGCCCTTACCTCTTCAGCACGGTTGAATAGCTCCCAGGCATAATCGCCACTAGGATCCGCCTTCGGTGTGGAAGTGCCAAGCCGAATCTTCTCATCCAACAGCACATCCAGAAAGTTCTCCGTTGATAGCGTCAGGCCCGGCTGTGCCAGGGCACAAAGGCGATTTCTCGCGAACAGGACAACCGGCCCACCGACATTAGCCTCGGCGAGGGTTTGCGGATGCTCCATGTTGGCGGAGGCAAACACCTGTGCCACCTCCCCGTTCTCAATCCGCTCCCGCAACAAACCGGACGGGCCATAAGTTTCGCGTACAGTTACCCCGTGTGACGCGGTAAACGCTTGCGAGACGTCTGACAATGCTGCCCGAAGACTTCCCGCCGCGTATAGCTCTACCGCCTCGCTGGCTTGTCCTGCGGAAACAGTAAGCATAGTTGTCATCCCCAACCCCAAAACGATAATTGCTCTGTTCATGCTTTCCTCCTGATGAAAACGAATACACCACAAAAAACGATCTACGAAGACACTCGATGATCAAAAGCCCTGGTAGTCGCCGCCGTCGAGATGGATTCTATTCATCTCGGTGGATAATTACTCTCCGGGAAAAGAAAACGTGGCCCGGAACGTCCGTAGTTTTTCCGCAGCAATCCCGGCTAACAGGCCGAAAAACGGATCGGCCCAGACGGTCACCAATGCCGTGATGCCGATGACCGGCCAACAGGATGGTTTGGCCGTCTTCAGCCGCCTGGTCAAAGCCAACTCGACTGCAGCCACAAACAGCAGGGCGCCAAGCCCGGCCGCTGGAATGGCGGCAATCAGTGAAAGGCCGCCCGGTAACAGCGCGACTAAAAGCAGGCCCAGGCCCATTATCACGGGCGCCATTCCGGTGCGTGCGCCGAAGCGATGATGAGCCGCTACGCCGCCTGCCCCGTGACACATCGGCAATGCACCGAACGGCACCAGACACATATTGGCCAGCCCCGTGCTCACCGAAAGCCGGGCTGGCGTAACGCGATGAGCCCATTCGCCGAAGTAATCCCCAGTCACCAATGCGGTCAACACAATGGCATTAGTCAGGGTGAGCGCCAGCTGGGGAAGTACCAGGGTAGAAAACCCCTTTTGCCAGTCAGTCAGATGCGGCAACTCGGGAAGGGTAATTCTCGTCAAATCAGCGTCATTAAGCATGAAGCCCTGGGCTCCGAGCATTGCACCCAGTGCCACTGAGACGAAAATCCCAATCAATGCCGCAGGCAGGTTCGGACGCATCGTCAAGATGATAGCCAACACCGACAAAGCGACCAGCCCCACTGGCCAGGAGGTCGCCATCAAATCCACACTCATAATGGCCAGCAACAAACCCAAGCCGAGCTGAAGACCGCTCAAAACCGATCTAGGTAACAGGCCCGCGGCACGGTTAATCCAGCCGGTCGTGCCCAATACCAGCAATATCACCCCGATCATCACGCCACTGGCCACCAGGCTCTGCGCGCTTACCTGAGTCGTCAGCAACAGGGCGGCGACGGCTTTCATGGGCTGTACCGGCACCGGCAGGCGGTAGTAAAGCCCTGTTGCAATGTAGAAAATTGCAAACCCCAACAACACCGGTATCGGCGCCAAACCGGCCACGCCAATGGCGCCCAGGCTCAACGGCAACAAGGTGCCCAGGTCGCCCAGCGCCCCGCTGGCATCCTTTAACAAGCGAGTTTGACGTGAGTCCATAACAACAAATTGGCTCAAAGTGGCTATCAGGCGTTGTAAGTCACCTGCCCCAGGTCGCGGATATCGTAACCGCCGAGTGCAGCTGCGCGATGGGCGAAGCGCTCACTATGGGCGAAGGCCAGCAGTCGCTGCACGAACGGTTCAAAATAGTGGCGCCGGCGCAAGGCCAGGTCAAAGTGTTCCTCTTGCAGCGGAATGAACCCCAACCCCTGGCGTCGTGCGGCGGCTTCGATGCCCACACCGATATCCGCTTCACCCTGGTGAATCGCCAGAGCCAGGTCGTCTTCACTGAGTGACGGGTTAGCGGCCCAGCTCAAACGACTGGCATCGATGCGGTGGCGCGCCAGCAAACTCTGCAGCAACTGGCTGGCGCCGGCTTCGGGCTGGCGACGAGCCAGGCGTATACCGGGACGGGCAATGTCTTCAATCCGTTGCAGTTGATGAGGGTTGTCCGCCGCCACAAGCAGTCCCTGCTGGCGTTTTGCCCAGCGGATCAGCACCAGGTCTCTCATCCCGCCAAGCCCCAGGGTGGCCGGGTCATTATAACGCTGGCCTTCAGAATGCCAGATGTGTATCCCTGCCAGCATCGCGCGACCGTCGAGTAATCGCTGTACACCGTCACCGCTCCCCTGGCAAAGCAATGCCAGCTCAGCTGCACTCTCTTTCGTAGCCCACTCCAGCAGAGGGTCCTGGCTGCCGGCAAGCACCGGCGGAGTGGGAGATTCTGACGAACTATCCCCTTCCAGGTGGTTCATCAGCCACAGATCAATGCGCTGACGGGGAAACAAAAGCTTTCCCGTTACCCGCACGCAAGGAATCACGCCCTGGCTCACCAGGTCATACACTTTGCGCTCTTTCAGGCGCAGGTAGTCTGCGACTTCAGCCGTCGTGAGGTAGGCAGGAATAAGCAAGGGTTTCTCCTGTTGGCTGGAGGAGGAGATGGCTGGACAGTGCTCATGACTGTTTTAAGCTGCATAGATTTCAGATGTTCGTGCAAAGCGTAGCGGAAAGCGAGAAGATGCTCAACATTAAGGAGGCGCAGCTTTGGAAAATAACGCGTTTTATGTGGCGCTTTCGTTATTGGTGAATCTGGACGCCACCTTGTTTCAGATTGTGGCGCTGTCGCTGCAGGTTTCGCTTCTGGCGGTGCTGATAGCAGCTGTGCTGGGATTTCCGCTTGGCGCGGCAGTGGCGTTGTGGCACTTCCCCGGACGCGGGGGCGTGATCGTTGCGCTCAATGCGCTGATGGGTCTACCACCCGTTGTAGCCGGACTTACAGTGTATTTACTGCTCTCCCGGGCGGGCCCGTTGGGCGAATGGGGGTTGCTCTTCTCGCCCAGCGCCATGGTAATTGCGCAGGTGGTCCTGGTATTGCCGATTCTGGCGGCGCTTTGCCGTCAAAAGGTAGAGGAGCTTCTGGGAGAATACCGTGAGCAGTTCATGTCCCTGGGTATGTCCCGCTCACGCATGATGCCCACGCTTTTGTGGGATGCACGCTTTGCACTGTTGACGGTGCTGCTGGCCGGGTTTGGCCGGGCCAGCGCAGAAGTGGGCGCAGTCATGATGGTGGGGGGCAACATTGAAGGTGTCACCCGGGTTATGACCACGGCCATCGTGCTTGAAACCAGCAAGGGAGAACTGCCCCTGGCCCTGGGACTGGGTATTGTCCTGCTGACGCTGGTCATGGTGATTAATGCCGGCGCCTATGCGGTCGCTGAATTTACCAGAAGGCGGATGGGATGACCTCACTTAACGCGCCCTTCGTTGAAGCTTCCAGACAACTTCCGTTTTCGGCGCTGCATTTTGAGAGCGTGACGTTCAGGCACCAGGGGAAACCACTACTGGGGCCCTGCTCATTTTCCCTTGAAGGCCCTGGCCCGACCCTGGTGATGGGCCCTAACGGGGCGGGCAAGAGCCTTTTGCTACGGTTGGCTCACGGTTTGTTGCCCCCCACCGAGGGGCGTGTGTCCTGGTCAAGCACTGGCCGACCGCGCCAGGCGATGGTTTTCCAGCAACCGGTGGTATTACGACGCTCGGCGCTGGCCAATATCACTCACGCACTGGCCGTGAACAAAACACCGCGCAACGCCCGGAAACGACTCGCGCTTGAAGCGCTTGCACACTTTGGTCTGACTGCCTCTGCAGACACGCCCGCGCGAGTGCTTTCTGGCGGTGAACAGCAGCGCCTCGCACTCGCCCGAGCCTGGGTACTTTCCCCCGGCATACTGTTCCTGGATGAGCCTACCTCCGCGCTTGATCCCGCGGCCATCAGAGCGGTCGAAACGGCCGTTCAGGCGTTTCACCAGCAGGGGACGCGTATTGTGATGACCACTCATGACCTGCATCAGGCCAAGAGGCTCGCCGGGGATGTGCTGTTCCTTTCCGGCGGGAAAATCCGCGAGCACACCCCCGCGGATTCCTTTTTTAACGCCCCGGTATCGCCAGAGGCGCGAGCGTTCATTGCCGGAGAACTGGTTGAGTAGTCCAATAAACGACAGGAGAACAACAAGATGAAGAAAAACCTGACACTGTTACTGGCGGGTATCACCAGCCTGGGCCTGGCGGCCGGTGCCTATGCTGATGATTACATTACCCTGGCATCGACAACCTCGACTGAGAATTCTGGGCTGTTCAACGCCATCCTGCCACAATTTGAAAAAGCCACTGATATAGAAGTTCGAGTGGTCGCGGTGGGCACTGGCCAGGCGTTTGAAATCGCCCGACGGGGCGACGCCGACAGCCTTCTGGTGCACGACACGGCCGGCGAGGAGCGCTTCGTCGAAAACGGTTACGCCAGCGAGCGGGCAGACGTCATGTACAACGATTTTGTGCTGATTGGCCCGGCGAGTGACCCGGCCGGAATCCGTGAAGCGCAAAGCGCCGCCGAAGCCTTTGCAATGATTGCACAAACCAATTCCCCTTTTGCCTCGCGCGGCGACGACAGTGGCACCAATCGCGCTGAACTACGTATGTGGGAAAATGCCGGTGTTGAGCCCGGTGGCGACTGGTATCGCGAACTTGGCAGCGGCATGGGACCAACGCTGAATACGGCGGCCGCCATGGACGCCTACGTGATGTCAGACAGGGCCACCTGGGTAGCGTTTGGCAACCGACAGAACCTGAATCTGCTTTTCGAAGGCGACGAAGTGCTGTTCAATCAGTACGGCAGCCTGTTGCTGTCTGAAGAAAAGCACCCCCACCTGAAGCACAACCTGGCCGGTCAGTGGCACGAATGGCTGATTTCCGAGGAAGGTCAGGAGGCAATAGCGGCGTTCAGTGTCGACGGCCAGCAGCTGTTTTTTCCGAACGCCCGGTAAGCGTCAGGGCCGAAAGCACTGTGGCATCTTTCATTCGCCCTGCTGGGCCGGATTAACCAGAGTGTCGATCTCCTGCCCGATCGTTTCGTGCCCCACCAGTTTGTCGAACCAGCTGGTGGCCACGCTGTCGTCCAACAAACCCAACAGCGCGCCCAGCACGGCTCCGCGGTGAACGTTATCGCCCCCAAGGTTCGCGTTAACCCGTAACGCTAGCCACGGGTCGCGATGGTATTTATAGGCAAGATACAAAACCACCGGCCACGAATCCGAGATGTAGCAGGCCGACGAGTAAAGGCGGCCGACCACTTGCAGGTCTGGCAGGTTGCGCTTTTCCAGCGCGACCACATCCATGCCCGCCACACCTTTCCCGGCCTCTGCCAGCAACGACTTTACGCCCTCTTCATCCGGGCCTTCCAGCAATCCACACAAAAGTGTCACGTAACGATCGCAGACCTTCATCAACGACTCGTCGGGATGAGTGAATCCCAGATGTTGACGACATAAAGCCTGTATGTCGGCCACACCAACGCCCTGACGCCGTTGCGAGAAGACCAGCGGCGCCACCGTCACCAGGGCGCCAACGGACGGCGTATCGTGGGTCACCATCGCGCACTTTTCCGGCGGCGACCCGCTCTGAAGATTGGCGAAGAAGCCGCGGTGGTAGGATTCTGCGTAGGTATCCGGGTGCGCCGGTGGATCGGCAGTCATAAAGCCAATATAAGCCGAGAGAAAATCCTGCGGGTCGTATTGCCCACCATGGTCGTCGAGCGACCGCATCAAAACACGCGCACAGTGGGCATTGAGGGTATTTTCCCCCGCCCCCATCCCCTGGTGGTAATGCACGTTCGGGACATTCCAGTGCTTCGCCCTGCCTTTGAGAATCACGTCACCCACGACTTCGGGTTTGGAATCGTTCGCTCCGCGCCTGCCGGAATGGCGGCCCCCGCTGCTGGTGGAGTGCAGCGACATGATGGAAGAGGGGTGAAAATCCGGTGCCGCCTCGAACCCTTGGACCCCACCCGGGAACGCTCTTTCGATGTCCATCGGGTTGTAGTACCAGTGCACCGGCATTGCCAGGGCGTCGGCGACAAACTGGGTTTTGAGGGCATTTGCGACGCGCGCTGATACGGAAAGAATCTGGTTCATATCGAAAAGTTCCTGATCTCGGTTCAAGGATTCTGACCAACCAAATATTTTTCATGGAGATTCTGGAAGTACGCCTACCGTTATTTTCCGAAGCGCCGCAGGAAATGGTTCACAACCGGAGTCAGGATGGTTGGCGATCAGTTTAACAAGGGTCACGTCACCAGCGCTGACATTTCGTTGACAAGCGAGATCAAACGTGGGGTTAACCATCCGAACGAGATGAAACGCTAAAAATGGTCCAGATGGGTAAGTATGCCAATTTATAAAGTGGCAGGCAGGTATACGCCAGCCTGAGGACTGTTCTGGGTTTGCGTCGATGTAGTCCAGAATTCCGGCTTTGCGTACATGTTCACTTAATGATCACACACTAAACGCACTTTGAGTTTCTGAGGGGTGAAAAATGAGATTGAATGAAAATCTCACAACGGAAGCAACTAAGGCGATGGCCCAGCTTAGACGTTCTTTGCAGGGAGAACTGAATATCAACTTCAAGTTCGCTGATAATGATCAGGTTATCAAAATGCTGAAGTACGCGGAGCTGTCCGACGATATGAAGGTGGAGGCAACACTCGACTGTTTCTTGGCTGAGCTGCCAACAGAAAAGCGGGTAGTTCTTTCCGAAAAAGGCATTAACGGAAGTTTGCCTTCTGTGTCCGGTACGGCGAACACAGAGGAATCTGAAAATGCGTCGTCGACTGGTGTCGAAGGCAAGAAAAAATCAAGACGTCTTTATCGAGGTCAGCCGGTCAGCGATTGACGGTGCTCTCGTCTATTCAACCGTGACACTTTTGGCCAGGTTTCGTGGCTGGTCGACGTCCGTGCCTTTGAGCACGGCAACGTGGTAGGACAGCAACTGTAGGGGCACGGTATAAACGATGGGTGCCGTAATCGCATGAACCGAAGGTACCTCCAGTACGTTCAGGCCTTCCTCGCTGTGAACGCCGGCGGCTTTGTCAGCAAACACGAATAGCTGGCCACCCCGGGCGCGAACCTCTTCCAGATTGGATTTCAGCTTCTCCAGCAGGTCGTTATTCGGTGCGACCGTCACGACCGGCATTTCGCTGTCGACGAGGGCCAGCGGGCCGTGCTTGAGCTCGCCCGCCGGGTAAGCCTCGGCGTGGATATAAGAAATTTCCTTGAGCTTGAGCGCGCCCTCCAGGGCCACGGGGAACATGGCACCCCGGCCCAGGAACAGGCTGTGCTGTTTGTCCATGAAGGACTGGGACATTTCAGCGATCTGACCATCAAGAGCCAGCATCTGTTCAACCTGTCCGGGAACGAGACGGATGGCCTGGACGATCTCGGCTTCGCGCTCTGCGTCCAATCCGTTATGACGGGCCAGCGCGAGGGTGAAAATCAGTAGCGCTGTCAGTTGGGTGGTGAATGCTTTGGTCGAGGCCACGCCGATTTCCGGTCCGGCCTGGGTCATGATCACCAGGTCCGATTCCCGCACCAGAGAGCTGCCCGGAACGTTGCAGATCGCCATGGCAGCCCGGAAACCAGCCTTTTTGGCCTGACGCAAAGCGGCCAGCGTATCGGCCGTTTCACCGGACTGGGAAATGCACAAAAACAGGGTGTCGGGCTGAATAACGTGCTTGCGGTAACGAAACTCTGAAGCCACCTCCACCGAACAGGGCACGCCGGCCAGGTCTTCTATCCAGTAACGAGCGACCATGCCGGCATGGTAGCTGGTGCCACAGGCAATGATCTGGACGTGACGTACGTTGTCCAGCAAGTTTCCTGCCTGGGTACCCAGTGCCTGTTCAAGCACCCGTGTCTGGGTAATACGGCCTTCAGTGGTCGCTTGAATAACCCTTGGCTGCTCGTAGATTTCTTTGAGCATGAAGTGGCGATACTCACCTTTGTCGGCGGCGTCTGAACTGTGTTCGAAGCGGCTGATTGGTCGCTCAACGGCGTCGCCGTCCCGGTTGTGGATCCGGATTTTATCCTTGTGGATATCGGCGAAATCCCCTTCTTCCAGAAACATAAACCGATCGGTCACCGGCAGCAACGCGAGCTGGTCAGAAGCGATAAAGTTTTCGCCAATGCCCACACCAATCACAAGTGGGCTGCCTTCGCGGCAAACCACCAGGTGCTCCGGTTCGTCGGCATGAACAACGGCAAGAGCGAAAGCCCCACGCAAATGTTTAATAGCGGCTTTGACGGCTTCGGTAAGGTTTGTTATGTCGGCTTTGCGGTACTGCTGCTCGATTAAATGGGCGATGACTTCAGTATCGGTCTGGGAGGTGAACTGAAAGCCGTCGGTTTTCAGTTCTTCCCGCAATTCCTGATAGTTCTCAATAATGCCATTGTGAACGATGGCGAGGCGATCACCGGACATGTGCGGATGAGCGTTGATCTTTGAGGGTTCGCCGTGGGTTGCCCAGCGGGTGTGAGCAATACCCGTGTTACCGGACAGAGGATTGACAGCAACGGCTTCATCCAGCGCAGCTACTTTGCCCACTTCCCGCGCGCGTTTCACGGATTTTGCACCATCAATAACCGCCATACCCGCGGAATCGTATCCTCGATATTCAAGGCGGCGCAGGCCTTCCATTAAGATGCCCTGAACGTCCCTTTCCGATACTGCCCCTACGATTCCGCACATAACACTTGCACCTGTATTGTTTATTCGACCTGATGGCCAAATCGTTACTCTTTTTTCTCCGGGCGCTGCCAGTTCGGGATATTACGTTGTTTGCCCCGGGCAACCGACAATTCGTCTGCGGCGACATCACGCGTGATGGTTGAACCTGCACCGATGGTACCATTTTGCCCCAGAGTCAGCGGAGCCACCAGGGAGGCATTCGAGCCGACGAACACTCCATCTTGGATTGTCGTCTGGTGTTTGTTCACCCCATCATAATTGCAGGTTATCGTTCCTGCACCCACATTGACGTCGCGCCCGAGAGTGGCGTCACCCACGTAACTGAGATGGTTAATTTTACTCCCCTCGCCGACCCGCGCTTTTTTGGTTTCAACGAAGTTGCCGACTTTGGTTCTGTCGGCCAGTTCTGTACCCGGGCGCAACCGGGCAAAAGGCCCAACTTGAGCGTGTTGGCCGATAATGGCGCCATCAATAATGCAGTGGCTTTCAATCCGGGTGTTTGCGCCAACGTGGCAGTCTCGTAGAACACAGTTGGGCCCGATGCTGACACCGGAATCCAATGTAACCTTGCCTTCGAACACCGCGTTGACGTCGATCAATACGTCCTGACCAACGGTTAGTTCGCCGCGGACATCAACACGCGCCGGGTCGGCCAGACTTGCGCCTTCCGTCATTAACCGCTCGGCCTGTTGCTGCTGATACCAGCGCTCCAGAACGGCGAGCTGGATGCGGTTATTCACCCCCTGAACCTCGTATTCCGTCTCCGGTTGAGCAACTTCAACCGCAATGCCGGCTTTCGCTGCCATGGCAATAATATCCGTCAGGTAATACTCACCCTGAGCATTAGCGTCTGACAACGACGGTATCCAAGCTTTTAGCTGACCGGCAGTGACTGCAAGAATACCGGTATTTACCTCTTTGACGGCCTTCTGATCCGGCGTTGCGTCTTTCTGCTCGACAATGGCAGTGACGGCGCCCTGGTCGTTCCGTAGAATCCGGCCATAGCCGTCCGGGTTGTCCAGGGTTACGGTCAGCAAACCGATGGACTGATCACTGCCTCTGGACACCAGGGCTTCCAGCGTTTCCGACCGGGTAAGAGGCACGTCGCCATAGAGAATCAAGACCCGGGCATCATCCGGAAGGTTGGGCAATGCTTGGGCGACAGCGTGCCCTGTGCCCAGTTGCTGCTCCTGCAAAGCCCACTGCACATCATCGGCCGGAGTCACCGCCCTGACCTGATCCGCCCCGTGACCGATTACCCCGTGGATTCGTTCAGCACCCAGTTGTCTGGCCGTATCCATCACATGGTGCAACATGGGTTTACCCGCAATCCGGTGCAAAACCTTGGGCAGCGCGGACTTCATGCGGGAGCCCTGGCCGGCGGCCAGGATAACTACGTGCAGGGGTTTCATAGGGTAACCACACTCCGGACTGGTGGCAGTTTTGATTGCGTTAAACAAAAAAAGCCGCGTCCCCTGCAAACAACGCTCCGGACATACTCCGGCGGGTCATCCGCTTCAGGATACGGCTTTGATCTGACAGACGGCTCGCGATACGCTCGCGTCGGAATTATCCGGCCTAACGAACGTTCTTGCGCAGTTTCTGAATCGTGCGCAGCTGGGCGGCGGCTTCCGCCAACTCTGTTGCCGCGCGGGAATATTCAAACTCGCCTGTCTTGTTTGCCAGTGCCTTTTCAGCTTCTCTCTGGGCTTCCAGCGCCGCGGCTTCGTCCACGTCCTTGGCTCGGACAGCGGTATCTGCCATCAGGGTGATCAGGTTTGGCTGCACTTCCAGATAACCACCGGACACGTACAGCACTTCTTCCTTGCCATCCTGCTTGATGATCCGCACTGAACCGGGCTTGAGCTCGGTCAGTAACGGGGCATGGCCAAGTTGAATACCCAACTCACCCTCGGTGCCGGTCGCGATCAACATCTCTACCAGCCCGGAGTAGATTTTTTCCTCGGCACTTACGACGTCACAATGTACGGTCATAGCCATTTCTTAAGCCTCTTGGGTCAGAAAGTGAAGATCGCCTTACTTCTTGGCGCTCTTCTCTTTCATGGCCTTCGCTTTCTCAATCACTTCTTCGATGCCACCGCACATGTAGAACGCCTGCTCTGGCATGTCGTCGTAATCACCGTTCAGGATACCTTCGAAGCTGGCGATGGTCTCTTTCAGAGACACATACTTACCGGGGGAGCCGGTAAATACTTCCGCTACGTGGAACGGTTGCGACAGGAAACGCTCGATCTTACGGGCGCGGGATACGGTCA
>Ga0307971_1000169_pt1 | contig 37151 bp, 29 predicted proteins | sample OrgLakmetagen714_FD_201820 | JGI IMG/M metagenome (GOLD analysis project Ga0307971, IMG submission 201820) | Saline water microbial communities from Organic Lake, Antarctica - #714 | ecosystem: Environmental > Aquatic > Non-marine Saline and Alkaline > Saline | place: Antarctica: Organic Lake... | reverse complement strand
AAGCGTATGGCTGATTAAACGTATGAGTGCTTAAGCACCCAACGGTATGCAAAGGCTCTCAACTTATGGCCTTCACCTGAGTGAAAGTTAAACTTGTTAAACAAACGGGTCGCTTGAGCTCTGTGCAAGAAGAACATGGCATGGGCCTTAATAGGGTAGTGCCTGACAACGGATGCTGTCAGGGTAGCTTAGAGAGGCTGTTAAATGGCAATAAGTTCTGTCGATACAGCAACAAGGCCGAACTCGGCCATATAGACACACTTGGCAGCGCCCACACCTTTGTCAGTACAAAGGTACGTTGGCTGATCTTTGAACTTACCAAGGTATTGAACGTCTTGGGCAGACCACGCTGCCTCAAGGTCAGCAAGGTACTGCTGTAATTCACCAATAGTGGTGGGTGCTGAGTTTGATGCTACTTTCATTGCTTGCATAATGGCTCCTATTAAGCGGTTGAATAACCAAGCGTTGTTATGAAATGCAACGCATCTTCTTTAGATGCGAAGGTATACTCACCGTCACCTTTGATGGTGACGGTTGTTTTGTGAGCTTTCCATTGTGATTCAATACCGTACTCAATGACGTGTGCATCGTGTAAACCAACAGGCTTTGCCATTGGGTACTTTTCAACGAAGTCACTACGAATAGGTGTACGAAAGGTTATAGCCATAACACTGTCTCCAGAAAGGTAAAAGGCTCCCGTAGGAGCCTTAGAATTTATTCAGGTAACAACTCAATGCGTTGATTGACATCAACTGGACAGTGCAAGTCCAACTCTTCAAGGGTTGTTAACCTTTGGTCTAGGGCCAGATTACCTGCCACGTTTATGTGGTAAGTAAAGTTGTAGAAACCCATGCCACTTGAGTAGTCGGATGGTTCACTGCTGTAACGTGCAATGAGTGTGGCACTGAATTTACGGTCACCTTGTTTGCAGTGGTAGTAATCAACTGTGTAACTGCTCCCCAAATGGGTGCATTCAGGGCAGTCGTGTGCGTGTATTGGCTTAACTCCATTCATGGTTCAATCTCCGATGATCAGTGCATCATGATTTGGGTAATGTCTGAAAGCTCAACATCGTTGAGGTTTAACCACAAGTCTAGTTGGATCACGCCTTTAGCGTGAGCCTTGTTACTGAAGGCATAAACTTGTTCAAGGTTGTCAAACACATGTGGGTGTTTGAGTAGGTAGTTGTCAAAGGTTAGGCAGACAACTTGAAGACCGTAAACACTACGGTAAGGACGCAATTCGTTGATAGCGGCAATGCTCATGGGTATCTCCATTAATTCATTAAAGTCATACCACTAGCGAAGCTGTCTTTAGTGTTAAAAAACAAGTGAGTCCCGAAGGACTCAGAGTTTTATTCACCATCCATTGCACGCATCTCTGCGTCACTCCAATTATCGTCAAACCGGTTAGGGTGAAGCTCAAAGGCTTCATCCCACAGGTCAACCGCTAGGTCGCCCAAGTCTGAACTGAAACCATGAACTGTTATCACGTTATCTGCGAACTCTGCTGCTGCGTCCATTGTTGGGAACGACGTAACACATGGAAAGTTTTCGGTTGTAAGGGTCATAACAAGTACTCCATAAGGTTTAGTGATCTCATCCCACAAGCGAAGCATCAGTAGGTAAAAAAGAGTGAACCCCGAAGGGTTCACGCTTGGGCAAGAATCTCTTCACGGACACCGTGGCCATTGGCCCATGCCATGACACGCTTGGTCGCCATTGAAATGATTAAGCCCTTGGCTGTAACCAGGTACTTCTGGTTACGGTTCACCACCTTAGAGGCTGGCTTGTGGTTCAAGGCAGTCACGCTAGTGACTAAGACCTTGAGCTTGGACTCATTGCTTGAGTTCATGATGCGGCACTCTGTGCCCTGAACACCAACAACCAAGTAGGGCTGTTGCTTGTAGCTAACGTACTGACCAAGTTGAACAGTCATAAAAATACTCCAAGAGTTTAGTTAAATTCATACCACCAGCGTAGCGGTAGTAATCACTTGAAGTGGGCAAACGAAGTTTGACCTGGTAGACACTCAAGAGTTGAGAGTTACAGAACGCCTCTTAGTATTAGGTAACTTCTCAACATGGAGTTGAACTATAGTTGAGAGGATAAGGATAGTGTTAACCTATCGTCTAAACATAGGTATGACATTTGAGGATGATGATGTATCGGAGTCTGATGAAGATAGACCATACGAAGTATCTAGGTCGGATTCAGCCTCCCCTTTCAGTGCCCTATGTAAACCCTCTGGGTAAGTATCTTCGTTGTTACTACTGTGTGATAGGTAATCACTCAGCTTAGGGTAAGCCTCATACATGTGAGTAGCTTTGATAGGATATAGGTGTAGCTTGGGTGCAGTCATGTGTTCACCTGTATATCAAGTAAGGTTAGGTTCGGCATCACAACCATACACGGAGTGTATCTAGTTAAGGTAAGTACTCTGTCTATAGTAAGTAACGTAACTACACTCCACACGCTGCGCGTGACCGTGTAGTTACTACTGTATATATAAGGGATTGCAGGCGGAGCAAGGTTAGCGTTTGGAACAGCAGAACGTTAGTTTAGTGTTGGCTGAGTACTCTGTCTATACGTAGTGTGTCATTAGTACAGTGTAGGCATACACGTTCTGCCTGCACACATCCTGTCTCTTGGTAGTGTGTGTATGTGTAGCTTGTGTATTGTGTAAACAAAAGCTTAGGCTCCCCGAAGGGAGCCTGAGTTATTTGTTAGCGTCGATTAGACGTTGAGCTTCGACAGCCTGTTCGGCCACGAGCTGGTCCATCTTCTTGACGGCGATCTCCGTGCTCTGCTCGTAGATACCCACTAGGTTGTGGGTACCACGAAGTATTGATTGAATCATCTCGAAGAACATACCGATTGCCTTAAACATAATGATTACTCTTAGTTGGTTAGTCTCACACCACTAGCGTAGCTCAGTGGGTGGTGGCCCTATGGGGTGGCAGTGGGTAGTAGGGGGGGGGTGGTTTGGTTTCCGCCTCCCCTTATAGAGAGTCCATCACTCGTACCCAAATTATGATTTTGTCAAAAACCTGAATCGTTCTTTTATCATTTCTCAAAATATTATTTATAATGTTGGTATACGTAACCGCGATCCATTAACTAATGCGAGAGAGGTTATGAGTAACAGTTTGGTATTAACACGCGATGCGTTTACACCCTGGGGTACGTTTGGACGTTTGCAGTTTCCTACTGGTGAATCCGTTTACACAATTGAAAGGCCATGGTTAAACAATGAAGCTTATGTATCCTGTATTCCTAATGGCGTTTATACACTGGAGAAGCGTAACTCTCCCGTAGTGTCCCGAACCAGTGGTGGTCAGTATCAGGAAGGGTGGGAAGTCACCGATGTCATTGACCGGACCTTTATTATGTTGCATCCCGCCAATTGGATGGACGACCTTGCAGGGTGCATTGGTGTTGGTAAACGCTATGAAGTATCACAGAACAAGAAAGCCCAATGGGTTCCCTCGGTACTTAACTCTCGGGTAGCGTTCCGTGAAGTCATGGGATTACTGGATCGGCACAATGAATGGACATTAGACATCCGGCCATTCTTTATGAGTGTGTTCTAATACGTTCAGCGTTAAACCTTACAAACCTCGCCCAGTGCGGGGTTCTTTTTTCTCTGAAATAAAGTAACCAGTCTTTTATAGTCGAGCCTTATTTATTATATGGATTGGGACTGTATATGGACGCGCTCAGTATCGAGCAGTTTAAAGAAGCGTTACCCGCAAGAATTAAGAAGTCTGTTAACCAGGAGTTGATTGATAAGATCAATCTGGTTCTAGGTGACCCTGATATGTACGAAGTGTATCGGGAGAACATGCTGTCGTACGCACACGTTATGAAAGACGGCCGGTTCAAGTTAACGAACTATGTGGAAGCTGTGAAGTACGTGAGCCAGAAGTTAATGGGTAAGACCAACATGGGTGCGTTTACGGCGACGTTCCCAGACAAGATTGTTGATTGGACCGCACGGGGTGTGGCGCCGAAGGATATGGCCAGCTACGTCACGGCTTACAACAAGTCAAAGCTCGTGTCGATGATTATGGAACAGTCACTGATTCCTACCTGGGTGTTGAACCAGGATAAGGCACAAGAAGCGATCAATGTCTTGGCCGGCTTAATGAATGATGCGTCCAGCGAAAAAGTACGCAGTGATTCCGCTGCCCACCTGTTGACGCACCTGAAGATGCCCGAAACCCAACAAGTTGAACTTCAGGTATCCACGTCTGAAGACAGTTCCATCTCTGCACTGCGTGAAGCCACCAATGCCCTGACAGCGCAGATCCGTACCGGTATTCAGTCTGGTTCGATCAGCGCACAAGAAGCCGCACACAGCAAACTCACGTTGGATAACGTCAGCGGTGAGGTGGTTGAATGATTGATCACGTAGCAGAAGCCCTCCAAGAAGTCATGGGTGTTGAGGATTACCTCAACGGCATGAGTTATGCGCCTGACCCTGGCTACGTGCCCTCCGACTTTGCCATTGAGTTTGTGACGTTCATTAAGTTGGTCAATGGGTCCCAGGGTGAGGAACACCTGACACCGGTGGTCCACTACCACATGCTGGACACCATCTCAAAAGGCGGTACGCGGATTGTAAACCTGTGCCACCGAGGCATGGCGAAGACCACGGTAATGGGTGAGTACCTGTTCTTGTACATCGCGGTGTACGGCACGTTAGCGGCGTTTGGTAAAGTGGGCCTGGCGCTGTACGTGTCGGACTCCATTGAGAACGGCGTGAAGAACATGCGGAAGAACCTGGAGTTCCGTCGAGAGAACTCTGCGTTCTTGATGGAGTACATCCCTGTTGCCAGGTTTACGGATATACGGTGGGAGTTCCACAACGCCGATGGCAAGATTTTCATTGTCAAAGGGTATGGCGCCAAGACCGGTGTGCGTGGTGCTAAAGAGATGGGCATACGCCCGCAGTTGGCGGTACTGGATGACTTGATCTCAGATGAAGACGCACGATCGGCCACGGTCATATCGGCGGTAGAGGACACGGTTAAGAAAGCGGTGACCTACGCACTGCACCCAACACGGAACATGATTATCTGGTCGGGTACAGCGTTCAACGCAAAAGACCCTTTGTACAAAGCCGTGGAGTCCGGTGCGTGGCAGGTCAACGTGTTCCCTGTGTGCGAACAGTTCCCTTGCACCAAAGAAGATTTCCGTGGTAGCTGGCCGGACCGTTTCCCTTATGAGTACGTCAAAGCGGCGTATGACATGGCTGTGTTGGAAGGCAGTGTTGAGACCTTTAACCAGGAGCTGATGCTGCGGATCATGTCGGAAGAGGACAGACTGATCCAAGACAACGAAATCATGTGGTACTCGATCAACAACGTCCTGCGTAATCAATCGCTGTTCAACTTCTACATCACCACAGACTTTGCCACCAGTGAAGCGGATAAGTCCGACTTCTCGGTGTTGTCTGTGTGGGCGTACAACAACAACGGTGACTGGTTGTGGGTAGACGGTGTGTGCAAACGTCAGCTTATGGATCGGAACATAGACGATCTGTTCAGGTTGGCTCAGATGTACCGGCCACAGTCGGTGGGTGTTGAGGTGAGTGGTCAGCAGGGCGGTTTCATACCCTGGATCATGAACGAGATGATGCAACGTAACGTGTACTTTGCGCTGGCCTCTGAGAACAACAACAGCAAGCCTGGGCTGCGCCCTGGTACGGGCAAACTGGAACGGTTCAACGTCATGGTTCCGCAGTTCAAGTTGCACAAAGTGTTCTTCCCCATTGAGAAGAAAGCCACGGCGCCATTGATAGAGGCGGTCAATGAACTGTCTCTCGCGTCCAAGAGTGGCTTCCGTTCCAAACACGATGACTTCATAGACACCATCAGCCAACTGGCTGTGATGAACGCCTGGCGCCCTAGTGAAACCGGTGATTTATCTCAGCAGGATGAGCATGGAATATGGAGCATGGAAGACGCAGATGAGCCGGACTCACCCATGAGTTCCTACGTTGTTTAATACCGGAGCCAGAGTATGAATTTGAAAAATGTAATAGACCAACTCAGTCACGGCGAGTTGCGGAATGTCTTCATGGCCGACACCAGTGACGGTGATCTGGACGAACGCAAGAAAGAAATGTTGATCACCCATGTGACCATGGGGCTTGCGGCGTTGCACACACGGTTCTTCCTGAAAGAACGCACGCACGTTGTGAATCTGTTGCCAGGCACAAAGTCTTATCGGATAGATGAGCCGGACCTGCTACGCATCGAAGCGGTACGCGACCTGGTGAATGATGAGTATTTGATCAACGTCTTAGGAGAGCCTGAGTCGCTGCACACGCCTGACTACCGGACACTGGATGTACCGCTGGCGTTGTATGAGGAACTGGTGTCACCGGTACTGGAAGTCTTCTACAGAGCGAACCATCTGCCCCTGGATAAAATGGCAAAGTATTTACCATTGGATCGAACGGAGATTGATCTGCCGTACACGCACTTGGAAGCCTTGACCTTGTATGTGGCCAGCCGTGTGATGAACCCTATAGGCATGTCTGAGACCTTCCATGACGGCAACAACTACGCGGCCAAGTACGAACAAGCCTGTCAGCGTCTTGAGTTGTCAGGGTTTGAAGTGAGCCAAACGGGAGGTAAAAATAAGTTTGCTGCGGGTGGTTGGGTCTAAGGGCGGGATTGGCCCCTAGCGGGGCCATCCCTGCTTAGACAATGTTCCGTTCGTGGAAGACGGCTTGCCGGCAGTGGTACACATCGTCTTCTGATTGGTAAATAACAAAATCACCTGGGAAAACGGTTTCATGTGCTTTGAAGGTAACGTTGGTATCTCCAACATCCATCACAAACGTGTCGTCACCGTCACCTATACCCTGTAAAGACTCTTTCCCTGTAATACGGTAAGCCAGTCGCGTAGTAGGTTTGCTTTCATACTCTTTAAAACCTTCCATGATTACTCTCCTGTTGAACCAAAGCCACCAAGGCCACGGTCAGTACTTTCAAGATCATCGACCAACATAAGGTCGAGTTCTTCCGTTTTAATAACAAGCATCTGAATAAGCCGGTCATCGGCTTCCCAATCAAATCGGCGTTCATTTCGATTACGCAAACATACCATCCATTCACCACGATAATCTGGATCAATAACACCCACGGTGTTATTCAAAGACAGGCCTTTTTTAGCGCCTTTGCCTGAACGTGGTAACAACAACGCAACGTGGCCTTGAGGAACGGCGGCTTTAAAACCCAGTCCTGCGAAGACACCGATGGGATTACTCCCAAACAATGTTCCACCTTCTGGCATATATAAGTCATACGCGGCCGCACCGTTTGATGTTTTAACAGGCATCTTAAAGTTGTCGTGTACTGGTTTGATATTCATTTCGGCACTCCTTTATTTAATTGCATACCATGTACGGAATTGTACATGACACAGGGTTAAATACTTATGGCTGATATTGAAGAACAGTATGATTCAGAGATGGATACTAAACCACTTACTGAGTGGAAGAACGAGCCAACACTCCGAGATTTAAAGTCTGATCTTAACGAAGCTCAGCCAGAACACGATACTCAGGTTTCTAAAATCACAGGTTACTTGGATAATCTGAATGTGGAAGGTGCGGCCAAAGTAAAGGCGCCGGCTGGTCGATCTAAGATTGTTCCTAAGTTGATTCGTAAACAAGCCGAGTGGCGTTACGCTGCACTGTCTGAGCCATTCCTAAGTACGGATGACTTGTTTGATGTGGCGCCTGTCACTTGGGAAGACAAAGCGGGTGCGATACAGAACCAGACACTACTAAACAGTCAGTTCCGTACAGCCATTGATAAAGTAAAATTCATTGATGAGTATGTGCGTACAGGTGTAGACGAAGGTACGATCATTTGCCGTGTGGCTTGGGAATCTGAAGATGAAGAGTACACCGACACGTTTCCACAAGTAGAGTATGTTGTTGATCCAGAGTCAGCAGAACTGCACCAGGAACTTGCTCAAATCAAACAAGAAAATCCTAATGCGTATTACACCGATGTACCGGAAGAACTCCGCACTGCTCATGATCTTACTGTAGAAAACGGTAAACCTATCCGTCCTAATATCACAGGATACGCCGAAGAAACACGCACACGTACCATTAAGAACCGTCCTACGATTGAAGTATGCGATTACCGCAACGTTATCGTTGATCCAACGTCTAAGGGCGATCTGACCAGAGCAGGTTTTCTTATTTACAGTTTTGAATCTTCCTTATCGGAACTGGAAAAAGATGGAAAATACAAGAACCTCAAAAAGATTAACCCAAGCGATCACTCACCGCTGGGAGACCCAGATCATGCCTCTGATGATGCGTATAGCTTTACGTTTAACGATGAACCCCGTAAGAAAATTATCGTTTATGAATACTGGGGATATTGGGATATTACTGGTACTGGTATTGTTGAGCCTATTGTAGCGGCGTGGGTAGGTAACCAACTTATCCGCATGGAAAAGAACCCTTTCCCTGATAAAGAAATTCCGTTCGTCATTGTCCATTACTTGCCGAAGCGTAAAGAAACACACGGCGAACCCGATGGTGCCTTGTTGGAAGACAACCAGAAAGTCCTGGGAGCTGTCACACGCGGCATGATTGACATTATGGGTCGGTCTGCCAACGGTCAACAGGGTATGCGTAAAGACGCCCTGGACACTGTGAACAAGCGCAAATGGCGTAATGGTGAGGACTATGAGTTCAACCAGACAGTTGATCCTCGCCAGGGTATGTACATGCACACTTTCCCTGAGATTCCCAATAGCGCCCAGTTCATGTTGCAACAACAGAACATGGAAGCCGAGTCTCTAACCGGTGTTAAGGCCTATGACCAGGGCGTGTCTGGCGCCTCCTTTGGCGATGTAGCGGCCGGTGTACGCGGTGCCCTTGAAGCATCCTCCAAGCGTGAGATGGGCATTCTGCGTCGGATGTCTGCGGGTCTCGTTAGTATTGGTAAGAAGTTTATCGCAATGAACGCCGTGTTCATGGACGAGGAAGAAGTAGTCCGTGTCACCAACGATGATTTTGTGAAAGTTCGCCGCGATGAGTTGGCCGGTGAGTACGACCTCAAACTGACTATTTCCACTGCTGAAGAAGACGAGAAGAAAGCTAAAGAGCTTTCCTTCATGCTTCAGACGCTTGGCCCCAGTGAAGATCCCGAGCTACGTAAGATCATTCTTACTGCGATCAGCCGACTGCGGAAGATGCCATTACTGGCTCATGAGATTGAATCGTTTGAACCCAAGCCTGATCCACACCAGCAAGAGATGCAGAAGCTGGAATTGGAAGAGATGCGGGCGAAGATTGGTGAGATCAAATCACGCACTACTGAAAACCATGCAGAAGCTCAACTGGATCAAGTTAAAGCTAATAATACTCAAAGTGATACTGACAGAAAAGACTTGGATTACGTCGAGCAAGAATCTGGTGTTACTCAACAACGTGACTTACAAAAACAAGGTGAACAAGCGAAGGCGCAGGGACAAACAAAGATACTTGAACATAACTTGAAGCAATCAGCGGAACAGAATAAGGAGCTTAAAAAATACTTATCTGGGGCCGATGAATAAAAAGTTGTGATAAATGTTTTTTATTTGTTTATGGTCAAGATTGTTTAACACTATTGAACTTCAAAAGGTAATTGGAAAATATTATGAGCCAAAACGATGTAGTTGAACTTGAGCTGAACATTAAAGAAGCTGAAGACCTTGTTAGCCTGGGTAAATCCCTTGAGCGTCTTGAAAAGAACAAAGACTTCAAAAAGGTGATTCAGGAACAGTATCTGCATAACGAAGCAGTACGGCTTGTTCATCTCAAGTCCGATGGCAATATGCAAGATCCCCGAGTACAGGAACGACTTGTACGGGATATTGATGCCATTGGCTCATTTACCCAGTTCTTGAGCAAAGTGTTTCGTGAAGCAGACAGTGCCCGCGAAGCCATCAGCATATGTAACGAAGAACTTGACCACATTAATAACGAAGGGGAAGACGCATGAGTGTATCCACCGAGACCAATGACCAAGTAGCCAATATGGATGCTCTGGGTATGTCTGATGAAGACTTTGAAAACATGGACACAAGTGCGTTTGAAGAACCCGATGTTGATGACAGTGCAGATGACGAAGGCGATTCCCCTAATGATCCTGATGAACAGGAAGCTGAAGGGGAAGACGCCGAGCCGGAGGCAGAGGTGGCTGAGTCTTCTGCAACTGAAGATGATAACGAAGACGCTGCAACCACTGATGACAAAGATGAAGGCGATGCTGAAGAAGGCGAAGGTGACGACACCGCCAAACCAGATGCCGAAACTGAAACTGAAGAGTCTGGTTCAGAGGAAGCTGCTAAAGAAGAAGCAGCCGTTGATTACAAGTCTGAATACGACAAGCTGATGACGCCGTTCAAAGCGAATGGCAAAGACATGAAAGTGGAAAACATTGACGAAGCACGTCAGCTTATGCAAATGGGTGCCAATTACAATAAGAAGATGGCTGGACTAAAGCCGTCTTTGAAGACTCTGAAACTCCTTGAGAACAACGAACTCTTGGACGAAGGGAAACTCAGTTATTTGATCGACCTCCACAAAGGTGACAAGGGTGCGATTCAAAAGCTGATTAAGGACAACGGTATTGATCCAGTTGATATGGACGTTGATGCCGAAAGCGACTACAAACCCGAATCTTACACTGTCGATGATCGTGAGATGGAACTGGACGATGTACTGGAGCGAATCCAGGACACCACATCGTACTCAGACACCATCAACCTCGTTAGCAATAAGTGGGATGCTGCAAGTAAGCAGCATGTTGCCAATAACCCAACGGCACTTGAAACCATTAACACTCACATGGCCAGTGGTGTTTATGAACTTGTTAATGCCGAGGTTGAAAAGCAACGCACGTTCGGTCGCTTGAATGGGCTGTCGGATATTGAGGCTTATCACCAGGTAGGTTATTCCATGAGTGAAGAGGGCAAGCTGAACGCACTGATGAAACCAGACGCAGCTCCCGCTAAAGAAGTGGTTGAACCGCCCAAGGCGAAAGTTGATCCAGCCGTCAAGCAAAAGAAACGAGCTGCAAGCTCCACACGAACCAAGCCAGGTGCAACTGCACCAGATGACTACAATCCTTTGTCCATGTCGGATGAAGAGTTTGAGAAGTCATATAACGAAACACTTCGATAAAGATAAGGGAAGCTTATGCCTCTTACATATAACGATCCAGCCGGCGGTACTGCGTCCGGTGTTGGTAGCCAGTTCCGTACTGACTCCTACCAGAAGAAAGCTCTCATTGAGATGCGTAAAGAACAACACTTTGGTCAACTGGCTAACGTCCAGTCTATGCCGAAGAACATGGGTAAAACCATGAAGAAATTCCACTACCTGCCTCTGTTGGATGACGCCAACATTAACGACCAGGGTATTGATGCGTCCGGTACAACCATAGGGAACGGTAACCTATATGGTTCCAGTAAAGACGTAGGCACCATTACCGGCAAGATGCCTGTCCTGTCTGAAACCGGTGGCCGTGTTAACCGCGTGGGCTTCAAACGGAAAGAGCTTGAAGGGTCTATTGCCAAGTTTGGTTTCTTCGATGAGTACACCGAAGAGTCCCTGAACTTTGACACTGACGCTGATCTGGCGATGCACATCAACCGTGAAATGCTCAGTGGCGCCAACGAGATCACTGAAGATCTGCTTCAGATCGACCTGTTGAACTCTGCCGGTGTGGTGAAGTTTGGTGGTACTGCTACCGACGACATCGAAGTGGATGAGACTTCTGAGGTTACCTACGGTGACTTGCTGCGTCTGTCCATTGACCTGGACAACAACCGCACGCCGAAGCAAACCAAGATCATCACAGGCACGCGCATGGTTGATACCAAGACGTTGCCAGGTGGTCGGGTTATGTACTGCGGTTCCGAGATGCAGCCTCTGCTGGAAGGCATGAAGGATCTGCACGGTAACGCAGCGTTTATCCCTGTTGAGAAGTACGCGGCCGGTGGCACCGTACTGAACAACGAAGCAGGCATGGTGAGTAAGTTCCGAATCGTTATTGTGCCCGAGATGATGAAGTGGGAAGGCGCCGGTGCTGATAGCTCCGCGAACGCAACTCACTTTGCAACCGGTGACAATTTCGACGTGTTCCCCCTGTTGGTGGTTGGTGATTCTTCCTTCTCTACCATTGGTTTCCAAACCGATGGCAAGACCGTGAAGTTTAAGATCAAGCACAGCAAGCCTGGCACCCCTGAGTCGTATGCCAACGATCCATACGGCGAGACTGGCTTCATGTCCGTCAAGTGGTACTACGGTTTCCTTCTGGAGCGTGGTGAGCGTATTGCGTTGGTGAAGACCTCCGCACCGATGTAAGCAGTAACAGGGAGAGGGGATGTCCTCTCTCCCTACCTACTTTTGACTAGCTGGAGTATTGAAATGATTGAAGATAACGAAACCCCAACGTCCGAACTTGATGAACTGAAAGATCGTGCTAATACGATGGGTCTGAAGTACCGCAAAGACATCACCGTAGACAATCTACGATCCAAAGTAGCCGATGTAATGGCGGATAAAGAACCGGCCGATGAAGGCCAAGATTTGACGAAACCAGACACCAAAGCACTGACCGAAAACGAGCAACGGGTTTCTCTGAAACAAGAAGCCGCTGCCCTGACGCGTATCCGTGTGACGTGTATGGACCCGAACAAACGTGAGTATGACGGTGACTTTTTCTGTGCCGGTAACCGCATCATTGGCACCTACAAAGTGTATGTCCCGTTTGACGTGGAATGGCATGTGCCAAGCGTGATCCTGAAGATGATTCGTCGCAAGCAATGTCAGGTGTTTGTCAGTAAGCGCGACGAGCGTGGCCGACAGATCCGTGAAGGCAAGTCGATCAAGGCGTTTGCCGTTGAAGTCCTGCCGGCACTGACCGAGCAAGAAATGAAAGAACTGGCTCAACGCCAGGCTATGTCGAAAGGCACAGCAAACGCGTAAGCCACTGGAACACTGAGGTAGAACATGGCAGCAATTACAGTAACAGACCTGACACAAGGCCAACTCACAGGTACTGGCGTCTTCGATGAGTTGATGCGGGCGACTAAGGCCCACCTGACCGAAGAGTACCAAAAGGGTCATATCAAAGGCAGTGAGTACGCCACGGTCTATCTCGGTGCCCTCCAGTCCGTGATGAGCCAATCACTTCAGTTGCTTTTGCAACAGCAACAGGTGGATCTACAAGCCCAGTTGTTGACTGAGCAAATTGTGACCGAAGGGCTGAATCAGGCGCAGACGGTATCCCAAACTGCGTTGGTGGATCAACAGTTTGCGAACGCCATTATTGAAGGCACGGTGTTACTGGCACAAGAGTGCAAGCTCAGTGCTGAGTTTGATCTGATCAAGGAACAGACGCTGAAGACCATCTCTGAGACTGCGTTACTGGCTCAGAAGAAAGTGACTGAACAGGCCCAGACTTCGGGTGCAGGCGTGAGTCCTGAGAGTGTTATCGGTCGCCAGGGTGCCTTGTACGATGCCCAGCAAAGAGGCTTTGTCCGTGACTCAGAACAGAAGGCGGCAAAACTGATGGTGGATACGTGGAACGTTCGCAAGACAATGGACGATTCTACACCGGTCAACAGTGACAACAAACTGGATGACGTCAACATTGGACAAGCCATTGGAAAAATGTTGCAGGGTATTGATATAGAAATTTAAACCCACCAACACACGTAAGGAACTAAAGGGGGAGGGCACGTGCCTTCCCCTTTTTTGTTAACGCGAGGAACACTCTATGGGAATGTTCAGCAGTAAAAAGAAAACCTATGTGGCGACCCAGATTAACCGCATGGTGGGTGACCAAGAAATACCTAACCTAAACCAGAAAAGTCTGGTGGATGTTTTGTTTGATGACAAAAAACTTACCACAGCCATGATCAACAACGCATTGCATAGCCACACCACCAAATTTGAACGTGCGTACCGTTCAGCCGCACGGGGTGAGTACCACTACGGAACGCCGAACCATAACATCACATACGCGGCCAAAGGCCAGGACGTTGTTAAAGACATCATTGAGTTGAACGTTGGCGCCGAGATTGTAATTGAGTACTTCCAGTTCATGCCGCTGAACAACCTGCATTTTGGTTGGCAGAAGCTCACTGAAGACTATGGGTACAATGAGTTCAGGAACCAGATAACCCCTCAAGGCGGTAAGAAAACCTGGGTGGTGAACATGCTGGCACACGTAGACACCAGCGGCATGGTACCCGATGGAACAGCCGAAGATGGTGAACAAGAACGCCTTCCTGATGTTGAGACCATGGCCAACTGGGAACGTCACCCGCAAGACCGTTACACACCGTTCCGTACAGACGCACAGAAGACGCCTTTGTGGTATCTGGCCGAAGGTATAGAGGACGGTGTAGAGGTCTTCCTGGTGGACGAGGACGGCTTGGAATCAACGTTGTTCTTTCCTTTGAATACCTTTGGTATAGAGGACACAGACCACTTTCATGTGAAGTACCGTTATGGCCCAACAAGCAACCGCAGCGTGGGTTACTTCACCTATGAGTATGGGCAAGGTACTTACTCAGGATTGGACAGTGTGCATGAGGGCCAGGCCGTAGGCCGTGGCTCGTTCTTCCCCGTTGTGTTTTTCAGGCACAACCGTCAGAACCGCACGGGTACGCAATACCACGACACCGCCGCGTACAAATCGTCTGTCAAACTGATGAAGTCCATGGGCATGGATTATCAGTCGTTGGGTGACAGCGTGAACGAATCACCAGACGCCAATAAGCTACAACAAGCGGTGATGATGTTCGCGGTACCCGCAAGCTCCACCGACAGCGTTGAGATCGAGTACACGTTCAAATTTTTTGACTGGCTCCAGAAGCAAAGTGGTTCTGTTGGACACACCAATGAGCTTGACGGGTACAACCAAATCAGTTCAGGCAAAGCCATCACGATTAAGGACGCTGATTTTCACTGTACGTTGAGTTATTCCAAACTGGTTAAACGCCAGCTACGTGGTGATCTTGACGTAGACGAAGGTTATGAACACGAGCAAATACAGGAAACACGTTACCGCACGGTGTGGCGCACCATAGTAACAGGAGTGGGTGATTCCCGTTATACGGAAAGGGTACAAATAACAGAACCCTACGTGGTAGAACTGTTGCAGTACCGCCGACAGATTAGACCAGGCATGTATGAAGAAATTACGGTGTCTGGTTTGTCACTGCGTTATCACATCTTCGGCGACAAAGGTGTGACTGCTAATATTGGATCGGACAAGTTACTTATCCCACTGGATTACAACATCTGTCGATCCATTGGTTTGATACGTAAAGAAAGGTTGTACTTGCGTTCACTGCACATGGTTTTCAATTCTAAAGTGACAGTAACCGTTAAATGGTACGAGCGAGGGGCTTTTAAGATCCTTCTCATGGTTATCATACTTGTCATAACGGTGGTGATCATAATTTCCTCAGCAGGTCAGGCTACACCCGTTGCCCTTGCATGGGCTGACGCCGCTTACGGGGCGTTAGCGTTAGCAGTCTTGGAAATACTGGCCGTGCAGTTTGTGGTGTCTTTTGCTATACAAAAAGCCGCTGTGTTTGCGCTTAGAGAAATGGGTGTTGATAGTGTTGCGGTACTGGCTGTTGTCACGTTTGTTGCCGCAGTAGCAGGCGGTTACATGGATGCAGATTGGGCAAGTTATGCACTAATGGCCAGTAACAGTTTGACGGCCGCCAATCAAACACTGGTTCAAGATCAACTCAATGAATACAAGTCTGAGTCTCAGGAATTTGAGTTAATGGCTGAGGCTAAATACAAAGAGTTGGAGGAAATAAGTAACTTACTGAATCAGTATGATTTGTTGGACCCACGGTCTTTTATAGGACAAGTACCAAAAACAACACTGGGTGAAACACCTTCTGCATTGTATGAACGCTCCGTACACACAGGAAATCCCGGCACATTGATCTACGACTATATAGAATCCTATGTAGCAATCAGCACACAGCTTCCAACGTTCGACAGCCTTGTAGGGGATACATTTTATGGCAGTTCCTAATTACTTATCCAATCAGCAAAGTAATCCATTTGACGCACTGAACCTTTCTTATAACGACACCATGAAAAACTCTGGGTTTAGTGGTGGAACCCTCAATAACACAGCGGCACCTTCTGGATGGGGTGTACTTGACCCCAGTGGTGGTACGCAGTCTTACCAAGATTTCCAGGGTAACTTAGGACAGTCAGTGTCGCCACCAGCAGCAGACGGTGGTGGCACGGATTTCCTGGGTGCAGACGGTTGGGGCAACCTCGCACTGGGTGGCATTCAAACAGGCCTGGGCGCGTACATGGGCTTTAAGCAACTGGGCGCTGCAAAGGATCAGTTGAACTTCCAGAAAGAGTCGTTCAATAAGAACTACGAAGCCAGTAAGCAAACCACCAACACACAGTTGCGTGATCGACAGAAACGCCGGTACGCAGAGAACCCCGATCACTACAAAAGTGAAAGCGAATACATGAAGACCAACGGGATTAAATAATATGGCCTCATCTCCTCCTATTACATGGCGCAATGTGAATGCCCCCAGCTCTGGGGGTGCTGCCGACTTGTTTGGTCAGGCACAGGAGTCGTTTGACGGTGCAATCAAAGCTGCACGGGACACCAAGGACGGGTTTGAGAAAGGACGCACAGACCGCAACACACAGGCTTTCATGAGCCAGCTCCAACAGTATGGATCGTCTGAAGAGTTGGCAGCGGCACAAGAGTCTGGCGCCCTGGCAGATCTACGTGGTCAGTTTGGTTCCATGGTGGATCAGGATAAAGTCAGTGCAGACGCTGTGACAGACCGTGTGACCAACCTTCAAGGACGCGAGACAGCTCAGTACGATCGTGACCAAATGCTGACTGAGCGAGCTGAGAAGCCCATCTTTGACCGCATCAACGCGAGCATTGCGGATATTGATTTGGGTCAGTCACGGAAAGTCCTGGAAAACGGACGCGAAGAGTTTGAGAACGGAGTTAGGAACTCTGGTTTGCAGCCTGCGTCACAAGCCAAAGCGATGGCCAATTACGATTCACGCGTGAGAGCCTCGTACACCGACAAGCGCAGCGAAGATGAACACCAGTACAAACTTGGCCAGCGTGCGAAGGTCGCCGCAGAAGAAAAACGTGTAGACGGTCTGAACGCTTACACCAGTCAGTACATGACTGACCGTACAAACAATAAACGTAACTCTTACGAACAGTCCGTGACTCTCGCAAGGGATATGGGCCTCAATGTTAGCGAAGACGGTGTTGTGCAGGCGGGTAACGATCCTGTTGTTATGCGTGAGTACCAAGCGAAACTTGCTGAACAGCAGCAACCAAGAACATCAGCACAAGTCCGTGAAGACTTGTTATCAGGGATGGATCAGTTCAATGCAACACCGGTTGAAAAGGCAGCTCAACTCGGTGCGTTTGGCGTATTGGACGGTAAGACCAGTAAACTGGGTGCCTCTGCACAAGCTGAGTTAGACACGCAGGTGGGTTACCTGACAAAACAGAACGCCACAGAACTGGAACGTGAAAATAGTGACTGGGCTGACGCACAAACCAACAACAGTTTTTTGAGTGATAAGGGAGACCCGAACGAGCTTACGGCCGATCTTGTGGCGACAGCGGAAGAAGACGAAGGGTTTATGTGGATGGGTGATGATAAGTCTGAGATCACACGCGTCATTAACAAAGCGTTGACAGGTGGTACAGCATCACCCGCTATGGTGCGTGCGGCCTTTGAAGCAACCGGTAAAGACGGTGGTGAAGCTGATGTATTCACTAAGGCGTTGGATAACATCATGCAGCTTCCTGAGAATGTGAAGCGATTCAAAGAAGCCCCACGGTTGAAGAAGGAACACAACGACCGAGTAGACGCGCTGAACAACAACCTCATACGGGCTGTGTCGTCTGCCACTGTGAAAGCCAGAAGTGACTATGGCCTGGTTCCAGAGTCTGTACAGAGCCTGACAAAGCGACTAAAGCGGGAACAGAAACGGTTTGAGAACGAAGCTACCCAAGTGAAAGAAGCCCAGAAAAACGAGGTTGATTTTGATTCGTGGTTTGCGGGTAACCAACCGTCCAGTGGGCGTATGCCAACGGGTGACGGGGTACTTTTGCCTGGTAACCAGACAGGGGGTAGTGCCCCTGTTGCGCCGACACCTAAACAGGCACCGGCACCTGCGAGTCGCCAAACCAACAGGCCCAACTTACCGACTCCAACACGCAGTACATTGAAACCTTTAGGCGATAACTCAGCGATGACGGCGATAGACAACGCTTCTCAAATGATGAACAACCCTGGTGAGATAGCAAACCGTGTTCCCGCTGATATGCCTAAGCCTGATCAATCGGCAGGTTCAGTGGTCCGTGGTGGAGTGAACTCGGTAGTAGGTAATGTGTTAAAACCTACATTAGACATAGCTACTACAGCAATGAACCCACTAGATTCAAGGAACCTTGTAAATAGAGGATACAAAGCAGGTGAAAAAGTATTTTCAGATATTTTGTATAATGTCCTTGGTGGTGATTTTATAAATTATACGAGTTTAACCTCAGATGAAGTAACTCAGATAGGTGACAAAGTTGAGCAGTGGGATAAAGCAGCAGGAAAAATGCCAGAAGCTACAGTAAAACTTGTTCAGCAGTTACTAGACACTGGTTATGAAGGGGCTCAAGTGCTTGATGATTACTTGAGCCAGGACATCAGTGAATTACCTGGTTTTAAAATATATGGCTGGTTAGGGGGCCAAATAAAAGACTTCCTTAGTAATAAAGGTAACTAAGCAACAAACCATAGGCTGTTAACTGATATAGTTTCGCTATTCTGTTAACAGCCTATGGTGTTTATATATGAACGACTTTGATTTAGACGGTTACTTTGCTTCTAAAGACGCAGGCATATCTTCCGCAGAAAACCCCATCAGTAAACAATACAAGCTTGATGTTGCAACCCGTAAGAAAGAAGAGCTTTTGGATGCTAAACGTCAGAAGCATGTAGAACGTCTTGAAGGTCTGCAAGCAGACAATGAACAATACGACCAATCGTGGGTAGGTCAACAAGGGTTTGAGAAAGACTCTGTAGCCGGCAAACTGGGTAACATCGGTGCTTCCGTGTACTCGGGTGGTTCACGTCTGGCAGGCGACTTGTCAACATTGCCTGCGGATACCTGGGCTGCAAGCCAAGAAGCCCTCATACCCACTGAAGTAAAAGATGCGTATTCCCGTGTACAAAACGGCGAAGGCAGTGAAGAAGACCAGGCTCTTATAAACCAGACGGGCTTTAAAACAGAATCTGCAAATGACGAAGAACGAACCAATCAATTAGCACCGTTGAAACCGTTAGAAGGTGCAGCCCCGAAAACACCCGACGAACCTGAGCTTACTTACGCCGACCGTTTGAAGCGTACAGAAGACAGCCGAACCTGGGCAACAGATACACAGAAAGGCTTTGATAAGTCTTCTACCGTTTACCAAGGTAACCGTAAACAGTTGAGTGCGGATCTTGCCGCTGGATCTTCTGAAGGTCTTGCGAACCTAAAAAGCGCCATGTCCGATCTGGACGACGGTAATTTGGTGGGCCTGGTTGCAGACGGTTTAACAGGACTGGCTCAGCTTGTGGCTAACGCAGGTCCGGCGATCCTGAAGAACCCTACAGCGGTGGCTGAGTACGCCAGTGAAATGGCGCCACAGTTAGCCTTGGGTGCAATAAGCCCCAATATCCTGACCGCACAAATGTTGGGTTACGGCATCGGTATGCACCGCCAGGGTGTCATAAAGTACCGTGAAGACAACAACGGACAATTCCCGTCTGACGAGCAGAACATGTACATGGCTCAAAATGCCCTTGCAATCGCATTGGCAGACAAGTTGGCCAACAAAGCCGTACTGCGTCAAATGGGTATCTCTAAAGTACCCACGGCAGCCAACCAACCGAAAGGTGTGAAAGCGGTTGTGGGCGGTACGGCATCGGCCGTAGCAACTGAGACAGGTACAGAGGCGTACCAGACATACGGTGAGGGTGAAGCCAGTTACGATCCGGCCACCGGTCAGGAGATTTACGAAGGCGGTGTTATCGGTGGTGTTTCTGCTGGTGCATTAACGGCACCTCCCCGAGCCATAAAAGAAACGGTTGATGCGTTCAAACGTGCTTCAGGTGAGAGTGACGCGGCAGATACCCAAAGAACTGAAGACGTTGCTGCGGTTAACGCGGCGGTTGAGTCCGGTGACATATCGAAGTACACCGATCCAAATGACATGAACAATTACAACCTGGACACCGCTGTTGCTGTTGCCGAGAAGCGTTACGCCAAAGACAGCACGGATGTTAAAACCAAAGAACAAATTGATTCCCTGGTTCAACAAACCGACAAGGATCTGTTTGCCGCTAGAAACGCAGCATCCGATACACAACTGGATGGGTTTAAGCAGACACTGGCTGACGCTAAAAAGACGGTTGAAACAGAAACCGACCCTGATAAAAAGGCCAATGCTGAAAAAGTGATCGCCACTTTTCCTCCCATGATTGCCAACATGGAACAGCAGCGTGACCCGAAAAACGCCAAGAAGCTGCAAGCCGATGTTGTCCGGTTAGAAGCCATTGCGACCCGTGCCCAGACGTTGCAAGAATCCTACGTCAGTGAAGACGTGGCCAGTGGTGAAACCAGCGTCACCGATTTGAAAGTAGAAGCCGGCATTCAGGAAGCCACACCAGAAACGTCACTGACCGATGCAGATGTTGCCCCTACGGTTGCACCGGAGACTCGGGCAAAGGCAGCACAGACACTCACAACCCAGTCCATGAAAAGCCCTGATGTGTTGAACATGGTGGAAGCCAATCGGCTCGTTGAGGATACAAGTAATGGCTTGAGTGAAGGTCAACGCGATTATCTGCGAGGGTTTGCAAAGTCCCAGGAACTGCAAGAAGGCGTGCGTAAAGGCTGGAAGAACACCCAGAGTGACATCATGAAAGGTCGTGATGGTTTCAGGGGTATCCCGCAATACCGTGCTTTGATCAATACCGCACTGGGAGCCAAGGACACCGAAGGTGTCAATGGCTACCTGGACAACTTACGTTCGTTTGCTCGTGATCACCAAGCCAAGGCCCGCCAAGTTAAAAAAGCGTATGACGGTTTCACGCTAGACGGTAAAACGCGTCAGGTTGTGCGCGGTAAAGAGCCTGGTAGCTGGTCGATCAACTCCGGCAAGGAACTGAAACAGTCTGATTTGACGGCCAACGGTGGTGTATTTGTAAACGCGAAGTCTTCCACACTGGCTCGCAACATTGGATTGGAGTCCAAGGCGTTGAACGCTGCGGGTATTGAAATGACGGCGATGGTCAATGCCAAGGCACCGACTGCAACCCCGCAATCAAAGCAGGCCAAACCCAATGTCAAGCAGGCCACGAAGCCAGCAGTTAAAACGAAGCAAACAACGCCAACGGCAGCGAAGAAACCAGCAGCACCAGCGCCCAAGCCTGCCAGTGGAAAACCAACCGCTGAAGTAACTGCCGAACCTACAGTACAGGCACCAGTAGAAACCGACTTCACAGATGATGGTTCGGGTAAGCTTGCTCAGTTTATGCCGAAGAAAGGCAAGGAAAATCTTGATCCAGTAATTGAAACTGTTAATTCTGAAACAGACTTACCAGTAATCACATTAAAAGAGGGAGAGTACGCTGGTTATTATGACATCAGTAATTCGGCTGGTGATGTAGTTGGGCTTGCTGAAATTACTAATTCCAATGGAAAAACTACGGTAAGGCCTGATATAGAGGCTGGTTCTGGTTATGGTCAAGCTACTTATCTTGCAGCACGCAACCTGTACCCAGATAGCACTGTTAACAGTTCCATAGATTTGTCAAACGAAGCAGAAAAAATGTGGGACCGTTTGTATTCGTCTGGTTACGCCACACGGGTAAAAGATGGGAACGTTAAAAATGGCGATCCTGAATACAGTTACACAATACCTGCATTAGTGAATGGCTCAAAAAGTTCACCAAATAAGACTAAGACAAAACTGGTACCGGTCACCAACGACAACTACCGTGAAGTGGATTTGCTGGAACGCTTGTATGTACAGGACGAAGGTAAAGACACAGTAGACGGTGGCATGAAGCCCCTGGTAACCAACAAGAACTTCCTGTCAGAACTGGCAAAGACGCCCGATGTGGGGCACACGTTCACCAGTGACCAGACGCATTTGCCGGAAGAAATCCAGATCAGCCAAGACGGTGTACTGGCCAAGTTTGCGAATACAGCCAAAGGCTGGATGCCGCAACTGAAAGAGCTGACGCAGCAGAAGAAGGACCACAAAGCCGAAAACGACCATTACACGATCTACAACACATTTGTGGACACGCAGACTGGCGCCATTGAAAACGAGAACGTACTCACGGCCATTGCGTTTGCGGCCTGGTCTTACCTGGGTGACACAGCAACTGATCCGATCACTGCCGAAGACAGCGCGATTAAGAAGACCATGGGTAAAGGCCCGTCTTACGTGCTTCAGCCTGAAGATAAGATGGCGTATCAGACAGCCGGCGAGAGAGCCACCATGTTGCAAGTCAGTGTGGGCCTGAAGGGTTCACAGGCATTGGGACTCAAAGCCCGTAACGATGCACCTGAAGGGACGCAGAGCCGGCTTGATGCAATGTTGGGCGCGTATGCTTTGGCACTGTTGAGTGATCTGGGCTACATCGAACGTCATCGTGTTGAACACGAAGGTGAAGGCGAAAGAGGCGCTGCGTTTATTCGTCTGGTTCGCAACCGCAACACCAAAGAAATGCTGCCGTTGAACGATGTGGTTGAAATTGGCAAAGCCTCACGCGGAAACCAGAGTTACCTGGATACGCTGTTTGGCTCAGAGCCCACCATAGTAGAACCGTTCTTTACCAAGCAGGAGTTCACGCAGAAAACCGCGAAAGGGCACAAGAACCGCATTCCTGAAAACCACCGTGAAACCCAACAAGAACAGTTGGACAAAACGTGGGAGCCGCGCACGGGTATTAACGACCTGTGGACGCATTTGGACGAGGATCAAAAAGCCGAGGTGGTGGGTGTTGTAGATACCTCCAAGGTACACAAGTCACAACGTGACAGCATTGCAGCCACCAACGAAGGCAAGCTGCGAGAGATACGCCTGTACGAAGAGTTCATCAACGATCACATGGGCTCAGACATGAGCCGCAAGTTTCACTTGTTGCCGGATGTGTGGGTACAGCACCGTGTGGGTATCAAGTCTACGGTCAACCCGCAGAACAGTAAGTTTGTGCGTGAAATGATCGGCATGAGTGGTTGGAAGGGTGACATCAGCACGTCCAGAAGCAGCAAGTACAATCGCTTGTTTCGTCAGAACGTGGCCATGGGATTTGGTATCAAAGCCGATAAGAAGTACCTGAAAAACACACTGAATGAGTTGGACACGGTTCTAAAAGAACCTGTTGTACGTGCAGCATTAGATGCCATCATAGTACAGATAACCACCGGTGAAATGCCGGTAGGCGGCGGTGATCTAGTCATTTCGGCTGTTAAGCGCGGCGGTGAGAACACTCACACACTGAGTGTTTTGCACGCTTACGCTATGTATGAAAACGCCAGTGACAACAAGGAAAAAACGTTCAACCCAGACATGATGATGATGGAAGTGGACGGTGTAACCAACGGTCCGATGCTGACCATGCTGTTACTAGGTGCGGCAAACTCAACACCTGGGCTGTTCAAGTTTTTAAACAAAGGCGGATTCTATGAGAAAGGTTCCCCTTATAAAAATTACGTGGATCACAAAGAAGCCAAGGAACCGGATCTGTATGAGACCACGGTGACTGAGGTGATCAAGGGGCTGTTGAAGACTGTCAAAGGTAACAAGCAAAAAACGCTAGTCTTGAATGCAGTGAGTCACTTTAAAGGTGGACAGATGTTTACCCAAGACAGTGAAACGGGTGACATTAAAGTGGGTGGTGTAGGGCGTAACTTTATCAAAACACCGTTGACCGGCATGATGTTTGGCCAGACTGTTAAAGGTGGCGTGAAGTCTATGGCCGATGAGTTGGTAGATGACATGTACTCACTGGTGAGCAATTTCAACCTACAAGATCCGATCCAGTATGAAATGGATGAGTTTGCCAGTGATTGGGTTACCAACGTAAACAACATGATTACAGGCTTGTACCCAAATAACAAAAATGGCACCAATTCCAGGGACAAGCTGAAACTGAATAAGAACATGAAGTACAGCGAGATCATGGATTTTGAATTTTCACCTGAACAGTTGAACGCGATGAAACAAGCGTTCACGGGCATCAAACATCACGAAGACGGTACAGTAGGTCAAGCCGTTGAGAACGCCATGGAAAGTATGTACTCCGTGTTCCTGGAACGCCGTGCGGTGTTGAACCAAGCAGCCCAAGCTTCTGCGTTATTGTACAAAGAAATCTACGATTACAAAATTGAAAAAGAACGTGAACGTCAGATTGAATCTGGCGAGTTGGCTTACAACGTCAGCCGCAAAGGCGAAAACTTTGCGTTGGTAGACCTGAAGCCGGCCAGTAAAAAAGTCATTGCAGACAGCTTGAGTAAACTGTCACCGACCATGCACACCGGCATGTCACGTCTGGACAACGATCTGGACGCAGGACTGTTTCTACCCACCGAGAGTAAACGTCTGGATGCAGAAAACAGCATGTACCGTCAGGACGTTCGCTTTGGTAAAAAGGTTCCTCACAACGAAGGTGAGTTCCCGACCAATGCAAAACCCGATTACCAGACCAGTAAGGCGCCAGGCTATCAGGATCTGTTGAGTGATCCCGGTGTACGGTCACTGATTCTTGCGGTACACAGTGTAGACGCGGCTATTTCTGCGTTGGCGTACAAGCAACTGGACGCGTTAAACATCCACGATGCAAACGGTTTGAGTGTGGCCGACATTGTGCAGGGTGCCCGTAACTTGAACGAAGCCACTTACCAGGTAATGCTGAAGTTCTCACTACCGTTGGAAATGAAAGCCACACTGGATCGCACCGTGGACGGTATCCACGAACTGATGGAAGATGTACAAGACTCTCCTGAGTTGCAGCAACGCCTACGTAACGTCATTGACGGTGTGTACGAAGACGCTTTTACAGCAGATGGTGATGCGTATAAAAAGCAAGTGTTTGGTATGCGTTTGAATCCAAACCAGAAAGAACACTTGGACATTTTGAAAGCCGGTGGCAGCAATCTGAACACACTGAGCTACTTGCTACAGCAAGTGAACGAAGTGGCGTACACGGCAGAGATCACCAAGCTGAGTTCCATGATTGAAACTGAATATGTGGATCAGTACGCACAGGCGCCGGTTGAGAAAGGTGATCAGGGTGGCGCGTACATGGTCACGGACAAGATGCGTAAAGCCACTGCGGATCGTCGTGCAGAAGTCTACGCCGAGCAACACGGTGGACTGTCCACTGATGGTGAAAGACGCAGTAACACCACGGTCGTCAAGAACCTGTGGAAAGCCCAGCAGATCGAATGGACGATCAAAGGGTCACGCGGCTTGATGCCTATCGAGGACGCGCCGGTTGTTGTACCTAAGCCTGTAGCACCCACCACAGACCGGAGCAACGCAGAGCTGGCCGCAGGCCTACGCGATGCGGTTGCGCGAACAGAAGCAAACCTTACTCGTCAATTTAAGCAGAACGGTTCAGTCAGTGACATCGACAAGGGCACGTTCCGTAAATTGAAGTTACTGGCTGAAGCCATCACACGCAAAGGCTCACTGGACGCTGCACTGGAGACCGTGTACCCAGGGGAAAGCAACGTTAAGACGCGGGCCAATACAGGCAACTGGATCAAAACCCTTACCCGTGATAACCCGCAGGTGTTGCCGCCGAGTGTGACGGACATGAGTTATCAGGCATTGAACGTGATGGATCTCATTGCGGCCGACATGGACATGGACGCGGATCTTCAGAGTCGTCTGGTTCCGGTGCAGGCGTACATGAAAGAACACCACGTTCTGTTGGGCGAGGCATTGAGAAACACCGTCAGTCCGGCACAAGCGGCGACCGTCGTTGATTCCCTGGATACCTATTACAACGGTTCACGGTTGACGCCTTGGGGTGTGTTGGGCGAAGCCATTAACTCGCCAGACACAGAGCTTGAGAGCTTCCTGAGCAGCACGCCGAATCTGAAGGCGAGCCAATTGATTGACCATTTGGAAGAGGGTCTGAAAACCAGTAAGACCAACAACGATCGGTTCTACCGCATGATGTTGAAACTGGTCAGGAAGTCTGTACCAGGCGATCTCCCTATCCGGTACATCACGCGTGACACGGCGCCAACCGGTTTGCCAGAAGGCTCTGTGACACGTTCACGGGCCTGGTATGAACCCGATGCCGGCAACGAACACATTGGTATTAAGAGTTCGGACTTCATTCATTCCATGGTTCAGCCAGAAGTGGTGATTCACGAGCTGGTTCACCGTGCGTTGGCCGGCTTGATTGACCAGGGCCAGAACAACCCCAAGAGTGACGCGGCGAAGACCGTAGCCGAGCTTGAAGCGTTGATGGCGTCTGTTGAAACCTACTTGAACCAGGAAGGTAATGAGAGCCTGAAGTCGCAGTCCGTCGATGCCATGGAGAACCTGCACGAGTTTGTGACCTGGGGCATGACTAACTTTGAGTTCCAGAAGAACGTGTTGAACGTTGTGGAAGTTCAGGACACGACTTCGGCGGAAGCGGTACAGAGTGGCTGGAAAGCCTTTGCCAAGAAGGTCGTGAAGCTGTTGATCGGTACGTTGCCGGTATCACAGAAGACGGCTGACGGTATGACAACCGCCTTTGAAGCACTGGTGACCAATGCCACCGGCCTGTTCCACATGGCCAGTCAAAGCAGCACCAAGACCTTGAAAGGTTCTACGTTGCACAACCGGTCGGCCGATCCTTTCAACACTGTGAAGGATTACACCACCAAGCAAGTGTTTGAAGAAGTGGGTAAGCGTCAGGCTACAACCCACGACGCTGAGTACACAGATCACTTGAAGACGGTACTGGGTACGATCGTCGATAAGATCCACGGACCGTATGGCACGTTTAAAAATCAGGTAGCGGATCGAGCCAACTACAGCAGTGAAGACCGATTCATTGAAGCGTTGATGGGCAACATGCCGTTTGTGTCAAAAGTCATTGGCCAGCCTATCGGTATCTCAGACCAGGAAGCGTTTGTGATCGAGCAGGTTGAAGCCTCCATGATCGCGTCACTGGACAGTTCCTCAATCGCGTACCGAGAGCTGGGCAAGCTGTTCAGAGAAACCAAGGCCAACTTGAAGCCACAAGACTTTTACTCCGGTGATTGGGCCCAGGCCACTTACGAGGAAAAACAACAAGCTAAAAATGTGTACAGCCTGATCTTTAAGCCTCAAGCAACCGCAGACGGTAAATCCAATTACCTGACGCAATTTGCCGCTATGGGTCTGGCGTACAAGCCTTTGCGAGATTTGATGCAGGTGCCAACCGCACGCACAGACACTGGCTTGCGAGGCAAAAAACTGGGTGACATGCTGTTGACGTTGTTCCGCCAACTGATGGACACGGTAAGCGGGAAGTTGACGCAGACGTTTGGTGGTCAAAACGCTGACGCCAAGCTGGATGCCTTGATGAACCAGTTGGTTAATATAGAAGCAAAGCGCCGTACTCAACTGGCTCGGAACAAGTCCACAGTCACAACTGCTTTGTCAGGCGCTATTGAGTCTGCTAACGAGGGTATGCGGGACAGAATGGACAACATCGGTAAGAGTAAATTCTTTACCGAAGCAAAAACCAGCCTGGTTAGAGCTGCGGGTGTCACGATGCGAGTAGTAGCAAAAGACCGTGCAGACGCCGTGTTCTCTGTTTTGCAGGATGTGCGTAACAAAATGTTTCGTAATCGTCAGGGCATTCTATCGGCGGTGGTCAATGAGATCCGTGGTGCCAATGACACCAACGCCGTAGCCTATGGCTTGCTGCGTGGCGCCAACAAGCATGAGCAAGAACGCAAGGCAGTAGATGAACACGTACAGGACAGCATCCTCACCAGTTTTGAAAACGAAGGTAAGTACTTGACCGACGCTGACAAGGCTGCGATTACGCGTTTGAACCTGCGTACCGATATGGTTGAGTTGCGTAGAGAGTACTCCATGGACGAGTTGATCCAATTGGTTCGCAATCCGAAGACATTGGCCACGGCGATCCAGAAATACGAAGCCCTGGTTTATGGTAGCGGTAAGCAGAGCCATTACTGGATACGCGGTGCAAAAGACATGGGTTACTACATGGCGACGAACATCAATCGCAATGAAAACCTGATGATGAACGCCCGTAACCTGGCTGAGATGTACGGCACTTCAAAAGCCAACACGTTAAGCAAAACGAAAGTGGATGAAGTTACAGAACACCTTGATCAACTTATCAGCCTGTACGCGATTCAGCACACGCCCACAGCCGATAAGAAAACGGGTGCAGCGGTGATGACACGGGAAAACCAACGAGGGGATCAAAGTGGCGTTGAGATGGTTATGCGCCTTCACAAAAAATTAAAGGACGATGCCAAGAAAGCGTTGTTCTCAGATGAAAGCGTTCACTTTGTGAAAGGCTACACCTGGGAGATCACTAATCCTTACCGTGAAGTAGTGATGGCCGATGGGGTAGACGCTGAAAACCTAATTGCCATGGGTGCCACCAAAGGTCCATTGCTTGAACGCGATCCAATAGACCCTGATCAAGTTAAAAAGACTTTGTTTGTGATTGAGGACGGCGGCAAGAAAAGTTGGGTAACCGGTGTGTTTTCAAACACCGGTAAAGGCACCAGCGGTTCGCTGTTGCACGGTGGCTTGAGTCGGGCGGATAACGCCGGCTTTACAAGCACTGCGAACACGGCAACCAACGCCACTGTTGCAGGTAAGTTGTCCAAAGGCATCGAAAATATGTTCCTGCCTGACAGTGGGTACAACCCATCAACACAGACCAATAAGCGCATGGTTCCGTTGTTAAACGAGCGTGGCAGCGTGGTCAATTACCGGTACATGATGGAAGCGTCAGTACGGGATGCTGAGAACATCCTGGGCCGCAATAACAAAATGGACGAAGTGTTGGGCGCTATGTCTGCCAACCTGGTAGACAAAATGAACACCGAACGTTCCAACAGTGAAGCTATTAAAGCGTTGCACGATCAGTACAAAGCAGACGGCCACAGCAACCCAGAACGGTATTTGAAAGTCAGTGCAGACAGCAACGATCCAACGATACGAGAAGCGTACCGTTTGCTGCCAGACGACACGCGTAAGGAGATTGTCAGTGAGTGGGGAAGTTCATCATTGATGGTTCCGGTGGATCAATACAACATGTTCTTTGGGTACCGCAAGAAGAGTTTGACGGACGGATTCAGTAAAGATCCCGATGAACGGAAAATGCGTGAAGAGTTGTTCATTACCGTCATGGAAGCCTTCATGGGTAAGAAAGCCGCGTTGCGTATCCGCCGTGCTGAGAACGTGTGGATGGAAATCGTGACGATGATCAAAGACTTTGTGGTAATCAAAAACCTGTTCACCCTGGTAACTAACATTGGCAGTAACGTGTCGGAACTGTTGCTGGCAGGGGTGCCACTGGGGTCTATTGTGAAGACGCACCGTGTGGCAATTGAAGGGGTACTTGCTTACCAAAAAGACCTTAAAGAGTTGCAACATCTGGAACTGATGAAAGAGTTGAAGCGTACCGATGGTTTAGGGGACGTGGATTCGCGGATCACAGAACTGAAAGACGGTATTCAGCGCAACCCTGTCAACGAGTTGATCGAAGCTGGACTGTTCCAGACCATTGTTGAGGACGTGGATGCCGAGGAAAATGGGTACAATTACAAATCCAAGCTGACACGCTTCACGGATTCTAAAACCCAGTGGATGCCTAAAGTGGCAAAAGATGTGGCGAAGTTTGCGGTTGTAGCACACGACACCAAACTGTACAAAATGCTGTATCAAACCACGCACATGAGTGACTTTGTAGCGCGGTATACATTGTATGAGCATGTGACCAAGCGTGAGAAAAATCAACTTAGTAAGGAGGAAGCAATCCAGTACGTGGAGGATGCGTTTGTAAATTATGACGTACCGACACACCGGTTTATTCAATACTTGAATGACACAGGTTTGGTGATGTTTACTAAGTACTACATAAGGATTCAGAAGTTTTTGTTCAGGCTTTACCGTGAAAACCCTGCAAGGGCGTTAGCACTGGTTCTGTTCAGTGACATGTTCAAATCTGTCCCAACAATTGTTGAGTCGGGTTTCTGGAACCGGTCAAGCAATCCGTTCAGTGCCGGTGCGATCGGGTTACCAGGTGCCGCAGCAGAGGCTGTACCACTTCAGGCAATGAACTTTATGAAGTAAAACAAGAAAGCCCCTAGAGATAGGGGCTTTCTTTTCACTGCGGCTTTCCACGATCGCGCATTTCTTTAATGGCAATCAACACAAACACGAACACAACGGCAATGCCCCCTACCAGGTAGAGGACCGTTCCGATGACACCACCGAATAGCATGATACCAATTATGACGCCAGTGAGGAAAAGGGCAGCTATAACTTCAAGGAATGCCATAGCGTTTACCTATTAACCAAACAGTGACTTGCTTTGTGCCGGCTCGTCAACGGTGCTGTCGTTGACAGCATCCACGTCAAACGGCGGTGTTGTGTCTTCCATTTTAACGTGGTCGGGTGAAGGTTCTTTAGGATCAGCAAACGGTTCGGCAGGTTCAAACCCTTTTGCCTTTGCGGCCGGCTTTGTCTTGGGTATTTCCTTAACGGCGTTAACCGGCACTTCTGCGGCTTCAGGTACGATGGCTTCTTCGTTCACAGCAGCGGTGCCCAAAATGATTTCCGCATCGACACTGGTGCCGCCTTTACGGCTGATGGTGAATTTCACTTCTTGTACAGGGCTGTCGATACCGTTCTTGGCAACGTAGTCCTTGATGGCCGTTTCGATGCTGGCTTGATCCATCGTGATATTGATTTTCATAGTGGTTCTCATAGTGGTTCCTTGTGAGTGGTTTATGCCGCTTTGGTTTGAGGTTGGTTGTACTTGTGGGCGCCGTAGAGGCCGATGAACAGGGCGTCAGCGATTGCTTGCCCTTTGCCCTTCTTATCCAGTTCACGCAGCGCAGGGAACAACTGAGTGGCCCTGGATCGGGCTGCGTCTTTGTCAGTTCCAGTGAGATTGAAATGCTTCTTCCAAGCCACGGGGGCCACGAGTGTAATGGGTATGTCCGATGCAGCGATCAGTCCATGGATCACCCCTGTGGAGTGACCGAATGAGAAGGCACGGGCCGCACCGTCTGTGGGCATACTGTGAACGTTCTCAACGTAGGCGTGGGAAAGCCCTGGCCAGGTCTTGAGCCAGGCATTGATAGCAGCGCCGTTGACACGGTTCTTTGTGCCAATCTTGATGCTGGGCATGTGCAAATGGTCAATGTACTTTCCAGCCTTGTTGATGATCACCAGAGCCCCTGTGAGCCCTGGGTCTACCGCAAGAATGCCTTCGCTCAATTGACCTTGCCTCCGCCTGTTGAGATGGGTTTGGACGTACCGGCAGGGATCTCTAGGTAGCCCTCATCGAACGATTGCTTGGGTGACCATGAGTGGTACTCATTGGCGGTGCCCTTGCCGTAGATGACGTGGTAACCAGGCTCCATGGGATCAATCTGGCCCATGTCCCGTACTTTACGGATAGAGATTTTGAACTCACCGTAAGGCATGGGTTCTGCATGAACCTGTTTGATGCACTGGTAGAACTTCAGAGTAGGGATCACTCGAAAGGTGCCTCCCCGTTGAGTTGCGCGTACAGGCGATAGCCTTCAAATTGCCACAGCTTTTGGTTTACCTGTGACTCAGTGTTGCGATGGGCAATGTCTTCACCAACAGCTTGGTCAAAGTTTTCAGGTGAGACACAGGCGCTGTGTCCGGTAGCCAGGTAAAACGACGTATCCAGAAACGCATGACAGAACGTGCTGGTGCCAACGTTATCAAACACATAACTCACACGACCGTGCAGAGCTTTGATGTGATCAGGCGTTACACGTGGCGCTGTCAAACCTTTTGCTTGGATCGACTCTTCTACATTAATCTCTGACATTGTTGATCCTTATTGTTGGTCAGGGCTCCTGAGAGCCCCGACACTGGGGTTGATTAACCGAACAGGGATTTGGTCGGCTTGGGAGTGCCACCGGCTTTAGCGGCACTTGGGGCGCCGGCTGTTCCGCCATTCGCGTCATTGGCTGCGGTGGCTTTGTTGCGTGTCTTACCGGTCCACTTCTTTTCCCAAGTGGTGTAGAACACAGGCGCGTCTGCTTGAGCCAGGATTTCAGCGGTGGTCATGTGGTCCTTCTCACGGAAGATTTTATCAATCTCGTTGGACTCGCGTGTTTCACCGGTGGCGTGGTATTTACCGTCATCGCCTTTGGCGTTCTTGTCTACGATCTGCTTTTGCAAACCGAGGATGGCGCGTTGACCCAGTAGGCCCATGACCACTTCGACTTCGGTACCGACTTCTTTCTTGGCTTCAAAGCTGTAGATATTGACGATCTTCAAGTCCGTATCCAGTTCAGCAAGGTTTTTGCCTACGGTCAGTAGTGACAGACTGTTGGCGTGATTGAAACCTGGCAGGTACTTCTTCTCGCCATTGGCGGTCTCGTAGAAGTTCTTGTTGCCTTTGGCATCGCCTGACGCAAGGCACAAGCCTTCTTTGTATTCCTGACCGGCATCGTTCTTGCAGATCACGTTCATGAATACGGCGCCACTGGCTTTCTTTTCCAGGTACGCCATGGTGATCTCAACAGGGTACAAAGCTGTTTCCCATACACCGCCGCCGCCAACGGAGTCGGTTTCAGTGGTGATGGTTTCGTCGATTTTTGCTGCATTTAAAAGTGACATAGGCAAATCCTTACGGGTTTTTGAGTGTGAGGGTTAACGACTGATGCAGGATGCTCAGGCGTAGTATTCGGACAGCCGGTTAAAGACCAACTGGATGTTGTTGTCGATGTACGTTTCTTTGTTATCGAACAAGCCCATGGGCCCACGTAAACGTTCGTTTACAGTTTCTTTGGTGAGCTTGGTTTGAAATACGTATTTGAAGCCGAGCATTTCCTCTTCGTCGGTGATGGTCAGCAGGTCAGATTCGTACTTGGTTAAGTCTTTCAATCTGACTTTTTTAGCCGACACACAGCAGGAGAAGAACGATTCGATACCGTTGTTCTTGAGGGAACCTTTGACGGGTACTTTGGTCTCCATGACCATTTCACCTTCGTTTAAGGTATCCAGTGTGTGTGCTGTAAACACTACGTTCTTGGTGGATGCTGCAACGTGTTGAGCCATCAACACTTTGAAGAACTGCGCGAAGTCGCCCCAAGCTTTCATCCCGTTTGCAGAGTTTAATACATATAGGGATTCGTACATGTCCATCATGTAGGTAAGGGAATCCACGATAATGGTATGGCACGTTGGATCGCCTTCTGCGGCTTGAAACCCTTCGTACACTTGCATGGGATCAGTGACAACAAATTCTTTGAACTTGCTGCGAAAAGGTAAACGTTTCGATATGTTCAAGGAGGCTCGTTAGACCTCCCCCGCAACATTACTTGCAGCTTATGCTTTCACATAAGACCAGACTATATCTTCACCCTTTTAAGGGTGTCCACTGCTTCGGATCACTTGATCCTACTCCCTTGCGGGATAGTCGTTGAAGCTTACACAATATGTTTATAAGTTTCACCTTTAACAATCTTACACATAGCAACAACACTGGTTCCAAACTGTTCAGCTAAGGCGGTAGCACTATAATCTTTGGTACGTGGTTTATGGACTTGACGTACATAACGTACCTGTTCTTCGGTCAACTTAGATTTGTCTTTCAAGTTGGCCAGAGCACTAGATTTTGTGACACTGCTTTTGTAGTTCAGTTTGTGCCCTTTAGGTTGTAAATGTAACCCGGTTTCCCGTGCATGTTGATTGTTTTCAGCGGTAGTACACCACTCTAAATTATCAACATGATTGTTATGTTTGTTACCATCTAAATGATTTACAAACGGTTTATCCAGTAAGTTAGGTATAAAGGCTTGTGCAACAAGCCTATGTATCATGTGCGTCTTGCGCCTAATAACAACAGAAAGATAGCCCCTGTTGTTATTGATGTAAGTCATCGCACGCTCAGGTTCAAGGATGTGTTTAAACACACCGGTGAACTCCATACCTTTACCAACTAAAGGGATTTTACGTTTTGTCTGGGTGAAAACTTTACCTTCTTTAGTAACACGGTATATACCTGTGTCTGTATTTTCAGTGTGGTCTACCATAGCAACTCCAATGTACTCAGTGTTTATATAGCATCCCATACTTGAATTGAGAAGTCTTACATATTGTGTCTTGCCTGCTGATTACCCAATCCTTCTGATTTTTAAACCGTCACGTTTACTGTTGCCAGTTGCGTTGTGGTTCAGAAGGCTCTAAGGGCTTTCCAGCAATTCAATGGATAACTAACATACGTTACCGTATGTCGGGGCTAATCAATAACCCGATTCGCAGTTCATGTACCAGACACCTTCGGGGTTTTTGATGTCTTTCAGTGATGCGGATTTACCGGCGGCAGATTTGCCCACCAGTAAAACCAGGTGGTCGTTACAGGTTTGTGTCATGGGTGTGTCCTATAGCTTGCGAGATTCACAAAAGGGCACGGAGTGCCCCTGTGAGACTGGAGAGTTTAAGCAGCGCGTTTGGCCAGAGCCTTGGAGACCGTTATCATAATGGTGCCCATCACTTCTGCTTCAGAAAGTTTGCTGGGAAGTTTGTCGTTGAGATCCAGAAGCCGTGTACGCACACCGTCAAAATCAAAGCCGGCATCCAACAGGATGTAAGCGTATTTGATTAATTGGTTACTGCGGTTACCGTCACCGGTGTTGTTGATAACCCACCGTTCCAGGTTGTCCAGAGACTGGTGCTTATCAACGAATTTCTTACGGTCTTCGTTTTTAGCGGTCTTGGGTATGAACGGCAGCACATCCAACAACATTCCATCGTTGTACTCATAATGGCCGGCGTTGGACATCCACTTGCGGGCACGTTGTCCAGTGGCGTCATCGACTTCAAATGGGAGCCATTTATAAATGTTCTCCATGAACTCTTTGAAGTCTTTGGCGTCCAGCTTCAACTCGTAGTTGATGGGCAACACAATGCGAAACCTGTGTTGATTGTCTGGATCGTGACGTTTAGTGGTGTACACCATGGACTTGAACTCTTTCAACAGCATCATGGCGGTTTCCATTCGCACACCGCCGTCTACGTCGATGACCACCATGTTGAACCCAGGTAGGCAATCGTCTTCCTGGCGATGACCTTCGCTGTAATCGCCACCTTTGAGGTGGTGATTGATCCAGTGAACGCCACTGGCTTGGGTCATCTTGTGCAGGTCGGTGAAGGCCGCTGTTTCGTTGCGATACCCCACAGCAATGTCTGTGCTGTAGGCCACACGCATGGCGCCAATGTCGGTCTTCTGTAGGGTTTCACCCCGTAGAAACTCGATACCGTCGTTGAAGGCTTTCTTGATGATGATGTTGTTCTGGTACCCGTAAGCCATGGCTTGAACCATGAGATCACGTTGCTGGCCACTGGCCTTGGGGTAGAACGGCAAGTCTTCCATCAGATCCGCTTGGGTCACTTCACGGCCTGCGTTCGCAATGTACTTGGCCAGTTTGGCGTAGTTACGATCACGGGTCAGGATGTTGTGAAACGATTCACCCGATTCTTCCACCAGTTTGATGGCGTTCTCAAAGTGAGCTTCGGTGACTTCACCTGAGTCATCCACAAACGCGTAGGTGCCGGCCAGTTTCATGGCCTTGAAAAACCGGTGAGAGGTTTCTGCCTTTTTCATTTCATCGTGTTCTGGGTACGTGTCTGCAATGGCTTCGCAGTTGAGCTTGTACTGTAGAAACAGCTTGGCTACCCGCTTACTCATCACCACCGTTTTGTTGACGTTGATGATGTCAGCGAGACCTTCAAAGTGATCCGCCACTTCATCCAGGTACTCGTTACTGGCCGTGTCTGTGAGCATGGCGTAGAGTTCGTGTACGTTCTGATCTTTATTGCGTTCGTGACCTTTCACGTAACCAAAGATGCACCGTCTGGCAAAGCCTGTGTCCAACAGCGAGTTAAACTCTTCTTCGGTCTTGCCGCCGTTGTACAACTTAGACGGTGTGCCAAACATCATGGCGTTGGCCGGTGTCTTGCCTGGGATTTGCTCCTGTAGAGGATTGTCCTTGGAGTTCTTGGTGAGCTTGGGGTTGATGTGGCCCACGTCGTACAGTTCCAGGTAAGCCGTTAGAGCTTCCATGGCACCGGTCAAGTTGGAACCAATCTCGTCAATGTGCAGGTTCATGGCGCCGGCTTTGGCCATCAGTAACTTTTGCCGTGCCGATTTGATGGCGGCTTCAGAGCCTTTGTCAAAACTGAACAGCATTGGGCCTATGTTCTTGAACTCGGCGATGGCCTTATCCAACTCTTCATCTGGATCGGTTTGGTTCCGATCGGCGCGACGTTTTGCCAGCTTGGGGATGTTTTCTTCCGCCAGGATAGGAAAGGTCTCGTCAGTGAAACGAGTACGGAACTGCCCGATGACTTGTTCTTCCATGATGGACGTGGACTTACCTTTACCGGCACCGCTGGTAGCCAGGTTAATGGCGTAACAGTTGACCGGTATTTTGCGATCACCTTCGTGCGTTTGTAGCTGGCACCGCATCATACTGGCCACCACTGAAAAGTAGTAAGCCACCAGGACACGGAAGAACAGTGGGTTCGTGTTCTGCGTTTTATCACACAGGATCGTGGACAGTTTATCGGCCATGGGGTGGTGAACCATTTCATCAAACGGTCGAACTTTAATAACGTCATCGGACATAGGGAGTGCCTTGATCAGAGTTTGAGTGAGCCGTCAGCAATAAGCGCATCCTTTTGTGTGCAAATTGCGAAGGCAGGGCAGTATTTGCAGGCTATAACTTCGCCTGGGATTTCTTTCACCAAGCCTTTGCCACCG
>Ga0307971_1000163_pt1 | contig 37406 bp, 37 predicted proteins | sample OrgLakmetagen714_FD_201820 | JGI IMG/M metagenome (GOLD analysis project Ga0307971, IMG submission 201820) | Saline water microbial communities from Organic Lake, Antarctica - #714 | ecosystem: Environmental > Aquatic > Non-marine Saline and Alkaline > Saline | place: Antarctica: Organic Lake... | reverse complement strand
TCGAACCAGTGACCCTCGCCTTGTAAGGGCGATGCTCTCCCAGCTGAGCTAACCACCCAGATAGTTGGCGGAGCGGACGGGACTCGAACCCGCGACCCCCGGCGTGACAGGCCGGTATTCTAACCAACTGAACTACCGCTCCGCAGCCATCCGGATTTACCCGAATGCAATGTCAGGTGTTGTGCCTGACTGATCTTTGAAGGATAAGTGGTGGGCGGTACTGGGATCGAACCAGTGACCCTCGCCTTGTAAGGGCGATGCTCTCCCAGCTGAGCTAACCGCCCGCTTTGGCCTTTCAAAGATTCACTGCTTGCGCCTGCCACTTGGCAAACGTGTCTCAAACAAGTGAGCTGCGCATTCTAAGTATTTCTGCCCCGGTGTCAAATGTTTTGCCTAAAATTCCCTTAAAAAGCCGTCACGCCGGAAATCCGTTCATTCACTGACCTATTTGCCGAAACGTCTACTGGCCTGCGAGCTTCGCCTGTACGTCATTCACTTCTTGCGACAATCGCACCAGGCGCGATGTCATTTGCGAGCGCGACGAATCAATCACCTCAACGGTCTTTTTCAGTCCGGCCACTTCCCGCTGCACGGCTTCCAGCCGGTTACCGCTGGCTGTGCCTGTAACCTCTTTTTCCAGCGCCGCAATACGGCTTTCAATACTGCTAGTAGTCAGTTTCTGTTCCTGCTCGAAACGGCGAATGGACGCTGCAATGCGGTCGTCAACGCTCTTGGCTAAGGTCTCCGTTTTCTGATTGGCCGCAGCCAGTTCGGTTTTAAGCGACGATGCACTGGTCTGAACAGCGCTTACCCTGGCCGCCAGCTCGGCGCGCTCGGTCTGTTGCCGTTTTACGGCTTCGCTCAAAGCCGCTTCCGCACTCACCAAATCGTTGCGATTTTCACCAAGTGCCGTTTCAAGTTCGCTAATCGCCGCCGCCTGCTGCTCTAGCTGCTGCTTGTTGCGTTCGTTGGCAATAACCCACAGCTTGCGGATTTCACTATCGGCGTTATCCAGCCGCGTCTTCTGCGACGCCAATTGCTCATCCAGCGACACACCGGCTTCCTGAAGGTTCTCGCCGGTTTCAGACAAGGTACCTTCAAATCGCGCCAGCGCCAGCTTGCTTTGGCGTACCCAGCTGTCGGCTTCCTCCACCTGGCTTTCCAGCGCCTGAATACGCTGGCCCTGAATGTACCAGCCGCCACCGGCCACACACGCCAACAAAATAACCAACAGCCACAAAATCCCAGCGCCACCGTTGCCATTACTGCTGCCTGTCGACCCGCCGCCGGTCGCGGCTTTCGGGGTACCCGGGGCCTTCGCCGGCTTGCTCTGGCTGGCTGGCGCAGGTTTGGCGCTGCCTGCAGCTTTGGCAGAGCCCATTGGGCTATCCGGCCGTTCGGCTCTTAATTCATCGTTATCTGGTCGAATAGGTTCCATATCGGGTCCTTAACTGAGTCGCTGTTCTGCGCTTGCGCCGCGCCGATTGCATGGCTTTGGGCCACATCATACAATAGGCGGCTTTCCAATCATCGAAGGATTGTTGCTTATGCAACCGCTGGTAGGACTCATCATGGGTTCCAAATCCGACTGGCCCACCATGGAAAACGCCGCCAACATGCTCGACAAACTTGGCGTGGCCTATGAAACCAAAGTCGTCTCCGCCCACCGCACCCCCGACTTGCTGTTTGAATACGCCAAAACGGCAGCCGACCGCGGCCTGAAAGTTATCATAGCCGGCGCCGGCGGTGCAGCCCACCTACCGGGCATGGTAGCCTCGCAAACCTCTTTACCGGTGCTTGGCGTGCCCATACAGTCCAAGGCCCTGAACGGACTCGACTCACTGCTGTCTATCGTACAAATGCCCGGCGGCATCGCCGTAGGCACCCTGGCCATCGGCAAGGCAGGCGCCACCAACGCAGGTTTACTGGCAGCCCAGATAATCGGCACCTTTGACCCAACCGTGCGCCAAGCTGTTGACGAGTTCCGCAGCACGCAGACCCAAACGATTCTGGACAGCCCGGACCCGTCAGTTCCGTGAATCAATGATGGCACCACCAACGCTAGCGAGCTGTGCGAAAACTCAATGCCACAAATTGACAGGAGAAAACACATGAGAATTGGCGTACTAGGCGCCGGCCAACTGGGAAGAATGCTCGCCCTGGCAGGTTACCCACTGGCCAAAGACTTTGTATTCTACGACATGTCAGGCAGCCCCAGTGCCGGCATAGGCGAAACCATTAGCGACCCTGAAGGCCAAAGGCTAGACGAGTTTCTGAGCAAGGTTGACCGCGTAACTTACGAATTTGAACACCTACCGGTAGAAGTCGCTGAAAAGATTGCAGCGAAAACCATCGTGCACCCCTGCCCCCGCGCATTGCAGATATGCCAGAACCGCGAAGCCGAAAAAACACTGTTTGGCCAGCTGGGCATTCCTACACCGCAGTGGAAAATTGCAGACAGCGCCGAAACGCTGCGGGCCGCCGCTGAAGAACTCGGTTGCCCGGTCGTCGCCAAGACCAACACCGAAGGTTACGACGGCAAAGGCCAGGCCGTATTGAAGAGCCCGGATGACGCCGCCGCCGCCTGGCAGAGCATCGGCCACCCCCGCCTGATGGTCGAAAAGTTTGTCGACTTCAGCCGCGAACTGTCGATTATTGCCGTGCGCGCCGAATGCGGCGATGTGGCGTTTTACCCCATGGCGGATAACGACCACCATCAGGGCATTCTGCGCTACTCCGTTGCCCCGGCGCCAAAATTACAACCCCACCTGCAAAGCGAAGCAGAAGACTATATCCGCGGATTACTGACCGAATTGGACTACGTGGGCGTATTAACACTTGAGCTGTTTGAAACATCAAACGGGCTGGTGGCAAATGAAATGGCTCCGCGAGTGCACAATTCCGGGCATTGGACCATAGAAGGCGCCATGACCAGCCAGTTCGAAAATCATGTACGTGCCGTCAGCGGACACGCTCTGGGTAACGTAGAACCGCGGGGCGTTAGCTGCATGATTAACATTATTGGCGAGCACGGCGAGATCGAGCGGATTTTACAACTGCCCTACGCCCATGTTCACCTGTACAACAAGCAGGAACGACCGGGCCGCAAACTGGGCCACGTGAATATTCTTGCCGACAGTTACCAAGAGCTGGTTTGGCGAGTGCGTAATTGCGCTCAATTTTTGCCCGGTTGCCCGGAATTTAATAGTTCCTTAATCTTAAAGGGTTGATCTGGCCCAATGCGGACCTATAGTTAGTAGTTGTAGCGAAGCACTAATAACGAAGCTCTGATAACGAAGCTATTCATATAAAATCGAGAGAAAACGGAGAACGACCTCATGGCCTTTGAACTACCTGCACTGCCGTACGCAAAAAACGCTCTGGAACCGCACATTTCCGCGGAAACTCTGGATTATCACTACGGCAAGCATCACAACACCTATGTCACCAAGCTGAACGGCCTGGTTGAAGGCACCGACGACGCCAACAAGTCGCTGGAAGACATCATCAAAAGCGCCAGCGGCCCGCTGTTCAACAATGCAGCCCAGGTGTGGAACCATACATTCTACTGGCATTGCCTGAGCCCCAACGGCGGCAACGAGCCAACCGGCGCAGCCAAAGACGCCATTGAAAAAGCCTTCGGTTCTTTCGATGACTTCAAAAAAGAATTTAATGACAAAGCCGCCAACAATTTTGGCTCTGGCTGGACCTGGCTGGTCAAGAAAGCCGACGGCAGCGTTGCCATCGCAAACACCAGCAACGCAGAGACGCCACTGACTGGCGCAGACAAGCCTGTGATGACGGTCGACGTTTGGGAACACGCCTATTACGTGGATTACCGCAACTCACGTCCAGATTACCTGGCTGCTTTCTGGAAGCTGGTAAACTGGGACTTCGTGAACAAAAATCTGGCTTAAGCAGGTCAAACCGGGGACGAGCCAAAATAGGGGACGGATTTGAAATCCGTCCCCTAGCAAAGTAGACCGCGAAGATAAGGGACAGATTTGAAATCTGTCCCTTATCTTGGGCTTCCGGGGCTGAACAGACTGTCAATCGAACGGTCTTCGCCGTTATCCGGAAGGCCCAGCTTTTCACGGATGTGCAGGTCGACTTCCCTCAAAGACTGGTACTTGTTGTCAGTGACTGCAGCGGCGTCTACTTTGCCCAGCATGATGGTCGGGCGCAGAAATACCAGCAGATTTCGCTTCACCCGGCTTTCTGATTCCGACGAGAACAGCCGACCCAAATAAGGAATATCGCCCAGCAGCGGCACTTTGCTCTTCTGCACTTCGTAGTCGTCTTTCATCAGACCGCCCAACACGATGGTTTCGCCGTCGTCTGCCAGCACGGTGGTTTTTATTTCACGCTTGTTGGTGATCAGGTCGGACGCCCCGGCAAGGGTGGTGGGTGTCACGTTCTCGGTGGTTTGCTCCACTACCAGGCGCACCAAACCGTCAGCGCTGATGGTCGGCGTTACTTTCAGGGTCAGGCCTACGTCGCGACGTTCGATGGTGGTAAACGGATTGGTGAGCCCTTCGCCGCTCACTGCCGCCTGCCCGGTACGGAATGGCACGTTCTGGCCTACAATAATTTCAGATTCCTGGTTATCCAGGGTAATAATACTGGGCGTAGACAGCAGATTAGCCGCCGAAGACGTCGATAACGCCTGAATCAGTAGGCCCCAGGTCACCCCATTGCGGTTACGTTCGCCGGCACCGACCGTTATACCGCCCGCCAGCGGCGGCACTGCCCCGTCACCCAGCACCGCACCAATCACCTGGTTCAATCCCAGCATACCGCCGCTGGCCAGGTTGGTTCCTAGCACCGGAAAGCCGCCAGAACTCTCATCACCTGCGGCTAACTGAACACCCAGCTGCTCGCCCATATTTTCGCTAATCTCCACGATCGCTGCTTCAATCATCACCTGCGCGCGGCGTATATCCAGCGCCATAACAATTTGCTCGGCTTCTTGCATCAATGATGGCTCTCCGCGAATCACCAGAGCATTCAAGCCTTCGTCGGCAAATACCGCGAACTGACCACCGGGGCGATTGCCGCCTGCGGTTTCTCGCACCAACTCACCCATCACCCCTTGCAGTAAATCCGCCAGGGATTTGGCATCGGCATTCTTCAGCCGCAATATCTTGGTGGTACCACCGCTGGCAGAAGGCTGATCTAGCTGGCGAATCAGGCCTCGCATTTTGTCGCGGAAGCTTTGATCACCCTTCAGAATCAACCGGTTGCTGCGTTCGTCGGCGGTGACGCTGTACTTGCGCGCCGCACTTTCGGCGCCATTGCGGGCCAACTCATCCGGCGCCAGCTCCTGTAACAGGCTCACCATATCGCCTACCCAAGCTTCGTTCAGCTGAATCACTTCCACTTCGTATTTCGACGGATTGTCCAGCTCTTTGATAATCTGTTCAATGCGTTGAATATTGGCGTAGTGGTCGCTCACAATCAGCGCGTTGGCTGCTGCCACTGCCGCCAGATGGCCGTACTTGGCCACCAGCGGGCGCAGGATAGGCACCAGTTCCAGGGCGTTGGCGTTATCAATCTGAATAACACGGGTAATCAGCTGTTCTGACGGCGTTATGGCAAAACGGTCGAGGGACTCGGCAGACTGCTTGGCGTCTACCTGCTGCACCACTTTGATGACTTCTTCGCCGGGAATGGCGGTAAAGCCATGAACTCCCAGCACCGCCAGAAACAGGTCGTAAATCTCGTCTTTGTTCATAGGAGCGCTAGACAGCACAGTAACCTTGCCCTGCACCCGCGGGTCAATCACAAAGCTGTAACCGGTAATGTCGGCTACCTGGGTAACAAAAGCGCGAATGTCGGCGTCTTTCATATTCAGGCGCCAGGTACCTTCTTGGGCCAGCGCAGAGGACATCAGCGGCAGTAACACAAACAGGGCAAGCGCCCGCATCAGGTTGGTCGTGTAAATAGGCATCTGGCAGTTTTATCCTGGTTGTCCTAAATCCGAGTGTTAAGCCCGATCAGCGCCACTGCTCGGGAATCGCGTAACTGACGGTGAGATACCGGCCGTTACGCTCAATTTCAATATCGACTTGAGGTTGCTCCCGCCAACTGTCTAGCAGGATTTTATCCTGTTCTATATCACCCAGCGTTTGGCCGTTAACGGCGGTAATGACATCGCCAGCCTGCAGGTTGACCGCATTCAGCATAGCGTTTGTGCCGTCATACACGTAGCCGGTGCTACTGTCTTGCACCGGTCGCAAACCAAAGGGCGCCAGCGCCACCACACCTTGACTGTCAAGCCTGGCACGGGCGTTGTTCAAAAAGCTGTTGGCCAATTCTGACCCCTGGCCACTCTGTTGCGCAATCTCTTCAATGTCTGCGCCGCGAGTTACCAGCAACGGATCTTCGAAGGTCAGCGTTTCATACTGGCCATTACGGCGAATAAGAATGCGCCCAGGCTCCACTTCCATCAATTCAGCATTGCCGGGCAAGGCATCACCTACCCGGTAATAAGCGGCGTCACCGTTAGCCTCTGCAACTATAGCACCGGAACTCTGTAGTTGCCGGCCTACCAGCACCCCAGACAGGCGGAGCTGCAAACCCGTTTCCGGGGCTTGGCGCTTGGCACCTTCGGCCACGCCTTGTGCCGAAGGCGAGCTGCCAAACAGGCTGTAGCTGGCAACCGGATACAAGCCACCCGCTGCGCTTATGTTCAGGGCATCTGCAGCTTGCGGCCGCGACACCGGCTGCTGCGGGGCTAGCAGCAGCCAGGTTAGCTGCGCTGCGATAAACCCCAGGTACACCACCAGCGCTAGCAGCAACCCGTTTGCCAGGCGCAGCGCCAAGGGTGATTTGTGGGCGTTAACCGAAGCCATTCAACGGGCTCCCTGCAACAACGGTTGACGCACCCGAAACACCACATCACCCGGCTGCGCGGTATCTGGCCAAGGCTGCCCGGCCAGGTCCAGCATGCGCCTATACATCTGCAAGTCCAGCATCCCGGTCCAAAGCACACTTGCGATAGCAGCGGGCCCGCCGCCATCGCTCGCGGCAATCATCAATTCCAGTCCGCCATTGGTGGGTTTAAGGCTGGCCTGCATCGGCGGAAAGCTGGCTTGCCCAGTGCTGGCACCCATTGGCCAATCCACCAGCCCTCCGGGCCATTGGCCAATGCCACTGGCAGACACCACACGGTTATCCTGCCACTGCAATTGAAAGCGCTCGACGCTAACAGCACCGGCAATCATGGCGCCGCCGCTTTGGCGAATCAAAGCCTCAAACTCATCCACCACCAAGGTGCCGCGGGCGGTCACGGTTGCGTCTCCTGGCCAGGCCAGCGTGACCTCTCCTTGCAACTCCGAACGCGCGCTGTCCAGTTGCCAGTCAATGGGCGCTGTCAGCTCGTTCATCGGCCAACCCAGCTGCCATTGCAGCCGCAGGGGGTAACCACTCACCACCCCCGCCGCCGCGCCGCTCCACAAAGAACCAGACACCTGGGTAACGCTAACCCCCGGCGGCAACTGTATTTGCGGGCGCAGCTGCTGCCACACAAAGCTTGCGGGCAATAAAGCCAGCAGGGCCAACACATAAACCAACAACCCAAGCACCAGCAGTAAAATCACTTTACCGGGGCGAAAAAAAGGCTTGGTGGCACTATCAGTCATGGCGTTCAGAGTAACCGTTAGGAGTGATCGTTCAGAGTGGCCATTAAGGATGGCGAAAATCGGTAGCAGAGTCTAACAAAGGCGGGGCTTCAGGTCATAAGCAAATGGTTAAATGCGAGACCACAAAAAAACCCCCGAGGATGGCCGCAGTTTTCTGCGAAGCACCGTTCGGGGGTTTTTGAAGCAGGCTGGCCGCTGTTAAACAGCGGCCGGGGGCATTACATCATGCCGCCCATGCCTCCCATTCCACCCATGCCGCCCATATCGGGCGCGCTGCCGCCAGACTTCTCGTCTTCTGGCTCGTCGGCAATCATCGCTTCGGTAGTGATGATCAGGCTGGCTACGGAAGCCGCTGCCTGCAGCGCAGAGCGGGTGACTTTGGCTGGGTCAAGAATACCCATCTCCAGCATGTCGCCGTACTCTTCGGTGGCTGCGTTGTAGCCGTAAGCACCGGTGCCTTCACGTACTTTCGCAACAACAACAGAGGATTCGCCGCCGGCGTTGTATACGATCTGGCGCAGAGGGGCTTCCATTGCGCGGCGCAGAATGTTCACACCGGCTCTTTGCTCGTCGTTGGTAACGTCCACGTTATCCAGAGCCGCCAGAGCGCGAATCAGGGTTACGCCGCCGCCAGGCACAATGCCTTCTTCAACCGCTGCGCGGGTGGAGTGCAGTGCGTCTTCAACGCGGGTTTTCTTTTCTTTCATTTCTACTTCAGAACCGGCACCAATCTTGATAACGGCAACGCCGCCAGCCAGCTTGGCTACACGTTCCTGCAGCTTCTCTTTGTCGTAGTCTGAAGTGCTGTCTTCGATCTGCTTACGGATTTGCTCAACGCGGGACTGAATGTCAGCCTGTGCGCCGGCACCATCAATAATGGTGGTGTTTTCTTTGGTCAGGTTCACGCGCTTAGCGGTACCCAGATCGTCCAGAGTGATGTTCTCCAGGCTCAGGCCCACTTCTTCGGAAATCACAGTACCGCCAGACAAAATGGCGATGTCCTGCAGCATTTCCTTGCGACGGTCACCGAAACCAGGTGCCTTCACAGCGGCCACTTTCACAATGCCGCGCATGTTATTGACGACCAGAGTAGCCAGCGCTTCGCCTTCGATGTCTTCAGCGATGATCATCAGCGGCTTGCCTGCTTTGGCTACAGCTTCCAGCACCGGCAGCAATTCGCGGATGTTGGAGATTTTCTTGTCTACCAGCAGGATGTACGGGTCATCCAGCTCGACGCTCATGCTGTCCTGGTTGTTGATGAAGTACGGCGACAAATAGCCGCGATCGAACTGCATACCTTCAACTACGTCCAGCTCGTCTTCCAGGCCACGGCCTTCTTCAACGGTGATAACGCCTTCTTTACCCACACGCTGCATGGCGTCAGCAATCAGCTGGCCAATGGTTTCGTCGCCGTTGGCAGAAATGGTCGCTACCTGGGCAATGCTGCGGCTGTCGTCGCAAGGCTTGGACATATCACCAATCGCTTTAACCGCAGCGATAGTGGCTTTGTCGATGCCGCGTTTCAGGTCCATCGGGTTCATGCCGGAAGTAACGGCTTTCAGACCTTCGTTAACGATGGCTTGGGCCAGAACGGCAGCGGTGGTGGTGCCGTCACCGGCTGTTTCGTTGGCCTGTGAAGCAACTTCCTTCACCATCTGCGCGCCCATGTTTTCGAACTTGTCTTTCAGTTCGATTTCTTTGGCTACAGATACGCCGTCTTTAGTGACTACAGGTGCGCCGTATGACTTTTCCAGTACCACGTTACGGCCTTTGGGGCCCAAGGTGACTCGTACTGCGTCGGACAGAACGTTAACGCCTTTAACCATGCGCTTGCGTGCGCTGTCACCAAACTTAATTTCTTTAGCTGCCATGTCTTCTGTTCCTGTTCGTTAAACCGAAATGATGAAATCACCGGGTTAATGAGAATGTACGCAATATGCCAGAGTTTTCAGATCACTCAAGCACGCCGTAAATGTCGCTTTCGCTCATGATAAGCAGGTCTTCGCCGTCGATTTTCACGGTGTTACCGGCATACTGGCCGAATACCACGGTGTCGCCAGCCTTAACGGCCAGAGGGCGAACTTCGCCGTTGTCTTGAACGCGGCCATTGCCCACAGCGATCACTTCGCCCTGGGACGGCTTTTCTTTGGCATTACCGGGCAGCACGATGCCGCCTGCGGTTTTCTCTTCTTCTTCTTTACGGCGCACGACAACGCGGTCGTGTAGCGGACGAATTTTCATTGCTCGAATGCTCCAATAGTCAGATTAAATGTGGCAATAACAGTTGCTAGAAAAGAAGGCGAACCTGCTTGTGCACTGCCCCGCCGGGATTACCCGACCTGCGCGCCTGCTAACGTGTTAGCAGCGGCCTGCCTGCGGTGAACTTGTGAAGGGTATTTGGGGTAGTGCGTAGGGGTTTTCAACGCCCGCCCGAAAAAAATTTTACTTTTTATCAATGCGATCGTGGTGGGTTTCAGTTTCGTCGCGATACTCGCCTTCAATGATGTCGCCGTTGGCGTCGCGGTCAAACGGTTTTTGGCGCCCGAACGGGCCTTGCTCACCACCAAACTGACCGGATTGACCGTTAAACGAGAAACCGCCAGCCGAACCAACAACCGTCAACCGCTTTATGGCCTGCCCTACCAGCCACTGGCGGGTGAACGGCAGCAAACACATAAAACCGAAGAAATCCGTAATGAACCCCGGCGTTAACAGCATCGCGCCACCCGCCGCCAGAATCAGCCCCTCGGCCACTTCCTGAGCAGGCAGTTCGCCTGAATTCATGCGCTGGCGGGCTCTTAGCAGCGTGGCCAGGCCCTGCTGCTTAAGCAGCCAGGCGCCCAGAATCGCCGTCAGGAATACCAATGCCACCGTCTGCAAAGCACCTATCATGGTGCCTACCTTTATCAGCACAACCAGTTCTGCAACGGGCACAGCAACAAATAGCAACAAAAAAAATGGCACCGAACTCTCCTTCAAGCGTAATTTCGATAGCAACGTACAGATAACGACCTGTTATACTACTCCGCAAAATACTTATAACTGCTCAGCGGGCACACAGTATCCGCGATAGTAATGTTCACTCACTATTTTAGGGCAAATTATGATACTTCAAGATTCCGTAGTTGCAATTACCGGCGGTGGCCAGGGTTTGGGGCGCGCCATGGCTGAATTTCTGGCGTCCAAAGGCGCCCGTCTGGCGCTGATAGACCTGGTACCAGAAAAGCTGGAAGAGGCCGTGGCCGCCTGCAAGGAAGCCGGGGTTGAAGCAAAAGCCTACGTTTGCAACGTAGCGAAAGAAGAAGACGTTGAGAAAACTTTCGCACAAATCGCTGAAGATTTTGGTCAACTTAACGGACTGGTGAATAACGCCGGCATTCTGCGCGATGGCTTGATGGTTAAAGCAAAAGACGGCGAAATCGTTAAGCGCATGGAACTGTCAGACTTTCAGGCCGTCATTGACGTCAACCTGACCGGCGTATTCCTGTGTGGCCGTGAAGCCGCCACGCAGATGATCAAGACCGGCAGCTGGGGCGCGATCATCAACATTTCATCCATTGCCCGCGCAGGCAACATGGGCCAGAGCAACTACTCAGCCGCAAAAGCCGGCGTAGCCGCACTGGCCACCGTATGGGCGAAGGAACTTGCCCGTTACAACATCCGCAGCATGGCCATTGCACCGGGCTTTATTGAAACCGATATGACCGCGTCTATGAAGCAGGAAGCTCTGGAAAAATTGTGCGCAGGCATCCCGGCCAAGCGTATGGGCCAGCCTTACGAAATCGCCCAGACCGTAGCGTTCATTCTTGAGAACGACTACGTCAGCGGCCGCGTCATTGAAGTCGACGGCGCCATGCGTCTGTAGTGTGTTAGCTGAATTCTGGCTAACGGAGTAGTTAAATAGTCGATTAGCTGAAATGATCGCCTCGAATGGCTAAAATACTTTACAAAAAGTGCAATTACAGCTTAAATGTAAAGTATATTAGCCAGCCGAGGTGCATCGTGGATTATCAAACCTTAGGTCAAACCCTCTCAACACTGCGCCAGCAAAACGGCGTATCCCAGCAAACGCTGGCAAACCACCTCGACATTTCTCGCGCCACCATTAATGCTCTTGAAAATAACCGATCAGGCGATATCGGCATCCGCAAAGTCATGAAAATACTCGATTACCTGGGCAAAGAGCTGGTTATTCGAGACAAATCGCCGTTCCCGACGTTTGAGGAGCTGCGCGATGGCCAATGAACTGAATGTTCAGGTGAACGGCACGCAGGCCGGCACATTGTTTCAAGAAACCGACGGATATATTTTTCGTTATAACGAGTCAGCGCTTCTTCATCAGTTTGTATCGCTGTCTATGCCCGTGCGCAAAAAAGACTACAGTCATCACCGCCTACCCCCCTTATTCGAAATGCACCTGCCCGAAGGCTATTTGCTCTCCATCATTAAAAAGCAATTTGCCAAAATCACCGACACCGGTGACTTCGGGTTACTAACATTGCTGGCGCCCAATATTCGCGGGCGCGTTGAATACGCAGGCAACAAGCATTCTGAAAAACTGTCGCTCAATCTCGACACGCTACTGCATTCGGCCAATCCGGATTTGTTCGAAGAGTTGGTGACACGTTTTGCCCTGCGCTCGGCGCTGAGCGGTGTGCAGCCCAAGGTTTTGGCACAACTCGAAAACAAAGCCACTCTAAGCCTGGACGATTTTATCGTTAAAGCCTGGGGGCATGACTACCCTGCCCTGGCGCTGAACGAGTACTGCTGCATGCTGGTTTGCCAATACGCGGGGGTTTCCGTGCCGGAGTTTTACCTGTCTGACGACGAATCGCTGTTCATCATGAAACGATTTGATCTGAATGACGACGGCACGGCCTTGGGCTTTGAAGACATGTGCGTACTTCACGCAAAAACCCGCGACGACAAATACAACGGCAGCTACGAGCAAGTCGCCAAAACCATCAAGACCTTTTCCAGCCCTGCCCACAAGCAGGCCTCTTTGGAGCAGTTCTTCAAAGTCATCGTGCTTAGCAATGCGTTACAGAACGGAGATGCGCATCTCAAGAACTTCGGCATGCTATACAGTAATATCAATAACATCCGCCTGGCGCCTGCCTACGATGTTGTGTGCACCACGGTTTATATACAGCAAGACATTCCTGCGCTGACGCTCACTGGCAGTAAGAAGTGGTTTTCCCGCACACATCTTGAACAATTTGGTGTGCAAGCCTGTGATTTGAGTGCGTTCCGCGCCGGGGACTTGTTTGAAGAGTGCCTGAATGCCCTGGGGAAGCTGTTGCCCTTCCTGGCCACACGGCTGAACCAGAATCCCGACAGCGACCAGCTCAGGGTGCTGGAACATCTACAAAGTCTGATTACCAACCAAATCGCGACATCGAAACCCGGCCGTTAACCACGTCGACGCCTTCTTCGCGTAAGCGGCTGACCTGCTCCTGATACGTCTCTGAACCTGGCGCAAAGGCAATCTGGCCGTTACTGCGGATTACGCGATACCAGGGCACGCTGTGGCCTTTTGGAAGCTTGCCCAGGGCTCGGCCGATGTAACGAGCTTGCCGACCCAGGCCTGCCATGGCAGCAACTTGGCCATAACTTGCCACTTTGCCCGCCGGTATTGCCAGCACCACCAACCAGATTTTCTGGTCCTTGTTGGGCTCTACAACGCTATCAGGCTTTATCGTCTTACTGTCCATAGCACTGGTGTTTATAGCACTGTCCTTCATCGCGCTATTCCCTTGCTGTCTCGCTCGCAGGCGCATCCTCGCTGCCCGAGTTGTCTGGCGCCAGCGCATCCAGGCGTTCGCCGTGGCGCATCATTATCATAGTCAGCACGATGGCCGGCACGCCCAGCAATCCCGCCACCAGGAAGAACTCCGCGTAGCCGTAGCTGGCCACCACCATGCCGGAGAAGCCACCCAAGAATTTGCCCGGCAGGGTCATCAACGAACTGAACAGCGCGTATTGGGTGGCCGTGAATGAAGCGCTGGTCATGCTGGACAACCAGGCAATCAACGCCACGTTGGCGATGCCACCGCTTAAGTTATCGGCGCTGACCACGACGGCAAGAGTTGCAAGATTCGGTGGATATTGTGCCAGCACCACAAACAGCAGGTTGGTCAGCGCCGTCATAATGGCGCCCAGCAGCAATATACGCCGCACGCCGTAACGTATTACCAGCAAGCCACCCAGCAGCGAGCCGCCTATGGTCATGAAAAATCCAAAGATCTTTGTAACGTCGGCGACCTCGGTTTTGCTAAAGCCCATAAAGGTCAAATAAAACGGATTCGCCATCACGCCCATGGCGATGTCGGAAATACGGTACACCGCCACCAGAAGCAGAATCGCCACCGCCAGTTCGCGATAGCGTTTAAAGAAGTCAACAAACGGCCCGGCAATCGCCACGTAAAACCAGCTTGCGAACCTGGCCATGCGCGGCGGAAGATGGGCATGGTGTGCGGCCTGCAGCTGGATTTTTTCGGCAATATCCTGCGCGGCCTTAAAGTGATTTACGGTCGGCTCACGCACGATTAGAACCGTCGCCATACCCACGCCCACCAGCGCAGCCATAACCTCGTAAGACACCTGCCAGGACCAGAATTCCGCCAGATACAGGGCGCCGGCACCGGCTACCAATAAAGCCAGCCGGTAGCCGAAAATATAGGTGGCAGCCAGCGCGGCTTGTAGGCGTTGTTCGGCGATTTCAATACGATAGGCGTCTATGGCCACGTCTTGAGTGGCCGACGAGAAAGCCACCAGCAGGCCACACAGGGCCATCATTTCAGGCGCGCTAGTGGCATCGGTGTGGGCCATCAGATACAGGCCAGCGGCTATGCCTACCTGGGCCAGCAACATCCAGCTGCGGCGCTTACCCAGCAGTTTGTCCAAGACGGGCAGCTTTAACCGATCGACCACCGGTGCCCAGAACACCTTTATGGAATAAGTAATGCCCAGCCAGCTGAAAAAGCCGATGGTGGCGGTTTCCACGCCCACATCTGCTAGTCGAGCGTTCAGCGTGGAAAAAACCAGCAGAAATGGCAGGCCAGCCGAGAACCCCAGAAACAACAGGGCAACCACCTGCCAGCGGGAATAAAGTCGCAGGGTTTCCCGCCACGCGGCCCGCCGGGGTTCAGCAAAAATGATGAGCCACCTTAATCGCGGAAGTTGTTAAATTGCAGAGGTACGTCCAGCTCGGCTTCGCGCAGCATGGCCATGGCTTCTTGCAGGTCATCACGCTTCTTGCCGGTTACCCGCACCTTGTCGCCCTGAATGCTGGACTGAACCTTCATCTTCTGGTCTTTAATCAGTTTCACGATCTTTTTGGCCATATCGGTTTCAAGGCCTTGCTTCAGCTCCAAGTGCTGCTTCACCAATTTGCCGGCTTTGCTGTCACCGTTTTCAGACAGCGCGCGGCCGTCAATGTTGCGCTTGGCGAAGGCCATACGCAGCATGTCCAGCAGCTGCTCCAGCTGGAATTCTTGCGGGGCGCTGATGGTAATGCCCTTGTCGTCCAGCTCAACGTCAGCGTCTACATTTTTGAAGTCCCAACGATTGCCAAGATCGCGCTTGGTTTGGTCAACCGCGTTGGTCACTTCGTGCATATCGATTTCAGAAACAATATCAAAAGAAGACATGGGGAACCTGTTCTGGTGTTGTTACGGGAAATGAAACGCCCGCAGTGGAAATGGCGGGCGTGCTGTGAAGCTTACGCAGGGCAGCGGCTTGGCGCTGCCCTGTCGTTCAGTCTGATACAGACTTAAAGCTTACGGCCCTTGCTAGCCGCAATGCGCAGGCGCAGAGCGTTCAGCTTGATGAAGCCTTCGGCGTCTTTCTGATTGTAAGCGCCTTCGTCTTCTTCAAAGGTGGCAATCTTCTCGTCAAACAGCGAATCGTCTGACTTACGGCCAACTACGTCTACGTTGCCCTTGTACAGTTTCAGGCGCACGGTGCCGTTGACGTAGGTTTGGGTCTGGTCAATCAATGCCTGCAGAGCTTCGCGCTCCGGCGACCACCAGTAGCCGTTGTAGATTACCTCGGCGTAGCGCGGCATCAGGCTGTCTTTCAGGTGCGCTACTTCGCGGTCCAGAGTCAGGGACTCAATGGCGCGGTGAGCGCGCAGCATAATGGTTCCACCCGGGGTTTCGTAGCAGCCGCGGGACTTCATGCCCACATAACGGTTCTCTACGATGTCCAGGCGGCCAATGCCGTTGTCGCCGCCAACCTTGTTCAGGTGCTCCAGCACCTCGTGGGCTTTCATGGCCTGGCCGTCTACGGCAACAATATCGCCTTTGGCGTAGGTGATTTCAATGTAGGTCGGGGTATTCGGCGCTTCTTCCGGCGATACGCTCCAACGCCACATGTCGTCTTCGGCTTCGCACCAGGGGTCTTCCAGGTTCATGCCTTCGTAGGAGATGTGCAGCAGGTTGGCGTCCATGGAATAAGGCGACTTGCCTTTTTTCATGTCGACCGGAATGTCGCGTTCGGCGCAGTAGGCCAGCAGTTTTTCGCGGGAATTCAAATCCCACTCGCGCCAGGGCGCAATCACTTTTACGCCGGGCTTAAGAGCATAAGCGCCCAGCTCGAAACGAACCTGATCATTACCTTTACCGGTTGCGCCGTGGGAAATGGCATCGGCACCAGTGGAGTTGGCAATTTCAATCAGGCGCTTGGCAATCAGCGGGCGGGCAATGGACGTGCCCAGCAGGTACTCGCCTTCATAAACGGTGTTGGCGCGGAACATGGGGAATACATAGTCGCGCACGAACTCTTCGCGCAGGTCTTCAATGTAAATCTCTTTTACGCCCAGCGCCTTGGCTTTTACCCGCGCCGGTTCTACTTCTTCGCCCTGGCCGATGTCAGCAGTAAAGGTAACCACTTCACAGCCGTAAGTGTCTTGCAGCCACCGCACGATAACCGAGGTATCCAGGCCACCGGAATAGGCCAGTACTACTTTGTTAATATCAGACATGCCCTTGCTCCACACACAATACTATGGATGTATCGAAATTAAGCGACATATTGTACGGCAGCAAGGCGGCCTTGGCTATTAGGCCTTATACAGCCTGGGCTTGGGCAACCGCTTCCCCACGAATGCCGTCCCAGCCGTCTTTCACCGCGTGTAGCAGTTTGGCCACTTCGTCCAGCTTGGCAAGGTCATTTTTGGCGTTGGCCTCAAACAGGGTGCGTTCCATTGCTAACCTGGCAACAACAACCGAAAACCTCTCGGCCGCCAACAGTCGCATCCGCGACGCCGACTTCGCGGCCGAATCTGCCGAACTGGCGCGCACTCAGGTGCTGCAGCAGGCGGGCCTGTCGGTGCTAGCACAGGCCAACGCGCGACCGCAGCAAGTTTTGCAGTTGCTGCAGGGTTAAGCGCCCAAAGCAGACGGAAAGGCAAAGCCGGGACAGATTTGAAATCTGTCCCGGGCGGTACGCAGAGTTGGGCAATCAGGGCGGGGACAGATTTCAAATCTGTCCCCCTTTTGTTTACGCCCGTACAAACATCGTTTCAAACAACGCCGTTCGTCGCATCGTTTGTTTATCTGCTTCCTGAAACTCTGCCTGCTCCGGGTTTCGCTCTATCAACCCGAGTATTCGGTAAAGTTCCAGCATTCTGGCGTCTAACGCCCATTTTGCCTGCTGTTCCCCACTTATGTAAGTGCTGGGCTCGGCGGACAACGGCAACTGCGGAAAGGCCCAAAGCATGTCAGCCAGATATTCGTGCACCGGCCGCCACTGGTCACCTTTTTCTGACAGCAACCAGAAACAGAACGGAGCCACGTATTGAACCCCTTCCATGCCTTCACGGTTATCTATCCAGGCCCAGTTCAACTGTGACAGCGCTGTTGAGAAGATGTCCTGATAAAATGTCAGCCAGCCTTTTTTCGCCAAGCGGGTTTGCGCTGTTTTTTTCAGCAACAGATGGCCTTTTTGCGTTTTTGTAAAGCCGGCAAGCTCCAGCAGCACGCGGGTAAGGATGACGGGCAGAACGTGTTCCTCTGAACGTATTTTACGAAACCTGCCCATGGGAAAAACAATCTCTTCGCCACCGGCTTGAATCATGGCTTGAACCTGCTTCAAAGGCAGGTTGCCTTTGCTGGTCAGGCGAATGCCTTTTCCTTCCATCGCGGCCACCAGAACCTTGGCCATGCGGATTATCGGGGCGGTATCGAGCACCTGGTTCACGGCTTCTGCATTGAACAGAGGTTTGAATACTGCGGGGCAATTGAGGGGATTTTGCAGGAGTTCATGCATCTGATTTGGGCTAAGGCCGCAGAAGTCGATGGCTGCCATCGGCGGTTCGTCATTCGCGTATTCGGCAAACAGGGCATGGCGTTCAAGCAGGTCTTCGTTGATCTGATCCAGATTCACATACTCGGGGTCAAACCACTCGCCGCCACGCCATTCCCGCGCCGCATCATGCGCTGGGTGGGCAGCATCTTCCATGGCTTCGAGAAAATCATAAAAGCCAGGCAGCCCGCCTACATCCTCTGGTGGGCATTGCCCCACGGCTTTTATACAGCGGGGCAGCGGGTGTTCTTGGTTGCCCGGCAGGATTTTTTCTAGCTTTACGTCATGTTCCCAGCTGTCACCAAAGTCGTATTCATACTTCAGCGATTGTCCTCCTCTGGTCAGCAGGCTGGAGACCGCTACAGCGGATTCGTCCTCAACGTTCAGCATGCTGTCTTCGTCTTCGGCCAGGTCGCCTAGCAGCCTGCCGTCTTGGGCCTGGAATAAATGCAGGTGCGAAACTTGCCAGCCCATGGCCAGCTGGATGATGCGATGAATATCTTGGAACGTTGTATCCGGTTCAATCAGTAATCGGCGCCAGATGGGTGGTTGTGCTCCGATGAGTGATACTTTGATTTGGTATAGGTTGTTAACTCTTTTCGTCATCAGGCCTCCTGACTATCACGCAGACGATAGCTTGTTCAAAACAGTTTGCAGCTTCACTTGATAGCCGCAGGCGTTGGCATACTTTTCCAGTGTCGCCCAACTAGGGTTTCCTTTACCGCGTTCGAGCCTTGAAATGTTGCCTTTTGCAGTCCCAATTCGCTTGGCCAACTGTTCTTGGGTTAGGCTGGCGCTTGTTCGCATGGTGATTAATTGATTCATCAGATCAAACTCACCCGCCAGCTGTTCATATTCAGTGCGAACCAATTCGTTCTGGAGCGCTTTCTGTTTCAGTGCTTTTAAGCTCATGATTGTTTAACCTTAAGCGATTTAGGCACTGTGCATTTCAATCATTTTCAGGAGCCTGATCATCCGCGCCTGTATCTTCGGTGGCATTGCAAGAATGTCGCCCTGCACTCCCGCGTAGAATCGAATTTTCCAAGTCATACTATTGCCCTTCCTTAGCAAAGGTTATCATAATTGACAACTAAAGCTCTTTCAAGCAGAGGGGAGCAGTGGCTGATGGTCCGAAGATGCTACCCGCTTCGGTCCATCACCACAGAGTTCGAATCGCTTCAGGGAAAACGTTGGTTGTAATAACTTAATTCAAAATAGATGGAAAAGGCCCCTCTAAAATGCAACTCGAAAAGCCTATTCACGTGGTCAGCCGCTTGTCGCCGGCAAGACAACAAGAAGTGATGGATTTTGCCGCTTTCTTAGAACATCGCTATAGTTCCCGTTCACGAATCTGAAAAGCAGTAAAAAACGACCTGTTTTGCTCTTACGAAAATTGGATAATAGCCATGATGACTGGCTCGTCTGCATGGTTTCTTCGCAGTTACGTCAACTCGATCCAGATTTGGATTGGGTCAGCGTATTCCGCCTATCAAGAATTGCAGTTCTGGATGGTTCCCTGCTTATCGGCAAGCTTGGCGCAATACCTGAAAATCAGCTTAGCAGTCTGCGACATCGTGTTGCAGACTGGATCACTGGGGCTTGAATAAATTGGCAAACCGGGGACAGATTTCAAATCTGTCCCCTCGAGCGGAGTTTGGGCGGATGGGGAACGACAGAACGGGGACGGACAGAACAGAATGGGGACGGATTTGAAATCCGTCCCCTTCCTCAAATCCGTCCCCGCCCTCTTGGTCAGCGCGGCTCCAGGTAGTCAATCATCAGCTGCAAGTTGGTCCTGCCGCGGAAGGTATTGGCGTCTGGTTTGTATACCACCCTCACACCCGTAAGGGTGTAATCAGGCACTTCGGAGCCCGTATTGAAAGCGATGCCGTCGATGATATTGCCGCCCTCAGTAGACTGCAGCACCAGCTTTAGGTGGTTCTGGCCGACGATGCGCTGGCTGACCACGCTGAATTCGCCGTCGAACAAGGGTTCGGGAAAGTGCTGCCCCCAGGGGCCGGCGCGTTTTAACAGGGCGGCGGTGTCCAGGTTGAGTTCGCTGGCACTCAAGGGGCCGTCGGTGGTGATGGCGGATTCCAAGTCTGCGGCTGTTAGCTTGTCGCGTACGGCTTTGTCGAAGGCGTTGGAAAAGGCTTCCAGGTCGCCGGCGGCCAGAGTCATACCAGCGGCCATGGCGTGGCCACCGTATTTTTTCAGCAGGCCGGGGTGACGGGCGTCAACTATCGCCAGAGCATCGCGGATGTGCAAGCCAGGGATGGAGCGGGCGGAGCCTTTTATGTCTTCGCCGTTTTCATCTGACGCGAAAGCAACAGTGGGCCGATTGGTTTGCTCGCGGATGCGGGCGGCCAGTATTCCGATGACGCCTTGGTGCCAGTCCGGGTCGAACAGTGCCAAACCCCAGGGCAGTCCTTCCAAATCCAACGACATAGACGCCAGCAAATCCTGGGCCTGGATTTTCATGTCTTTTTCGATGGTGCGGCGTTCGCGGTTGAAGGTGTCCAATTCTTCCGCCAAACGGCGGGCTTCGTCTGGGCTTGACGCCAACAGGCAAGCGATGCCCACGCTCATGTCGTCCAGGCGACCGGCGGCGTTCAGGCGCGGGCCCACTACGAAGCCTAAATCGGTGCTGCTGATGGCCGTGTGGTCGCGGCCCGCTACTTCCAGCAGCGCCAGTATACCGGGGCGGGTTTTGCCCTGGCGTATACGGCGCAGGCCCTGTTCGACAAATATGCGGTTGTTGTGGTCTAGCGGCACTACGTCGGCCACGGTTCCCAATGCCACCAGGTCCAGCAAGGTGCCCAGATTGGGTTCGGGGTCTGGCAACCGGCCCTGTTCGCGCAAGTGTTTGCGCAGGGCGGTTAGCACGTAGAACATCACGCCTACGCCGGCGGCGTTTTTGCTGATGAACTCACAACCTGGCTGATTGGGATTCACAATGGCGTCGGCCCGGGGCAGTTCGTCGCCGGCCAGGTGGTGGTCGGTTACGACCACCAGCATGCCCAGTTCGCGGGCGGCGCGTACGCCTTCCACGGCGGCAATGCCGTTATCCACCGTCACAATCAAATCTGGCAGCGGGCCGTCTTCTTGCAAGCGGTAAATAATGCCGGGGGTTAGCCCGTAACCGTCCGAAAACCGGCTCGGTACTTTAAAATCAACGTGCTTCAAGCCCAGCATGCCCAGGCCCAATAGGGCGACGGCGGTGCTGGTGGCGCCGTCGGCGTCAAAATCCCCAAGTATCAGCACCCGCTGCTGTTTTTCTATGGCTTCGGCGAGCAATTCTACGGCACGGCCTATACCCCGTAACTGCAGCGGCGAGGCCAGATGGCGAAGAGTGTAGCTGAGTTGGTCGTCAGAGGTAACGCCACGGGCGGCGTACAGGCGGCGTAATATAGGCGGCAAATCTTTCCCCCAGCCGGGCACGTTGGCTGGCTGGGGGCGACGCAGGATTTTTTTGGGAGTCATGCCGCTCAGGTGTTTTTCCAATGTTTGGCAATAAAGCCCTGAACGTCGGCGATGTTGTTGTCCAGCACGGTGTATTTCTCTTCGCGCTCGAATAGGTCGGCCAGGTGGGCCGGCAGTTCGGGCTTGGCGTTCACGCCAGATGCTGCTATCGCATCGGGAAATTTCGCCGGGTGGGCGGTGCCCAGGGTAATCATCGGTATGCTGGCATCGCGGCGGCAGTTGCGGGCGGCGCGCACGCCAATGGCGGTGTGCGGGTCTAGCAGATATGCGTTCTGCTGGAACACTTCGCGGATGGTGTCGCAGGTGTCTTTGTCGCCTACCGCGTCGCTGTCGAACAGGCTGCGGGCCTGTTTCCAGCGGAAGTCGTCTATGCTGACCGGGCCTTTGGAGGCGTCTTCCAGCAGCGTTTTCACGGCATGGCCATCACGGCCATGCAGATCAAACAGCAGGCGCTCGAAGTTGCTGGACACCATAATGTCCATACTTGGCGAAAGGGTATGCTCCAGGTTGTGCTGCTCGTATTTGTTGCCGCTCATGAAGCGATGCAGTATGTCGTTGCGGTTGGTGGCAATCACCAGCTGGGAAATGGGCAGGCCCATTTTCCGCGCCAGGTAACCGGCGAAGATGTCGCCAAAGTTGCCGGTGGGCACCGAGAACGCCATGCTGCGATCTGGCCCACCCAGAGCCAGAGAGGCATGAAAATAATACACAATCTGGGCCATGATGCGCGCCCAGTTGATGGAGTTCACCGCCGCCAGCTGGGTTTTGCCACCCAGGAATGACTGGTCGCCAAAGCTGGCTTTGACCATGCGCTGGCAATCATCAAAATTGCCTTTCACGGCAATGTTGTAAATATTGTCGCCTTGCACCGTGGTCATCTGCCGGCGCTGTACTTCAGACACGCGCTGGTAGGGGTGCAGTATAAAGATATCCACGTGTTCGCAGCGGCGGCAGCCTTCGATGGCGGCCGAACCGGTGTCGCCAGAGGTAGCACCCATAATCACCACGTGCTGCTTACGCCGTTCCAGCACGTAATCCAGCAGGCGGCCCAGCAGTTGCAGTGCGAAATCCTTGAACGCCAGGGTCGGCCCGCGAAACAACTCCAACACCCATTCGTTGCTGTCGATCTGTACCAGCGGGGCGATGGCCTTGTGAGCGAACACGCCGTAGGTGTCGTCCAGCATGGTGCGGAAATCATCGGCGGGAATGGCGCCTTCCACAAACGGGTACATTACCTTAAACGCCAGTTCGCTGTAGCTTAGGCCACGCCAGCTGCGAATTTCTTCCAGATTGAACTGGGGCAGGCTTTCGGGCACGTACAAACCGCCGTCTGGCGCCAGGCCGGTCAGCAGAACGTCTTCAAAACCCAGTGCGGGCGCTTCACCCCGCGTGCTGATGTATCTCACGTGCGACTACCTGTTAGTGAAAGCTGTTAGTAAAAGTTTTCAGCGCGAATACGAACAACCTGGCCGTCTATGTCTGGCAGGTTTTCCAATTCTGCAATGGCGCCGTTCATCTGCCGTTCCTGCACTGTGTGAGTCAGGATAATCACCGGGATGCGGCCGTCTTTCACTTCGAATTCTTTTTGCATGATGGATTCGATGTTGATGCCGCTGTCGCTCAAAATAGTCGCGATTTTGGCCAGCACACCTGGGCGATCAAACGCGGTGATACGCAGATAATACGCCGACTGTACGTCTTCCATTTCCAGTACCGGCAGATCTTCCATCGCTTCCGGTGCAAAACCCAAGAAGGGTACGCGCAAGCTGCTGCCGCTCGCGACTATGCGGGCAACGTCGATAATGTCGGCAACCACGGCGGAACCGGTGGCTTCGTCGCCGGCACCGGGGCCGTAGTACATGGTTTGGCCAACGGCGTCGCCGTCTACCAGAATGGCGTTCAGCACGCCGTCTACCTGTGCGATCAGGTGGCTCTGGGGCACCAGCGTGGGGTGAACTCGCAGCTCTATGCCGTCTTCGCGGCGGCGGGCAATGCCCAGATGCTTGATGCGATAACCCAACTGTTCGGCGTGGGCGATGTCGTAAGGGGTAATTTTGGAGATGCCTTCGGTGTAGGCTTTGTTGAACTGCAACGGCACACCGAAGCCGGCCGAGGCCAGAATGGTGAGCTTGTGGGCCGCATCTATGCCTTCCACGTCAAAGGTCGGGTCTGCTTCGGCGTAGCCCAGAGCCTGGGCTTCTTCCAACACGCCGGCGAATTCACGGCCGGCGCGCATTTCGGTCAGAATGTAGTTACCGGTGCCGTTGATGATGCCGGCAATCCAGTCAATGCGGTTACCCGCCAGGCCTTCACGAATGGCTTTGATAACCGGAATACCACCGGCCACGCCGGCTTCATAAGCCACGATTACGCCGGCTTTTTCAGCTGCGGCGAAAATTTCGGTACCGTGCTCGGCAATCAGAGCTTTGTTGGCGGTGACCACGTGCTTACCGTTTTTGATCGCGGTCAGCACGAGTTCTTTGGCGGCATCGTAGCCACCAATCACTTCCACCACGATATCAATGGCGGGATCGTTCACCACGTCATAGACGTCAGTGCTGAAGCGAACCCCGCCCAGGTCAATGTCTGTGCGGGGGGTTCGGCTGGCGATGCGGGTAATCTGGATGTTGCACCCTGTTCTGCCGGCAATGATCGCCGCGTTGCGAGTGAGTACCTTGAAGGTTCCGCTGCCCACGGTTCCGAGTCCGCAAATTCCGACACTGACCTGTTTCACTCTTTTACCTCTGATGACGATGGCTGCTGATAGCTTATGATTAAGGCCGCACAGTATACCCACTCACAGCCTGCGGAATAAGACCTGGCGGCGGCTGATTGCCTAAAGAATACACATTATTTAAAGAATACCCAGACCGCGCGCCAGGGTTTTGGCGGGCACGTACTTGCGGAAGGATTCGGTACCCGGACCGGAACGGGGAAAGCCGTAGTAATTCACGGTAATGCCCAGTTCGTTAAGTTCGTCCATTTCGCCGTGTAATTTGCGGCAGTAAGGCGGGAAATAACAGGCAGAGAAAAAGACATATGGGTGTCCGCAACGTGGGTAAAAAAACAGACTGAGTTAACTCAGCACGGGCTTAGGGTAGCAAAAAATCGACGTAGAAGAGCAGCAAAACAAACATCCTCACCCTCGCTCTCTGTCTCACCCGCACTCTCATCCGAACTCTCACCCTCGAGGGTGATGTTGCCGATGCAGTTCCTGCAGGCGCTGACGCGCCACGTGGGTGTATATCTGGGTAGTGGATAAATCCGCATGGCCCAGCAGCATTTGCACCACCCGTAAATCCGCACCGTGATTGAGCAAGTGGGTTGCGAAAGCGTGACGTAGGGTGTGCGGCGACAGGTGCTTTTGAATACCGGTGCGCACAGCGTAATGCTTGATCCGGTGCCAGAACGTTTGGCGCGTCATGGCTTTTGGGCGATTACCGGGAAACAGGTCGTCACAGGCGTGGCCTTTTAGCAATTCCGGTCGCGCTTCTTTTATATAGCGCAGCAGCCAGTCTATGGCCTCTTCGCCTAAGGGCACCAGGCGGTCTTTATCGCCTTTACCGGTAATGCGCACCACGCCTTGGCGCAAGTTCACCTGGTCCAACCGCAATGACGTTAATTCGGTCACCCGTAAGCCGCAGCCGTACAGAATTTCCAGCATGGCTTTATCGCGCAGCTCTATAGGCACTTCGGGGTCTGGCTCGGTCAGCAGCGCGTCTACTTCAGCTTCGGTGAGGGTGTCTGGAAGCGGCCGCGTTAGCTTGGGGCTGTCTATGCGGAGGGTTGGGTCTTCCTGTATCAAACTTTCGCGGAGCAAATAGCGGTAAAAGCGGCGAATGCCAGACAACCGGCGCGCTGCCGTAGAGGCTTTCACGCCGCCTGCCAGTCCGCCGGATAGCCAAGTCAGCAAATCACTACGCTGGACGGCTATCAGCAACGGTGTGCCGGGCTGACCCTGAAGCCACTGCGCCAGGCCGACCAGATCGCTGCGGTAGGCTTCGCGGGTTTTTTCGCTCAAGCCGTCTTCCAGCCAGATGGCGTCGCAAAAACGTGCAATGATTGCGTCGTCTTCTGCCGAAACGCAAAAAAGGCAGCCGTGGCTGCCTTTTTTAACACTGAGCATGGCGAAAGGCCAATCAGCCCAGCTTTTCCTTGATACGAGCTTTCTTACCAGACAGGTCACGCAGGTAGTACAGCTTGGCCTGGCGAACAACGCCGCGACGCTTCACTGTAATGCTTTCAATCAACTTGGAAAAACTCTGGAATGTACGCTCTACGCCCACGCCGTAAGAAATCTTACGTACAATGAATGAAGAGTTCATGCCGCGGTTGCGCTTACCAATGACAACGCCTTCAAACGCCTGCAGGCGCTCACGGGTGCCTTCAGTTACGCGAACCTGAACGATCACAGTATCACCCGGCGCGAACGGCGGAATTTCCTTAGTCATCTGTTCTGTTTCAATTTGATTGATGATGTTGTTCTTGCCGCTCATCGTTATGCTCCTGATTCCCAATCTTTTAATGCCCTGAAGATTCAGAGGCACACGGTTCGTTTAAAATCTCTGCCAGCAGCTTACGCTCTTCTTCCGAAAATTCCCGCTGTTCAAGCAGGTCGGGGCGTCGCTCGCTGGTTCGCCTCAGCGACTGTTTAAGCCGCCAACGCCGGATCTGATCATGGTGACCGCCCAACAAAACATCCGGCACCGCCTGACCTTCATACACTTCGGGCCGGGTATAGTGCGGACAATCCAGTAAACCGTCGGCGAACGAATCCTGCTCTGCCGACTGCGCATGACCCAGCGCTCCGGGGATGAGGCGCGTAACCGCATCAATCACAGCCATGGCTGCCAGTTCGCCACCGGAAAGCACAAAGTCTCCCAGCGACACTTCACGATCTACTTCTGCCGTAATCAGGCGCTCATCCACGCCTTCATAACGGCCCGCCACCAGTATTAGCCGCTGCTCTGCTGCCAGAGATTCCACAACTGCCTGATTCAGGGTTTCACCCTGAGGCGATAAATACACCACACAAGCCGGGCCCGGAGCCGCTTGCCGTGCAGCGTGAATAGCATCCCGTAGCGGCTGAATTTTCATCAGCATACCGGGGCCGCCACCGTAGGGGCGGTCGTCTACCGTGCGATGACGATCATGGGTAAAATCCCGCGGGTTCCAGCTGTAAAAGGTTATTAACCCGTCACGAACGGCCCTGCTGGTGATGCCATAATCGGTTACCGCTGCAAACATTTCAGGAAACAAACTGACGGCGCCAATCCACACCCTAAAACTCCGGATCCCAGTCAACAACCATGCGCTTGGCGGCCAAATTCACCTGCATAACGATTTCGTCAGGCAGGTAGGGAATCAGCCGTTCGCGCTGATCAATAGACGCTGCGCTTGCCTGCACTACCAAGACGTCGTTGGCTCCGGTTTCCAGCATATGATGCACTGTTCCCAGGCATTCATCTTCAACCGTAAATACTTCAAGACCTTCCAACTGATACCAGTAATAGTCGCCCTTGGGCAGCTCTGGTAACTGTTCGGTTGGCACACGAATGTCAAACCCGCAGTAACGCTGGGCAACATCACGATCATCAATACCTTTCAGCCTGATGACGATCCCCTGCCCTTGGCGGCGACCCTCTTCAAGCTTGACGGGAATACGCTTGCCTTCCTGAACCAGGGTCCAGTTGCGGTAGTTCAGCACTCCGTCTCTGGGATCAGTAAAAGAGTAGACTTTAAGCCAGCCCTTGATCCCAAACACCGCGGTAATACGGCCGATCACAGTTTCCTGCGAAGATTCTGCCATGTGTGTCACCCCGGTGTGTGTCAGGCTAATCTTCAGATTGCTCTGATAGATCAGTCTGCGGTTTTCAGCAGTTGGGCAACGCGATCGCTGGGCTGTGCGCCTTGGCTGATCCAGTGCGCAACACGCTCACGATCAACACGCAGACGCTCTTCTTGTCCACGGGCGATCGGGTTGAAGAAGCCGACACGTTCAATAAAGCGACTGTCGCGTGCTTTGCGGCTGTCGGTCACTGTCAGATGGTAGAACGGGCGCTTCTTAGAGCCGCCGCGAGCCAAACGGATTTTTACCATTTAACCAATATCCTGTTCTGTTGTACGAACTTTGTACGATTCAATGCAGCCAGAATCGGCTGACATGAAGACCCATACTCGAAAGGGGCGCTATTCTATGCTAAAAAAGCGCCAAAGAAAACAGCGAAACCGGTTGTTTCCCTGTTTTAGGCGTAAGGCATTTTACATACGACCAAAGGGAGGCTGACCGCCTCCACCGCCGGGCGGCATCATACCACCCAAACCGCGCATCATGTTGGCCATTCCGCCTTTCTTACCGAATTTTTTCATCATCTTCTGCATTTGCTTGTGCTGCTTCAGCAGCCGGTTCACATCTTGAATCTGCGAACCGGAACCATTGGCAATACGGCGCTTGCGGGAGTTATTGACGGTGTCCGGGTAACGGCGCTCTTTGGATGTCATGGAACAGATGATCGCTTCCATTTGCCCCATAGACTTATCGTTCACCTGCTCCTGGGCTACTTTGGCCATCTGGCCCATGCCCGGCAGCTTGTCCATCAGGCCACCAATGCCGCCCATGCTTTTCATTTGCTGGAGCTGGTCGCGGAAGTCTTCAAGATCAAAACTTTTGCCTTTCTTGATCTTTTTGGTGAGCTTCTCGGCTTTGCTCTGGTCCAGCTTGCGCTCGGCTTCCTCTATGAGGGAGAGCACATCGCCCATACCCAGAATGCGTGACGCCACGCGGTCTGGATGGAACGGTTCCAAAGCGTCAGATTTTTCACCCACACCCAGGAACTTGATCGGCTTGCCGGTAATGTGGCGTACCGACAGGGCCGCACCACCGCGGGCATCGCCGTCGGTTTTGGTGAGCACTACGCCGGTCAGCGGCAGGGCTTCGTTAAAAGCCTTGGCGGTGTTGGCGGCGTCTTGCCCGGTCATGGCGTCTACCACGAACAGGGTTTCTATCGGTGTTACCGCGGCGTGCAGGCGGCTGATTTCGCCCATCATCATTTCATCAATGGCAAGGCGGCCGGCGGTATCCAGTATCACCACATCAATGTGTTTTTTACGCGCTGCGCTGATGGCGCCTTCAGCAATGGCTACCGGGTCTTGATCGGCGGAGCTGGGGAAGAACTCTACGCCTACCTCGTTAGCCAGGGTTTCCAGCTGTTTAATAGCGGCCGGGCGGTAGATGTCGGCACTGACCACCATCACGCTTTTCTTCTGACGCTCTTTCAGGAATCGCGCCAGCTTGGCAACGGTGGTGGTTTTACCAGCACCCTGCAGGCCCGCCATCATGATAACTGCAGGCGGGGTAACCGACAGGTTCAGGCCGGTGTTGGCCTCGCCCATCACTCGCTCCAGCTCCTGCTGCACCACTTTTATAAATACTTGGCCGGGTGTCAGGCTACGCTGAACCTCCTGACCAACGGCACGCTGGCGAACACTCTCTACGAAGTCCTTAACCACCGGTAAAGCAACGTCGGCTTCAAGCAGCGCCATTCGAACTTCACGCAGCGTATCTTTGATATTGTCTTCGGTAAGCCGCGCCTGACCCGTGATTTTGCGCAAACTGCCGGAGAGTCGGTCCTGTAGATTTTCAAACATGCGGTTCTTCCGTACCCGGATAAGAGTATTCAGGAATAATCAGGCCCTGGGGCCTGTTGATTCCGGTTGCATAATTGGCACATTATAACCAAACTATCTTCCCGAAACGACCAGCTCAGTGAAATCACTTTTAATGCGCCGTAAACCTCAGCCTGAACAGTGGCATATAGGGCAGCTCAGGATTAACACTTTATGGGAACGCTGATTCTCGCGGTTACCTCACTTCTGTTATACAGCATTGGCACGGCCCTGCAGGCTCTTCATTTCCGCGGCCGGGTGCAAAGCAGCTTGGTAATGACCACTTTGGTGGGCATGCTTGCTTTGGTGGGCCACGCACTGCTGATCACTCAGATTGTGCATCATGACGGCGGCTTCGATTTCAGTATTGTGCGCAGCTCGCTGATTATCTCCTGGCTGATCACATTCTTGCTATTGGGCCTGAATCTTACCAAACCCTTGCAAAACCTTCTATTAGGCGTATACCCCCTAGCCGGCTTGACGATTATTGTTGCGCTGGCAGCGCCCACTCCGGCGCGGCTGGTGCCAGATCACAGCTACGGCATGCTTACCCACATTGCCCTGTCAGTAACCGCTTACAGTCTGTTCAGTCTGGCAGCCATTCAAGCTGTGCTGTTGTCCGTCCAGAACCGCCAACTTAAAAGCAACTACAACAGCCGCCTGTTGCGCAACCTGCCCCCCCTGCAAACCATGGAGTCGGTGCTGTTCGAACTGGTGTGGGCCGGTGTTGTGCTACTGATTCTAGCCATTGTTACCGGCGCTCTTTTTGTGGAAGACCTGTTCGCCCAGGACATTGCCCACAAAACTCTGTTTTCGGTACTCTCGCTGCTGGTGTTTGTGGCTTTGCTGATTGGCCGCCACACCAAAGGCTGGCGCGGAGTGACCGCTAGCCGCTGGACACTGGCAGGCTGCGCGCTATTAATGGTAGCGTTCTATGGCAGCAAGCTGGTGCTGGAACTGATTTTCCATCGCGGCCTGTAAAACGGTAGCGCCTTCCACGCTTTTCACAAATAAAGAGGACACCTCGCTTGAACGAAACATCGCTGACCGCGCTGTTTATTACGCTAGCCGGACTGATTCTACTATCGGCCTTCTTTTCCAGCTCTGAAACCGGAATGATGTCGCTGAACCGGTATCGTCTGAAGCACATGGCACAAAACGGACACAAAGGTGCCAAGCGCGCCCACAGGCTTCTGCAACGAACGGATCAGCTGATTGGCGTTATCCTGATTGGCAACAACTTCGTCAACATCTTTGCCTCGGCCATTGCCACAGTCATCGCCATACGCATCTGGGGCGACGCCGGTATTGCCATTGCCACCGTGCTACTGACTATTGTTATCCTGATTTTTGCGGAAGTGACGCCAAAGACGTTGGCCGCACTGTTTCCGGAAAAAATCGCCTTTCCTGCCAGCTATGTACTGGCTCCGCTGCTGAAAATACTCTACCCGGTGGTATGGGCAGTAAACCTGTTCACCGGTGGCATACTGAAACTGCTGCGGGTGTCGCCGGAAGACATTGCCAACGACCACCTCAGCCGCGAAGAGTTACGCACTCTGGTGAATGAAGCCGGCGCGCTGATTCCAGCCAAGCACAAAGACATGCTGGTGAGCATACTGGACCTGGAAAAGGTCACGGTGACGGACATTATGGTGCCCCGTAACGAAGTCGTCGGGATTGATCTGGATAATGACCTGGACAGCATTCTGCGCATGTTACGCAACAGCCAGCATACCCGCTTACCGGTTTATAAAGGCGATATCAATGAAATTCAAGGCATTCTGCATTTGCGCAACACCACCAAGCTGTTGCAAAAAGAGGTCTTAAACAAAGACATGATTGTACAACTGTGCACCGAGCCTTACTTTGTTCCGGAAAGCACACCTTTGAACACCCAGCTGATTAACTTTCAAAAGGGTCGCCGTCGCTTTGGCATTGTAGTAGACGAATACGGCGAAGTGCTGGGCCTGGCCACGCTGGAAGACATACTTGAAGAAATCGTGGGCGAGTTCACCACCGACTATGCATCCACCAGCCCAGACATCATTCCCCAAGACAATGGCACTTATATTATCGATGGCTCCGCCTCGCTGCGGGTCATTAACAAGAGCCTGGCCTGGAAGTTGCCCATAGACGGCCCGAAAACCCTGAACGGGTTGATTACCGAAACCCTGGAGAATATCCCCGACAGCAATGTGTGCCTGAGGGTCGGTGGACATCGGGTTGAAGTGCTACAAATTAAAGATAATGTTGTGAAGGCGGCCATTGTGCACCCCAAAAAACGCAAAAAACGCGGGCTTGGCCGGTGAATACAGCGCCAGCTTTGGTAGCCGCGGGCGCCTGATTTTGTGAGTCTGTCGTGAAAACTGAAAAGCAAACGTATAAAAAAAGATCCAGATGGGTTAAATTTGGTCAATAAGCATAATTCCCGTTGTAGAAGCAGCCTATAAAGGGCCAAGGCGGAGCGAGACAGACAGGAACCTGCCATGAGCGAACAGTCCGGCATTCATTATATCCACGAGCGTTCGAAAGGCGCTAACGGGGAAGTCGCGCCTGTTCCACCCGAGGTGGTACGCATTCGGGAAACGGTTGTTGCAGGCCTGGGCGACTTGTTGCAAGGCGCGCTGGACGCTGTCGACGATTCGCTCTTTGAGCTTGCTAACAACTGCCGTAACAACAATGAGCAAAACCGCTACTTTGAAGCCATGCGGGAAATTCGCATTAAGCGCAAAGGTGTTGAACGCCAGTTCAACGAGGCCATTAGTTCATTTTTTGTGTCGCCCCCCAGCCAGAGCGGTTCCGATAACCGGCCCCAGGCGATAGACCCAGACAGCCTCGCGCTTGTAGGTAATGATGACCTGGAAGAACAGGTTGCGCTGAATGCCATGGCCGCAAAAGCCAAAGCGCACTTTCAAGGTCAATTGATTCAGCTGGACGCGCGATTCAGCTATCTGTACAAAGCCGCAGACGGCGTTATCGTCAATCCTTTAGCACCAGAGCATTTAGGCCAGGCGTTTATACACGCCATACAGCCCATGGAAATCCAGATTCGTGAGCGCCTGATTCTGCTAAAGCAGTTTGACCGCTACGTTATGTCGAATCTTGGCATGCTATTAGACGAAGCCAACCGCATTTTGGTGAAGGCCGGGGTTATCCCTCACTTCCGCCATCAGGGTAAAAATAGCTCAAAAAATCAGGGCAGCGGCGGCAAAACAACCGATAGCCCGGATTCAATGGGCGCCTCGCAGGTGGATGCCGCAAGCGAAAGCGCGGTATTCGAACAGATACGCAGCATGCTTGCGCACCAGCGTAGCAACGCCGGTATGCCGCAGCAGCGTTCCGATAGCCGCCCGGAACACCGGGTGTCTGCCGCTGAGCTTGGCGAACTTCTTAACGCTTTGCCGGCGCAGAACGCATTTGACAGCGATAGCTACACAGGCTTCGACGAAGACCTAAGCCAGGGCGAGCCGCTAACCATAGATTTACTGGAGTTGATGCACCAACTTCTGGCGCAGGTAAAGCGCAAAGACGGCCGCAAAGCCGCTATAACCGAGGCCGATGAAGACCTCATTAATCTTGTGTCTATGCTGTTCGATTTCATTCTCGACGACGATAACCTGTCAGCACCCATTCAGGTGCTGGTCAGCCGCTTGCAAATACCCATATTAAAAGTGGTGATGCGCGATAAAACCTTCTTCAGTCATGGAGGCCATCCCGCCCGGTGCCTGCTCAACAACCTTGCCCGCGCCGGCATTGGCTGGAGTAACAGCGACGAAAAGTCGCGAGACAAACTGTATAACCAGATTCACACCATCGTGCAGCGGATTCTTGAAGAGTTTGACGGCGACGTGTCTTTGTTTGTTGCCCTGAATGACGAGTTCGACGCCTTTCTGGAGCGCGAAAACAAACGTTCAACCCTGGTGGAACAGCGCACCCGCGAATCTGAGCGTGGCCGCATAAAATCCCAGAAAGCCCAGCAAACCATAGATACGATATTGAAAGAGAAGCTGGCCCGTTACAAACTGCCGCAAACCATCCACACCATCGTTGTTAATGGTTGGAGCCGGGTTATGTTCCTGACCTACCTCAGGGACGAAATGGAGCACCGCTGGAACGAGTCGGTAAAAGTGCTGGACGATCTGATTTGGTGCCTTCACCCTCATCACGACGAGGCCGAGCGCGACCAATGGGTTCGTGTGGTGCCTGGGTTGCTGAAAACCTTGCGCGCCGGGCTTGAAGAAGTATCGTTCAATTCGTCCAAACTCGACGAAATGATGGCCCAGCTCAAACATGAGCTGGCCGAGGCGTTCCGCACCAACGCCGCTCTAGAAACCCGCACAGAGCCAGTGATGGCTCCGGTCGCCGCGACGGCGGCCGCTAAAAAAGCGGATATCGGCGAAGAACTGCAAGACAACGCCATTTCTGAGTATATGGCGCAGATTGATCAGATTGAAACCGGTAGCTGGGTAGAGTTTAGCTTGGTAAACGGCGCCAGCTTCCGCTGCAAACTGTCGGCCATTATTGAAGAGGCCGACTGTTTTGTATTCGTTAACCGCATGGGCCTGAAAGTAATTGAAAAAACCCGCACCGAGCTTGCCCAAGAAATGTGCCGGGGCCGGCTAACGCTGCTGGAGCAAGGAGCGCTGATTGACCGCGCACTGAACGCGGTGGTGGGTTCTCTTCGAAGCAAAGCGGGTTAAGAGCCCAGCACCTCAAACGAAAAATGCCGGCGTGCAGCCGGCATTTTCTATTCTCACTGCGCATTTTTTCAATTGCGCGAGTTTTATTCCGACTGAGCAGGTTTCATTCGCACCGCGCAGCCTTTCTTGACACTGAAAATTTCGCTTCAGGCTTCTGTCTGCTTGCACGCAGCTTTTACAGCTGTGGCCAGTTCGCCGTTTTCCGACATTTCCATAATGATGTCGCAGCCGCCAACCAATTCGCCACTAATATACAGCTGCGGGTAAGTAGGCCAGCTAGAGTGCACTTTCAGCGCTTCACGCAGTTCCGGGTTGTCCAGAATGTTCACAAAAGCAAATTTCTCGCCGCAGGCCATTACGGCCTGAACTGTTTTTGCCGAAAAACCGCACTGCGGCGCCTGAGGAGAGCCCTTCATGTACAGAATAACTGCGTTTCCTTCGAGTTGGCTTTTAATAGTGTCGTTCATATCCATGTTGTCTACCTCTGTGCTGGAAGCTAAAATGAAAAAGGAAAGCTTGCCTTAGAGCAATCGATTTCAACTATTGTACACGGCCCCGGCAGACCTACCAACCGTCGCCGGCCGCCCGCTTTTTGACCCAGAACATAAGGGACAGATTTGAAATCTGTCCCCTAGGACTAAAGACAGAAACGGGGACAGATTTCAAATCTGTCCCCTATCGCTTAAGACGGGGCACCGGCTGGCCCTGATCGTTGTCATGCCACCGCAGAGCGGCTAGAATAATTGCCCCTATTTTTTTCTCTACATCCACAATCATCAGGCTAGACGCCCCGGCAACCCGGGCCTCCAGCGAGGTAAGGGCCATTTCATGGCAGTACGACATTTTTTAACACTGAACGACCTGACTCCCGATGAACTGGAAGCGCTGCTGGACCACGGCTCGCGCCTGCGTTGTGAATGGCACCAGGGCGTTACCCGCGACACCTTGAAAAATCGTGTGCTGGCGATGATTTTTGAAAAGTCATCTACCCGCACCCGGGTATCCTTCGAAGCAGGCATGATGCAGCTTGGCGGTTCGGCGTTGTTTTTGTCACCCCGCGACACCCAGTTGGGCCGTGGCGAACCGATTGAAGATTCGGCCATTGTTATCTCCAGCATGGTCGACGCGGTGATGATTCGCACCTTCGCCCACAATACTGTGGAGCGCTTTGCGGCTGCCTCCTCAGCGCCCGTAATCAACGCACTGACTGACGACTTCCACCCCTGCCAGCTGCTGGCCGATATGCAAACCTATCGCGAAAACCGCGGCAGCATTCGCGGCGCCACGGTGGCCTGGATCGGCGATGGTAACAATATGTGCCATTCCTACATCAACGCCGCGGTAATGTTCGGCTTTCATCTGAACGTGGCCTGCCCGAAAGGCTATGAGCCTGACGCCGCCGTATTTGAAGCACACAAAAATCATGTCACGGTGATGCGCGAGCCGGCAGACGCCGCCCGCGACGCCAACCTGCTGGTAACCGATGTGTGGGCTTCCATGGGCCAGGAAAGCGAGCAGAAAGCCCGTGAACTGGCGTTTTCGAGCTATCAGATTAATCCTCAGTTGATGGCATTGGCCGCTAAAGACGCTCTGTTCATGCACTGCCTGCCGGCACACCGCGGCGAAGAAATCTCGCAAGACATGATGGAGCATTCGGGCTCGGTAGTGTGGCAGGAAGCGGAAAACCGCTTGCACGCTCAAAAAGCCTTGCTGGAATTTCTGATTCTTAAACGTCTGGATTGATTATGAACAAGCCCGCAATCGCGTCTGACTGGTTGCTTGAAGTCAATAATCTGTGCTGCGGCTATGGCGGCGAAGCTGTGGTGAAGAACGTCAGTTTTGCCCTGCACCAAGGCGACATTGGCTGCCTGCTGGGCCCAAGCGGCTGTGGCAAAAGCACTATTTTGCGCGCGCTGGCCGGTTTTTTGCCACTTAGCGATGGCAAAATCAGCCTTCAGGGCCAAGCCATCAGCCTGCCCGGCCGCGCTCTGCCGCCGGAAAAACGCCGTATTGGCATGGTGTTTCAGGATTACGCACTGTTTCCGCACCTGAGCATTGCCGACAACGTTGGTTTTGGTTTGAACCGCCTGAGCAAAGCCGAGCGCCAACGCAAGGTCACTGAATTACTGGAACTGGTGCAACTGCAGGATCTTGCCAACTGCTACCCTCACGAATTGTCGGGCGGGCAGCAACAGCGGGTTGCGCTGGCTCGCGCGCTGGCGCCAGAACCCACGCTGATTTTGCTAGACGAACCGTTTTCAAATCTGGACGCAGATTTGCGCCGGCGGCTGAGCCTGGATGTGCGTGACATTCTAAAAACCCTTGGCATCAGCGCCATTCTGGTTACCCACGACCAGCAAGAAGCCTTTGCAATGTGCGATCAGGTGGCGGTGCTGCAAAAAGGCCAAATTCAGCAATGGGACGTGCCGTTTAACCTGTATCACGAGCCGACCAATCGTTTTGTTGCCAGCTTTGTGGGCCAAGGTAGCTTTGTACTTGGTAGCACCCTGGGGCCAGACGCCATACAGTCAGAACTCGGCGTTATTCACGGTAACCGGGCTTACAAATGGGAAGCGGGCACACCGGTCGATGTGCTGATTCGGCCCGATGACATCGTTTACGATGAACATTCGCCTTTACGGCCCAAGGTGATTGAAAAAACCTTTGCCGGTACATCCACGCTCTATCGTTTTCGCTGTTCCGAAGCTACCGAGTTCGAGGCGCTGTTCCGCAGCCACCTGGATTTCAATGTGGGTGATCTTGTTCCTGTGCGGGTCGATGCAGACCACCTGATTGCGTTTGAACACGAGGCCATACAAGGCTAAAGCAAGCGCCGCCAAGAGTGGCGCTTGCGCCGACGAAGGCCTGGCCACCGTGCCAGTACATGATGCACCGCACAATCGACAGTCCTAGCCCGTACCCGCCCGAGGTGCGGGTACGGCTGTCATCCAGCCGTGAAAAGGCAATAAATACCCGGTCCCAGTCAGAGCGCGGTATACCTTGGCCGTCGTCTTCCACATCAATGCGGCAATTGTCGCTGTCTAGCCGACAGCGCACGCGCACCTGGCGGCTGGCGTAGCGTGCGGCGTTACCCACCAGATTCTGGATAGCGCGGTGTAAATAACGCGGTTCTACCTCAGCCATGGCCAGTGCCTCACTGGCGCCATCCACATCCAGCTCCATAACGACGGTTGGGTGCAAGAGCTGCTGCTGGGCAATGACCTGGCGCAGAAGATCAGGCACAGATGTCTGCTGCAGGAGGAACTTGGCCTCGCTCTGCTCCAGCCGCGCGTAGGTCAGTATTTCGTCTATCAAGTCGTCCAGTTCCTGAATGTCGCCGTCTATGCCCTGCAACTGCTCCTCGCTGCGCTGCGACTTATCGCTGTCGGCCAACATCTGCACGCCAAAACGAATGCGCGCCACCGGGGTACGTAGCTCGTGGGACACCGCATGGATCATGTCGTGCTGCACCTGCACAAGGCGCTGAATATGCTCGGCCATGCTATTGAAAGCTTTCGCCAAGCGCTGTTGCAGCAGGCTGGAACCGGGTTCTACCCGCGCCGCCAAATCACCTCGGGCAATGCGCAGTGCGGCGGATTCAACCTTT